>Ga0209399_10000151_pt1 | contig 41480 bp, 43 predicted proteins | sample OV2TP3_FD_184130 | JGI IMG/M metagenome (GOLD analysis project Ga0209399, IMG submission 184130) | Hot spring microbial communities from Beatty, Nevada to study Microbial Dark Matter (Phase II) - OV2 TP3 (SPAdes) (version 3) | ecosystem: Environmental > Aquatic > Thermal springs > Hot (42-90C) ... | reverse complement strand
GAGTGCGGCTGGCTGGTGCGAAGCGGCAACACCGACCCCCTATTGCTGTGGTGACACGGCTGAGACGTGCGGTCTCATGGCCTGTGCCGCGCCCACTGACACACCGCCAGCACCAGTGCCCACATCTCAACACGCGCCAGACCTCTCTTCCGCAACTCTGCAGAACGCCATCATCGTGGCCCTCTCCTCTAAGCATCGCCCGCAACACGTCGCGACCGCTTCGGGCAGCCCGCCTGCGCGCTACCTCCTCGACTGCACCTTCCGCTTATAACCTTACCTCCGGAACAATGCACACGAGCGACGTCGGTGCGACCAGCGCTCGTGAAGTGTCTTGTCGGAACAGGAGGTGAGGCGTATGATAGGCGGTAGGGGGAAGTTTGCGATGAGGTCCATGGGTGGGCAGCGCATCGCCCAGTGTGTGGTGGTGCTGCTGAGTGTTGTCCTCTGGACGGCCTCGCTGCGCGCGGAAGACCTCAGCACCGCGCCAGAGCTTTTCCCCCCGCTCACCCTGCAGTTGACGCTCGACGAAGCCCTCCAGCGCAATCCCGCATTACACGCCGCCCGCAAGCAAGCTGAAGCCGTGCGCTATCGCATTCCGCAAGCCAAAGCGCTCGACGACCCCATGATCGGCGCGGAGTTCGAGGGTATTGACGACGGCGAGTACATGGATGTGGAGTACATGGCGAGTCAGACGTGGCCGTTTCCCGGCAAGCGCCGGCTCCGCGGCCGTATTGCCACGCGCGAGGCGGAGATCGCGTTGGCGGACGTCACAGCGCTGGAGCGGGCACTGATCGCCGACGTCAAAACCGCGTACTTCGCGCTCTACTTCATCGAGCGAGCCATTGAGATCAATCGCCACAACCGTGAGTTACTGGAGCGCGCCGAGCGCGTGGCGGAAGCTCACTATGCGAGTGGCGCGCGCTCGATGCAGGATGTGCTCCAGGCGCAAGTCGAATTAGCCAAGCTGTCGAACGCGCTCATTGGCTGGCAGCAAGAACGCACCACCGCCGTCGCTAAGCTCAACGCGTTGTTGAACCGCGCGCCAGCAACGCCGATCGTCATCGCCTCGAAGCCAACGGTCACACGATTGCCGTACACCCTCGACGAGTTGGAATCCGAGGCGCTCGCCTCGCAGCCAGCGTTGCAGGCGGCGGCGCTGGCCATCCGGCGCGTCGAGGCTGAACTCGGATTGGCGAAGCTCGAGTTTTTGCCGGATGTCACCACGCGCGTGGAGGCGCGGCAGTTGCACGGTCGCGGGGGGCTACAGGAATACGATACGATGGTCGCGGTCAATCTCCCCATTTGGTTTTGGGGCAAGCAGCGGGCGCAACTCAAAGAGACCTCCGCCTTGCTCGAGGCGGCCAAACTGACGGCGGAGCGAGTGAAGCTCCAGACGTTGTTTGAGGTGCGCGATGCGTGGGCGCGACTGGAAGCCGCTCAGCAGGCCGCGCAGCTCTATGAGACGAGCATTCTGCCTCAAGCGGAGCAGTCGCTCCACGTCTCGCAAGCCGGCTATGAAGCGGAACGCGTCGAGTTCCTCCAGCTCTTGGAGGCGGAGCGCATGTGGAAGGAGTTGGAGGTAGAGTACCATCGGACGTTGGTGCAGTTTGAGACGGCGTGGGCCGATGTGGAGCGGGCCGTCGGACATACCTTGGAGGGAGTCGTCCCATGAAAGTCCTGAAAGGAAAACGCCTGCTCGTTGTGGTCATCGGTCTCACCGGCGTCGTCGCTGGCGTCGGCTGGTGGGTGAGCCATCGGCCTGCCACGACGCACCAACAGAGTGCCCAAGCGACATACTACTGCCCGATGCATCCCACGTACACCTCAGACAAACCAGGAGACTGTCCCATTTGCAACATGAAGCTTGTCAAACGCGAGGAGGCACGTGCTGCCCCCGCGACACCATCGCCGACAGCACCGCAAGATATCTGCTACATGCACAATTGTCCCAAAGTGCATGAGGGACAACCCTGCCCCATGCTGGTCGTGGCGAAGGTCGGCGAGAAAGTCACCTGTCCCATCTGCGGGACGCACGTGACGGAGGGACGGAGCACCACCAAGAAGATTCTCTACTGGACCGATCCGATGCTCCCAGGCTACCAGTCGGACCAACCCGGCAAATCGCCCATGGGCATGGAGCTCGTGCCAGTCTACGAAGAGGAGACGCACAGGCGCACGAGCACGCAAGCTCCCGAGGGCTACACACCGATTTTGGTCACTCCGCAGAAACAGCAGCTCATCGGGATCAAGACGGCGACGGTGGAGCGACGCCAGCTCGCCAAGACGATCCGAGCCGTCGGAACGGTGGCGCATGATCCGGAACTCTACCAAGCCCAGGCGGAATATCTCGAAGCCGTGAACGCCGCGCAGCGAATTCCAGCGACGGCACCGCCTGAGACGCGCGCGCAAGCCGAACGGCTCGCGGGTCTCAGCCGCGTGAAACTGAAGCACCTCGGCTTCAGCGATGCGCTCATCGAGGAGTTGGGGACACTGGAGCATGCGGAGCACAGTTTGCTCTACGGCGGCCAGGGTGGCCGCGTGTGGATCTACGGCGCCATCTACGAGTACGAACTGCCGCTGGTGCAGGTGGGAACGCCGGTTACCGTTGAGCTTGCCGCGATGGTAGGTCAACCGCTCAACGGCACGGTGCGCTCCATTGATCCGATGGTGGATCCTACCACGCGCACCGCCAGAATTCGTGTGCTCGTCGAAGATACGGCTGCGCTGTTGAAACCCGAGATGTACGTCAACCTGACGATTGTAGCTGAGAGGGGCGAAGCGCTGGTCGTGCCGAAAGAGGCGGTCCTGCAGACCGGGACGCAGCACATTCTCTTCGTGGACAAGGGGCAAGGACTCTTTGAGCCCCGCGATGTTCGGGTGGGGACGGCGGCCGGCGATGTGGTCGAAATCCAGTCAGGTGTAGCGGCGGGGGAACGCGTGGTGACGAGCGGCAATTTCCTCATTGACTCCGAAAGCCGGCTCAAGGGCGCGCTCGAGGGGATGGGTGGCGGAGGACATCAACATGGCGAATGAGCCAGAGACTGGCCAGCAGCCGGCCCTGCGCTCCGGCGGCGTCATAGAAAAAATCATCGAGTTTTCCGCCCACAACAAGTTCCTCATCCTGATCCTCGTTGGCTTCGCTCTCGTGGGTGCGGTGTGGGCCATGCGCAACCTTCCCCTCGACGCGATCCCCGATCTCTCCGACACGCAGGTCATCATCTACTCCCGCTGGGACCGCAGTCCGGACATCATCGAGGATCAGGTCACGTACCCCATTGTCACCGCGATGCTGGGCGCACCCAAGGTGAAAGCCATTCGCGGCTTCTCCGATTTCGGATTTTCTTACGTCTACGTCATTTTCAAGGACGGCACCGACCTCTACTGGGCCCGCAGCCGCACCCTCGAATATTTGAGCAAGATCACACCGCGCCTGCCGGAAGGCGTGCGCACCGAACTGGGGCCCGACGCGACTGGCGTCGGGTGGGTCTTCCAGTACGCCTTGGTTGACACCAGCGGCCAGCACGATCTCCAGGAGCTCCGTAGCTTTCAGGACTGGTACCTGCGCTACCATCTCCAGAGTGTGCCGGGCGTGGCCGAAGTCGCCTCGATCGGCGGGTTCGTCAAGCAGTATCAGGTCACGGTGGATCCCAATCGCCTCGTGGCCTACAACATTCCGCTCACCAAAGTGGTAGAGGCCATTCGGCAGGGCAATCAGGAGGTCGGAGGCCGCCTGCTGGAGTTCTCCGGTGCGGAGTACATGGTGCGCGGCCGCGGCTACGCCAAATCCGTCGAAGACATCGCACAGATCGTCGTCGGGACTGGCGCCAAAGGCACGCCGGTGCTGGTGAAGCACGTAGGGGCGGTGGCCCTCGGTCCGGAGATCCGCCGCGGGTTGGCCGATTTTGACGGCCAGGGGGACGTCGTAGGCGGCACGGTCATCATGCGCTTTGGCGAGAACGCCTTGAACGTCATCAACCGCGTGAAGACAAAACTCAAAGAAATCGAACCATCGCTGCCGCCAGGCGTCAAACTCGAAGTGACCTACGATCGTTCGGAGCTGATCCTGCGGTCCATCGAGAACCTCAAGGAAAAACTCATCGAAGAGGCCATCATTGTCAGCTTTGTCATCCTGCTCTTTCTCTGGCACTTCCCGTCAGCGATCATCCCCATCCTGACGATTCCCATTGCGGTCATCCTGTCATTCATTCCGCTCTATGGCATGCGGCTGACTTCCAACATCATGTCCTTGTCCGGCATCGCGATTTCCATCGGCGTGCTGGTGGATGGCGCGATCGTGGAGGTTGAAAACGCCTACAAACGGATGGAGCAATGGATCGCAGGAGGCCGAAAAGGAGACTTCCACGCGGCGCGATTGAAGTCGCTCAAGGAGGTTGGACCGACGGTCTTCTTCTCGCTGCTCATCATTGCGGTGTCCTTCATGCCGATCTTCAGCTTGGTCGACCAAGAGGGCAGGCTCTTCCGTCCGCTGGCCTGGGCCAAGAATCTCGCCATGACGATTGCGGCGATTCTCGCCGTAACGCTCAATCCGGCGATGTGGATGTTCCTGACGCGCATGGATCCGGTCAAGCTGAAGTGGGGCTGGCTCTCGAAGATCGCGACGGCTTTTACCGTCGGCACCTATTACCCCGAAGAAAAACACCCGGTGAGCAGAGTGCTCTTCCGCGTGTATGAACCCGCCTGCCGGTTTGTCTTGCGGCACCGCGCCGCCACCATTGTGACGGCGCTGGCGCTGGTGCTGACGACCATTCCCGTCTACTTCGCACTGGGTTCCGAGTTCATGCCGCCGCTGCGCGAAGGCTCGCTCCTCTACATGCCCACCACGCTGCCAGGGATTTCAGTGACCGAAGCACAGGCCCTCCTTCAAACACAAGATCAGATCCTCAAGAGCTTTCCCGAAGTCGAGCGGGTCTTCGGCAAGTCGGGACGCATCGAGAGCCCCACCGACCCGGCGCCGTTTTCGATGATGGAAACGGTCGTACTCCTGAAGCCGGAGCACGAGTGGCGCCACGTGCGCCGCTGGTACTCAGGGCTGCCCGACTGGCTCCACGGTCCCTTCCGCTCCTTCTGGCCGGATCACATTTCCTACGAGGACTTGATTAATGAGATGGATCAGGCGCTCAAGATTCCCGGGACCACGAATGCGTGGACGATGCCCATCAAGAACCGCATTGACATGCTCACCACCGGCGTGCGCACGCCGGTCGGCATCAAGGTCTTGGGTGCGGATCTCAAGAAAATTGAAGCAATTGGTACGCACCTGGAGATGATCTTGAAAGACGTGCGCGGCACGCGGAGCATCTACGCCGAGCGGGTGGCGGGCGGCTATTTTGTGGACTTCACGCTGAACCGCGAGGCGATCGCCCGCTATGGGCTCTCCGTGGCCGATGTCCAGATGGTCATCATGACCGCCATCGGCGGCGAAAATATTACCACCACCGTGGAAGGCCGCGAGCGTTATCCGGTGAACGTGCGCTACGCCCGCGAGTTTCGCGATGATCTCGAAGCGTTGAAGCGCGTTCTGGTGACGACGTCCTCGGGGCAACACATTCCCTTGGCCCAGCTCGCCGACATCCGTCTCGTAACCGGCCCGGCCATGATCCGCAACGAGAACGGGCTGCTGGCCGGCTATGTCTACGTGGACGTGGATTCGGCCCAGCGGGATATCGGGGGCTACGTCACCGAAGCCAAGCAGATTGTAGCCGAGAAACTCATGCTTCCCGAAGGCTACGCGCTCTTGTGGAGCGGGCAATACGAAAACATGATGCGCGTCAAAGAACGGCTCAAGATCGTCTTGCCGCTGACGCTCTTCATCATCTGCCTCCTCCTCTACATGAACACGAAGTCCGCGGTCAAAACGGGCATTGTCCTGCTGGCTGTGCCGTTTTCACTCATTGGCGCTGTGTGGTTGCTCTACGTGTTGGGCTACAACATCTCGATTGCGGTGTGGGTAGGCATGATTGCGCTGATGGGACTGGACGCGGAAACAGGAGTATTCATGCTGTTGTTCCTCGACCTCTCGTATCAGGAGGCGGTGCGTCGCAATCAGATGCGCACACGACAGGATTTGGAAGAAGCCATTGTGCACGGAGCGGTGAAGCGCGTGCGACCGAAACTGATGACGGTGATGGCCGCGTTCATGGGGCTCCTGCCCATCATGTGGTCCACGGGGGCCGGCGCAGACCTGATGAAACGGATTGCCGCGCCGATGGTGGGTGGGCTCTTCACCTCCTTCATCCTTGAACTGCTGGTCTATCCTGCGGTGTACGCGATGTGGAAAGGGCGCGTCCTGCGACGCGAGCAGAGGGCGTTCCACGGCAACGCAACGACGAGTGGACAACCGTCCACCGCGGTGTAGAATACCAACGCGGTGTAGAATACCAAGACACAACCAAGGAGGACGTGATGCAAGCACGATACGTCGTTGGAGTCATCGCAGGAACGCTGCTCCTCGCAGGTAGTGCGCTGACGGCCCACGAAGAACATGCCGGCGGGGCGCAGACCTTGACGGGTGAAGTGGTGGATGTGATGTGTTACCTCTCACACGGCGCGAGCGGCCTCGGCGCAGGACATGCAGACTGCGGGAAGAAGTGCGTCCTCGGCGGGCTGCCCGTGGCCATCAAAGTGGGTGACCAGTTGTACCTCGCCGTCGGGAGCAAGCACGAGACCGCCAATGCCACCCTCGCGCCGTTCGTCGGTCAGATGGTTACGGTGATGGGCGAGGTGCTGGAGCGCGACGGCCAACATCTCATCGCGATTTCGCAGATCACACCACAGTAAAGGCAAGTTCAGCGTTCGGCGTTCGACGAAGGCCGTTCAGCGTTGCTCGTCATGCGTCTTGCGGCAGCGAACGGCGTTTCGTAGGACGCCTGACGTGGGACGTTGCGCTTCCTCGCTGCCGTCGGATGTGCGACGCTGGACAAACTTATCGAGGTGACGCGGTGACACTGCCGATGCAGAACGTCCATCCCCTCATCGTGCATTTTCCGATTGCGCTGCTTCTCACCGCCTGGCTGCTGACGCTGGGCGGGTGGCTGACGCGACGTGAGAATTGGCATCGCGTCGCGACAGTCAACCTTCTCCTCGGCGGCGTGGGCGCGCTCGTGGCGGTCCTCACAGGATTACGCGCCGCAGCGACAGCCACGCCGCACAGCATGGCGATTCACGACGTCATGGAACTCCACGAGCGGTTGGGGATCAGCGTGGCGTGGGGGAGTGGGCTCCTCCTGCTATGGCGACTCCTCCGCAGACGCATGTGGCCCATGCGAGGCATTGAGCAGCTCGGCCAGATGCTCTTGCTCACCGTCGTCATGGGGCTCCTCGTGTACGGCGCCCACCTCGGCGGCCGCTTGGTCTACGAATTCGGTGTGGGCACGACCGTCCCGCGCGCCCCATCCATTCGCATCGAACAACCTCCCACGCACACGCATTGACAGCTCATGCTGCGTCGGCTATGCTCAACATACGCTTCCGAACGACGAGCCACGAACGACGATCAACGAATAACGAGCCCTACATGCCCCTGTCCATCGGTTGGATCGGTCTGGGCACGATGGGCGAGCCCATGGCGAGCCGGCTCCTCAACGCAGGTTTTTCGCTCACCGTCTGGAATCGGACGGCGAGTAAGATGGAACCGCTCGTCGTGCGCGGCGCGCGTGCTGCTACCAGTCCGCAGGACCTCGCCCACGCCGTTGAGGTGACGATCACCACCGTCTCCACGCCGGCAGATGTGGAGGCCGTCTGCCTTGGCGAGCACGGTGTTGTGCCGGGCTTAAGCGCCGGCAAGATCCTCATTGACATGAGCACGGTAGATCCGTCCACCTCGCGCAAAATCGCCCAGGCGGTCGAAGCGAAAGGAGCGGCCTTCCTCGATGCGCCGGTGTCAGGCAGCAGGCAGGCAGCGAGAGAGGGGACCCTCATTTTCCTCGTCGGCGGTGCGCGGGCGACGTACGAACGGTGCCTACCCCTCTTCAACGTGCTGGGCAAGCAAACGGTGTATGCGGGCGCAGTGGGGATGGGCATGGCGATGAAGTTGGTCATCAACGTGATCCTGGCCCACATGATGGCCGCGCTTTCTGAGGCAGCCGTGCTGGCGACGAGACTCGGTTTGAATGTCGAAGACCTCCTCGAGGTCGTGGCGACGGGTGGTTTAAAATCGCCGTGGTACCAAACGAAAGCGAAGAAAGTGCTTGCCAGAGATTTTTCAGTCAACTTCGCGTTGAAGCATATGCACAAGGATATCCAGTTAGCGCTGGCGTTGGCCCACGAGGCGGGCGTCCCACTGCACGTGACCGACGCGGTCGAATGGTTATTTCAACAAGCCGCTCAACGGGGGAAGAGCGAACTCGATTACTCCTCGGTGATTACCGTCGTGGAGGAGGCCGCTGGTGTTCCAGTGAGGGCCGTGCGTGGTGGATAAGAAAATCGTCGCCGACATCCTAGAAGGCATCGGGACGCTCCTTGAACTCAAAGGCGAGAACCGCTTTCGGTGCCTGGCGTACTACAATGCCTCACGCGCCATTGATGCCTTGCCGGATGATGTGCAGCAACGGGTCGCCGCCGGAACGCTAACGGACATCAAAGGCATCGGCGAGGCCATCGCTGAAAAAATCACCGAGCTGGTGACGACAGGTCATCTCAAGTATTACGAGCAACTCAAATCCAGCTTGCCCGCAGGACTCATGGGACTCCTCGATGTGCAGGGGCTGGGCCCCAAACGCGTGAAGCGCTTGTACGACAAACTCAAAATTACGAATGTGCAAGAGCTCGCAGTAGCATGCAAGGCCAATCGCCTGTTAAAGCTCGCTGGGTTTGGTGAAAAGATGCAGGAGAACATCCTCAAGGGCATTAGCTATCTCAGCCGGCATCAGGATCAGCATCTGTATCCGGAGGCGCTGGCCGCGGCGATGGTGCTTGTCGAGGAGCTCAAGCGGAATCGGGCGGTGCGCACCATCGAGTTAGGCGGCAGTCTCCGACGGAAAAAAGAGCTGATTCGCGATGTGGACCTCTTGGTAGCCAGCCTTACACCGCAACCGGTGATGGAGCAGTTCACCTCGCTCAAAGCGGTGGAACGCGTCTTGGCACACGGCGAGACCAAATCCAGCGTGCTCCTGGCGTCGGGCATCCAGTGCGATCTGCGTGTGGTGACCGAGCGCGAGTTTCCCTACGCGCTCCACTACTTCACCGGCTCGCAGGAACACAACACCGCGGTGCGTGCACGCGCCAAGCGGCGTGGGATGAAACTCAGTGAATACGGCCTGTTCAGGGGCGAGCGGCTTCTTGCATGCCAGGATGAAGCAGAGCTCTTTAAGAAGTTGGGCCTGAGCTACATTCCGCCGGAGCTGCGCGAAAACATGGGGGAGATCGAGGCGGCGGAGGAGGACAAACTGCCGACGCTCATCACGGAAGACGACATCCGCGGCGTCTTTCACACGCATACGACCTACAGCGATGGCGTTGCCACGATCGAACAGATGGTCAAGGCCGCGATTGCGGAGGGATTGGATTACATTGGCCTTTCCGATCACAGTCAGGCGGCGCACTACGCCCACGGCATGAAGCCGGAGGCCGTCAGACGACAACACCGCGAGATTGATGAGATCGCGAAACACTATCCCACGATCCGCATCTTTAAGGGCGCTGAAGTGGATATCCTGCCCGATGGGCGACTCGATTATTCTGAGGACATCTTGCGAACGTTTGATTTTGTCATTGCGGCCATCCACTCGGGATTTCAGATGACGGAAGCGGCGATGACGAAACGGATTCTCACCGCGCTCCAGCATCCGCAGGTCACGTTCCTCGCGCATCCCACGGGGCGGCTCCTCTTATCGCGCGAACCGTATGCGGTGAATCTCGAAGCCGTGTTGCGCGAGGCGGCCAAGCGAGGGGTGATCGTCGAGATCAACGCCAATCCCCATCGCTTGGATCTCGACTGGCGCATGATCAAACACGCCAAGGAACTGGGCGTGAAACTCTCGATCAATCCCGACGCCCATCGTACCGACGGTATCAGCGATGTGCGCTACGGCGTGGGCATCGCGCGCAAAGGCTGGCTCGAGCGCGGTGATGTCTTGAACACGATGTCTGCCACCGCCGTCGCCTCCGTCCTGACCAAACGCCATGGCCGATGACACACGTGTAACCCGCATCTTCCAGCGGCGGCTCCTTCGGTGGTATCGTCGGCACAAGCGCGATTTGCCGTGGCGAAAGACCACCAATCCCTACCACATTCTCGTGTCAGAAATCATGCTGCACCAAACGCAGGTGGATCGCGTGGCGCCGAAATACCAAGAATTTCTCCGTCGGTATCCTACGATTCACACGTTGGCGAAAACGCCGCTGCGCGAACTGAAGCGCACGTGGTACCCGCTCGGCTACAACTATCGCCCCGCACGCCTGCGGACGATTGCGCGCGAGGCCATCGCGAAATACGAGGGAAAAATTCCCGATGCCTACGATGCGCTGCTGGCGATGGATGGTATCGGCCGCTACACCGCAGGCGCGATCTTAAGTTTCGCCTATCGCAAGGATTTTCCGACGCTGGATACGAACGTCGCACGCGTGCTGAGTCGAGTGTTCGGCGTCAACGGTGATCTCGCCAAGGCCAAAGCCACCAAGCGCCTATGGCGATTAGCCGAGGCCGTGATTCCAAGAGGCAAAGGCTATGACTTCAACCAAGCGATGATGGATTTTGGCGCGATGGTCTGTACGTCGCGGAAGCCCCAATGCCCCGTTTGCCGTCTCAAAGACATCTGTCAGTCGTATCCGGTGAGCTCGTGAGCCGTCACCCGCGAACCGTGAACAGGAAGCCGCATCTCGAAGTGGCGATCGCTTTGATTGAACGGGATGGCACAGTCCTCATCGCCCGTCGGCATCCGAACGTCCACGTCGGTGGTTGCTGGGAGTTTCCTGGAGGGAAGCGACAGCCAGGAGAATCATTTGAGTCGTGTTTAGTGAGAGAACTGAAAGAGGAACTAGGCGTGGAGGCCGCAATCATCGCGCCCTGGACGCGGATTGATTACGCATATGCCGAGCACACCGTCACCATGCAGGGCTTTCGGTGTCGCCTGCTCCATGGAGAACCTAACCCATTGGAATCACAAGAGATACGATGGATTCCCATCGCCGCATTGCATCCTGAAGAATTTCCGCCAGCCAACCGTGCCTCGGTGCAGCAGTTGCAACAGCAGCATTGCGCCACCTCGTCATAAGTGTTATACTAGTAGTCCTGTGATATAATAGAGGAAAGGAGCAACGCATGGTCACGTTAACATCGTCTGCCTTGGAACAAGTCAAGCAGCTCAGAACGCAAGAAACGCAACCGAACCTCGCCCTCCGCGTCGGTGTGAAGGGTGGGGGGTGTTCCGGGCTAACCTACATGATGGGGTTTGACGCCGCGGTCCGCGAGCACGACCACACCTTTGAGCAGGATGGCGTCAAGGTCATCGTGGATGTCAAGAGCCACTTGTACCTCGACGGCACCACCATTGATTACCAGGGTGGGTTAGGGGGCAGTGGATTTTCCTTCACCAACCCCAACGCCAAACATTCCTGCGGTTGCGGCACCTCGTTCCAAGCCTAAGCCGATCATCACCCCACTCGCTGCGTCCTAAGGCGGGTGGGGTTTTTGTCTCCTAACGTTGACAGGGGCGAAGTCCCCGTGCTACACTAACCTTAAGTGATGCCAGAACCGCAAGCACAGCATAAGATCTTTACCCTTGAAGAGGCCAACGCGCTCTTGCCCCAGGTGCAGCAAACGCTCGCGGCCCTGCGTCACCACGTGCGCGAGGTCCTCGCCCAAGAAGCCCACGTGGATGCGTGGGAGCTAATCTCTGGCCAGGCCGAGCCCCAGGACGACGTGCGTGTCGTCAACGAACTCGCGTTGCTGGAGCAGCGGCGGACGGAGTTCCAGCACGCCTGCGCAGCCTTTGAGCGGCTGGGTGGCCACTTGAAAGATCTGGATCTGGGGCTGGTGGATTTTTACACCTGGATGGATGGCGAGTTGGTCCTCCTGTGCTGGCAAGAAGGGGAAGAGCGCCTGCGGTATTGGCACGCCGTCGAGGACGGCTATGCGGGACGTCAGCCGATTCCTGGCACGTGACAAGATAAGAGGCCAGTCACTGTGAGCAGTGAACCGTGAACAGAATCAAGCAAGCGCAGGGAAGTAGAAACCGCGGGGCGACGCCGAGGGAGCTGGCGCGCTACTTTGCGATGAAGCTCGCGGCCGAGTGGGGGCCGTACAACTTGAAGGCGCGCTTGGATGATCCAGCGTACTTCGTGTTGGATGTGCGCTCGCAGGAGGGCTATCGGGAAGGCCACATCCCTGGCGCGTACCACATTCCCCTCGATGAGCTGCCGCTGCGTCTCAAAGAAGTGCCGAAAGCTAAAACGATTGTGGCCTACTGCGGGAACGTCACGTGTCTGCTGTGCACGAAAGCCGCCCATCTGCTGGCCAGCAAGGGCTACCGCGTGCGCGAGCTCGTGGGTGGCATCGCCGAGTGGCAGGCAGCCGGATTTCCCGTCGAACATTGATGTGTCCCACCTCATTTACGAGCAGCGGAGGACGCCGATGACGATTCACATCCCCAGCGATGCCATGACGAACGTCCAGATGATTCTGCGATGGCTCCACCTGTTGGCGGGCATCACGTGGATTGGTCTCCTGTATTTTTTTAACCTGGTGAATGTGAACTTCCTCAAAGCCTTGGATGCCGCGACGAAAAACAAAGTCGTCCCACAGCTCATGCCGCGGGCGCTGTGGTGGTTCCGGTGGGGGGCAGTGGTCACGGTCCTGTCAGGATTTCTGTACTACCTCATCATCTTGCATGCCGAACCGGCGTTTGGGACGGCCTTCTGGACGTGGGTGCTCCTCGTGGGCATCACCTATGCCATCCTGTATGTGTGCTTGCGGCCCACGGCAGGGCCCCTCAACAAAGGGCCGGTGCTGGGCGCGGCGGTCGCTGCGCTCATCCTCGCCATGACAGGGTTGCTCATCACCCTCAACGGGCGTCCCATGACGAGCACGCGCTCGCTCTCCATCGGCATTGGCGGCGGCATCGGCATCCTCATGTTCCTCAACGTCTGGCTCGTCATCTGGCCGAATCAGAAAAAAATCATCGCCTGGACTAGAGAGGCCGCTGAAAAAGGTACCGCCCCACCACCCGAGGCGGCCAAGCTGGCGCGCCAGGCGTTTCTCGCCTCCCGCACGAACACGTGGTTGTCGCTGCCCATGCTCTTCTTCATGGGCGCGGCGAGCCACTATCCCATGTTCGGCTAAAGCTGTGGGGTCGGTCCGCGCCTTCCTCTTCGACCTCGGCGGCGTCGTGGTCCAACTCGGTTTTGAGCAGGCGGTACAGGAGTTCCTGCAACGGTGTCGTGTGCCGCGCCCGAGCATCGAGGCGTTCTTGTGGACTGCGCCTGCGACGCTGGCCTTTGAACAAGGTCACCTGACACCGCGCGCCTACTTCACAGACCTTCAGCGCTCGCTCCAGTTCGACGGCGACTATGAAGCATTCTGCCGGCTCTGGAACAGTTGGGTGAGCGAGCAGCCTCAGATGGTCAGCCTCATCGCTGCCCTCAAGGAGCGTTACACCATCGGGATCCTGTCCAACACCAACGTCATCCACCTGCGCTGTCTCATGGATCGCTGTACCTTTCTGCGCAGCGTGGATCGCTGCATCGCCTCGTGCCTCGTCGGCGCCCGCAAACCGCAGCCGCGCATCTACGAAATCGCCATCGCGCAAATGGGCCTGCCAGCGCAGGAGATCATCTACGTAGACGACCGAGCAGAGTGCGTGGAGGGCGGAGCGCGCGTGGGGCTGCAGGCAATACAGTTCACCGGCTATGGGGCGCTGGTCGAGCACCTGCGCGCCGTGGGGGTGACATGGAACAGCCATCACGACTCTTCCCTGAGGAGCCTCCCATGCGTCTGATCGCCATGTGCCTCCATCCACGCGCGACCATCCGCGCCGTCGTGGATGCCAACCCGAAACGCCATGTGCTCTGGCTGGCGATGGTGGGAGGTGCCGTGCACCTCGTCTGGCGAGTGGGCATCGGAATTTTCGGCGCCGGCGGGGTGACCGCAGCGCTCGCTGCGCTGGGGATCATGGTAGTGGCAGGAGCACTCTTCGGCTGGGTCGGCCTCTACGTATTCGGCTGGCTCTATCGCGTGGTGGGCCGCTGGTTCGGCGGACAAGTGCAACCCCGGGAGGTACGCGCAGCCGTCGCCTGGGCCAATGTGCCGATGCTGCTCACGTTCGGCGTGTGGGTGGCAGTAGCACTTGTCCTGTGGCTCGTTACACGTCAATCCGGCGGAGATGACCAGACACCTGGTCTCCTGGCCAGAACGTTGGTTCTCATGCTCGTCGTGTTGCCAGTGGGCGGCCAGCTCTGGTCGCTGGTCATCGGCTCGCAGGCGGTGGGTGAAGTCCACCGCTTTTCCAGTTGGAAGGGCTTTGCGACGGTCCTGCTCTCGCTCCTGCTGGTCGTGCTCGTCGTCGGCGTGCTGGCTGCCCTCATCATTCCGTCGCTCATTCACCAGTTCCAAGCGCCTGTCCCGGCACAGCCGTCACCGTAAGCGACCGCATCCCATGAGAATCTGTTCCCTCCTCCCCAGCGCGACGGAGATCCTCTACCTCATCGGTGCCGGTGATAACGTCGTCGGTGTGACCCACGAGTGCGATTTTCCGCCGGAGGCGCGCAGCAAGCCCATTGTCGTCAAAAGTCTGATCTCGCACGATGCGCACAACAGCCGAGAGGTGGATCGCATGGTGCGAGAAGCACTGCGCAACCAGCAGAGTCTCTACACCGTTGACGTGGAGCGGATCGCCACACTGGCTCCAGAGATCATCATTACGCAAGATCTGTGCGAGGTGTGTGCGATAGATCAACGGCAGATCCTTCGCGCATTCGCACATCTCCCCAGCAAGCCAGAAATTGTATCGCTCCATCCGCATACGCTGGAAGATGTCTTGCAGAACATCCTCCGCGTGGGTGGGGCGACCGGCCACACCGTTCAGGCCACAGCCGTTGTGACGCAACTTCGCCAGCGGATCGCCGCGGTGCGTCGTCAAGTTGCGCAGGCGACGTCAGTGCCGCGCGTGGTATGTCTCGAGTGGTTGGAGCCGCTGATGAATGCCGGCCACTGGGTGCCTGAGATGGTGAAACTCGCTGGCGGGATCGAGCCGCTGAGTCGCATCGGAGAGCCCTCGGTGCGCATCACGTGGGAAGATGTCATGCGCGTCGAGCCGCAGATTCTGGTCCTCATGCCGTGTGGGTTTTCGATTGAGCGGGCGACGCGCGAACTCGATGTGTTAACGCGACGCCCAGGGTGGTCTGACGTGCCGGCTGTACGCGACGGCCGCGTGTATCTGACGGACGCCTCCGCCTACTACAATCGCTCAGGGCCTCGGCTGGTCGAGGGACTTGAAATTTTGGCCGAGCTCATCCATCCGGAACTCTGCCACCATCTCATTCCAGCCGGTGCTGTCAAAGCACTCACTGAGATCGCCTCTGCTTGACCTTCTTGCCGTCGGCGAGTATACTAAAAAGCTACATGGCTGATCCGATCTACACCTACCACGTCCTGTTCGTCGCACTCTTTGTGGCCATCGCAGTCATCTTTGCGGTGCTGCCGCTCGTGTTGCAGCGTTTTATCGCGCCGAAGAAGCCGTCGGTCATCAAAAACAGTCCCTACGAATGTGGCTTGGAGTCCGTGGGCGATCCATGGGTGCGGTTTCGCGTGCAGTACTACCTCTATGCGTTACTCTTTGTCATCTTCGACGTGGAAGTGGTGTTCATCTATCCCTGGGCGGTGGCGCTGCGCGAGCTGGGCGCCTGGGCATTTATCGAGATGGTCATTTTCCTCGGCATTCTCGCCCTCGGATTGGCGTATGCGTGGAAGAAAGGCGTGTTGGAATGGTGACGCATGGCGATTGATGAAGGATTAAAGCACGAGCTCCGGCGGCAGGGCATCGTCGTCATGAAACTGGAAGAACTCTACAACTGGGGCCGGCGCTCTTCCATCTGGCCGATGCAGTTTGGATTGGCCTGTTGTGCGATTGAGATGATTGCGACGGCCTGTGCGCGGTACGACATCGCGCGTTTTGGGGCGGAACTCTTTCGCGCCAGCCCTCGGCAGGCGGATCTGATGATCGTCGCTGGGACGGTCACGAAGAAGATGGCACCACAGGTGGTGCGGCTCTACAATCAGATGGCCGAACCGAAGTATGTGGTCGCGATGGGGGCGTGCGCGATTTCCGGCGGACCGTTTAACAGGGGCTACAATGTGCTCAAAGGCATTGACCGCTACATTCCCGTGGATGTGCATGTGCCCGGCTGTCCGCCCACGCCGCAGGCGCTCCTCGACGGATTGATGAAGCTCCAGGAGAAAATTGATACGCAGCACCTCGCCGATGTCGAGTGGTATTCGCGCGCAGCGCCTCGAGAATATCCGGTGCCAAGATTCGGGCCACGTGGCTTAGAGCCGCAGTACAATCCTCACGTCTGGCAGCCGCCTGAACCAACCGGTATTTACTTGTCCTCGAAACCGAAAGAACAAAAGCGTACTCCAACCGCAGCGACGACGTGATGAACGATCTGCTCCGACCTGACGCAACTCAACAGGCACTCCAGCAGCGTGTTCCTGGACTAACGCTCACCATCGAAGGGGACGCGCTCATCATCCCAGCAGATCGTTTGCTAGAGGTGGGCCGCTTCTTGAAGGAGAGCGAACCGTATCGGCTCGATTATCTCTCGAATCTGTGTGCGGTGGATTTTGTAGTGGAGGGGGCTCATCTGGAGACGGTCTATCACCTTTACTCGATGGAAAAAAAGCACGGGCCGGTGGTGCTCAAAGTGCGTGTGCCGCGCGACAATCCCCATCAGCCATCCGTTGTGAGTGTGTGGCGAGGCGCAGAGTATCAAGAACGCGAGGCCTATGATTTATATGGCATCATTTATGATGGCCATCCTGATCTGCGACGGATTCTCATGTGGGACGGGTTCGACGGGCATCCGATGCGCAAGGATTATGTCCAGGAAGACCAGGATGCACTCGAGGAACGTCATGCCTGAGCAAGCGCTGGAAACGCAACTCCTCGAACTCAACATCGGGCCACAGCACCCTTCAACGCATGGGGTATTCCGCATGGAAGTGGTGCTCGACGGAGAAAACGTCGTGAAACTGAAACCTGTCATGGGCTATCTCCATCGTAACCACGAGCAACTCGCAGAAGACATGACCTACATCGGGAGCATGCCATTTACCGATCGGCTCGATTACTTCTGCGCCATGACGAATAACCTCGCCTATGCTATTGCCGTCGAGAAATTGGTTGGGCTTGACGTCCCTGAGCGCGCCCAATACATTCGTGTGATTATGTCGGAACTCACACGCTTGGTGAACCACACCGCGGTGACTGGTTTCCTCCTGAATGACTTGGGTGCGTTCTTTACGCCGACACTGTATGCGTTCCGCGAACGGGAGAAAATCCTCGATCTCTTCGAGGCGGCCTCTGGTTCACGCATGATGTGTAACTACATGCGTTTTGGTGGTGTGCGGGAAGATTTGCCTGACGGATTTCTTGAGGGCGCATGCGAGGTCGTTGACTACTATCCAAAATTCCTCGATGAATTTGAGAAGTTGCTCACGGAAAATGAAATCTTGCGGGCTCGAACACAACGGGTCGGCATTTTACCAAAGGAACTCGCGGTGAGCGCCAGTGTTACAGGTCCAATGTTGCGCGCATCCGGCGTCAATTACGATATTCGTAAAGTGGATCGCTACAGCATCTACGATCGGTTTGATTTCAAAATTCCACTGGGGAGCATTGGTGATGTCTACGACCGCTATTACGTCAGAATTTTGGAGATGCGCGAGAGTGTGAAAATCCTCGACAAAGTATTACGGGACATTCCGTCAGGTGAGTACCTCAGTCCAAGGGGCAAGGCCATCTCCAAGGCCCCGCGGACGTTTAAGCCGCCGAAAGGCGAGGCCTATGGACGGATTGAATCGCCGAAAGGGGAATTGGGATTTTATCTTGTCAGCGATGGGAGTGTGAATCCGTATCGTTACCACGTGCGGCCGCCAAGCTTCATCAATTTGACGATCCTCGAGGACATGTGCCTGGGACACAAAGTCGCCGACGCTGTCATCATTTTAGGCAGCGTGGATATCGTCATGGGAGAAGTTGACAGGTGATTCCTGGGCAAGGGTTACTCAAAGGTTTGGCGGTGACGCTCACGAACTTTGTGGCGAGTTATCCGTGGGGCCAGCGGCTGCTGAAGCTAATTGGTATCAATGGTATCAGCGGCATGTTTACCGTCGAGTATCCTGAGCAGCAGGTCAAACCCGCTGAACGCTTCCGCTATTTTCCCTTCCTCGTCTACGACGGAACTCCTGACAACTTGCGCTGTGTGGCCTGCAAAATCTGTGAGCAGGAGTGTCCGCCGCAATGCATCTACATCGAGATGGAAAAAGATGAGCAGGGACGTCCTGTGAAGCAGCACGGCCGCACGCTCCCGAAGCGATTCGATATTGATGTATCAGTGTGCATGTCGTGTCGGATCTGTGTAGATGTGTGTCCCTTCGATGCGATTGAGATGGATAACGATTTTGAGCTGGGGGCCTACGATCGGTTCCAGTCCCTGGTGTTCGAGAAAGACAAACTTCTGAAATCGGCGGAGTACTTTGCACAGATCAAGCCGACGGAAGCGGCTGAGGTCAATGCGCGCCTCGCTGCGAAAGCGAAGAAAACAGCAACAGACAAACCAGTCTGATGGATCAACTCTTCGTCTCGCTCAAACAGCAGTTCCTCGACCTGTCCAGTCGCTTCTTGCCCGAGTCGCTACTCCCCTGGATTTCGATGCTCATCAGCATTGCAGTGATTGCGACGATCGCTCCCATCATCATGATGTACTTCACCTGGCTTGAACGGAAAGTGATCGCCCGGATGCAGAATCGTTTTGGCCCCAATCGCGCGGGGAAGTTTGGGCTCCTCCAACCGATTGCCGACGGCATCAAGATGCTCACTAAAGAAGACATCGTCCCTGCGGGCGCTGATCGTCTGGCGCACTTCTTAGCGCCGGTGCTGGCGGTCATTCCGGCACTGCTCGTTTTCGCGGTGCTGCCATTCGGGCGCAACATGACCGCCATAGACCTCAACATCGGGCTCCTCTTTTTCCTCGCGATGTCGTCCATTGGTACGTTTGCAGTCTTTGCTGGCGGGTGGGCCTCGCGGAGCAAATTCTCACTCCTGGGCGCGATGCGCTCAGTGGCACAGATCATCTCCTATGAAGTGCCGATGGTCTTAGCGGTCGTCGTCGTCATCATGATGACGGGAACGCTCTCGACGAATGCCATTGTGGAAGCCCAGGAGAGCCTGCGATGGTTCGTGTTCACACCCTGGGGATTCGTCGGTTTTCTCCTGTTTTTCATAGCAGGAGTTGCGGAAGTGAATCGCACGCCGTTTGATTTACCAGAGGGAGAATCGGAAATCGTCGCCGGCTTCCACACCGAATACAGCGGGATGAAGTTTGCGCTCTTTTACATGGGTGAATTCTTGGGTGCGTTCGCCATGGCGGGATTGGCGGCGACACTCTTCCTTGGCGGTTGGCAGGGACCATTGTTACCGTCGTGGCTGTGGTTTCTCCTCAAGACATACGCCCTTGTGTTCGTCATGATTTGGTTCCGTGGCACGTTCCCGCGTCTGCGCATTGATCAGTTGATGAATTTTGCGTGGAAGTGTCTCCTGCCGCTCTCAATGATTAACGTAGGCGTTGCGGGACTCTGGCTGTATCTCCCAGCGATCATTCGCTGGCCGCTGGCCATCGTGATTCTGTGGACGAGTGCGGTGTGGTTGACACGTCTGGCGTTGCCTGTCCAGTGGGAACGCCGTACCTACCAACTGGCTGAGTAGTCTATGGCTGAGACAACAACGCTACCTTCTTTTTTGCAAGGTGAAGTCGAGTGGGAGCGCAAGCCACAGGGCATTGACGCGAACCTGCAAGATTACGACGAGGCCTGCCGCACGTTTCGCTGGGAATCTGTCGAGCGCCAATTTACGTGGTCGAAGACAGGTCACGTGAACGTGGTGCACGAAGCGATTGACCGGCACACAGAGTCCGCGCGCGGCAAAAAGATCGCTCTCTACTTTACCGATGATAACCGAACTGAACAATACACCTTTCAGGACCTCAAGCGTCTCACCAGTCAGTGTGCGAATTTCTTGAAATCGCTCGGTGTCGCGAAGGGCGATCGCGTAGGACTGTTTCTTCCGCGCACACCTGAACTCTACATCAGTTTGCTAGCGGTCAATCGGTTGGGCGCGATTCCCATGCCACTTTTTGAAGCGTTCATGGAGCAGGCGATCCACGATCGGATGAGCGACAGCGAAGCCAATCTCATTATCACCACACCGCGCCTCAAATCCCGCGTGCAGCGTCAACAGCTGCCTGCGCTCAAACATGTCGTGTTGGTGGGCGTGGTGGACCAACTCGCATCCCATGAGGTAAGTTTTGAGGAGGGAATGCGGAAGGCCAAGGACACACACGAACCAGAGTGGCTGACCGTTGACGATCCGCTCGTCCTGCACTACACCTCAGGGTCCACTGGCAAATCGAAGGGCGTGCTCCATCGTCAGTACGCGATGGTGGGGCATTATCAAACAGCCAAGTGGGCGTTGGATCTCCGTGATGATGTGTACTGGTGCACCGCGGATCCAGGGTGGGTGACGGGAACTTCCTACGGCATTTATGGGCCGTGGACGCTGGGAATCACCTCGGTTGTCCTGGGTGGACGTTTCGACGCCGATCGCTGGTATCAGACGATGGAACGATACAAAGTCACCATGTGGTACAGTGCACCGACAGCGTTTCGGATGCTCATGTCGGCAGGGGAGGCGGTGGCCAAAAAATACAATCTATCGTCGCTACGTCATATCTGTAGCGTTGGCGAGCCACTCAACCCTGAAGCGCTCAAGTGGATTAAGAAGATCACCGGTCTTGCGCCGCATGAGACGTGGTGGATGACCGAGACGGGGATGCAGCTGATCTGCAACTACCGCGCGCATGATTTTAAAATCGGCGCGACAGGCAAACCGTTTCCAGGGACCTACGCGAGTGTGGTTGACGACACCGGCAAGGAAGTGCCGCCAGGGGTGATGGGGCATCTGGTTGTTAAGCCGCCGTGGCCCTCGATGATGAAGGAGATTTGGCGCAACCACGCAAAATATCAGGAGTATTTTCGGATCCCCGGTTGGTACGCGAGTGGGGACTCTGCCTACAAAGATCAGGATGGCTTCATTTGGTACGCTGGGCGTGCCGATGACGTGATTAAGACCGCAGGAGAGCGCGTGGGGCCGTTTGAGGTGGAAAGCGCATTAGTGCAACATCCCGCAGTGGCTGAAGCCGGTGTGATTGGGAAACCCGATCCCGTGCGCGGGCAGATCATCAAAGCGTTTGTGGCGCTGCGGAAAGGCTACGAGCCGTCGGACCCACTCAAGGAAGAGATTGCGAAGTTTGTGAAAGAACATCTGGCAGCCCACGCGGCTCCACGAGAAATTGAGTTCCGCGCCACAATCCCGAAGACCCGCTCGGGCAAAATCATGCGCCGCGTCCTCAGAGCATGGGATCTTGGAGAACCCGTCGGTGATATTTCAACGATGGAAGAATGAGCGCGCGACCGAGCCCGGGTACCCGCCGCAGGCGGGTGGGCGAAGGGAGTGCCGCATGACGAGAGTCATGCGGCCCTGGGATGCGGGCGAGCCTGTCGGCGACATCTCGACGATGGAGGAGTGATGCGAGCCAAACAAGTCCTGCCGTGGCGCGAGGGGGTGTCACGCCCGCGGGGCGTGTGGCCCAGCGAGCGGCCAGGGCGTCCGCCAACGATTGTTGGTGGACGAGCGAGCGACAGGCCACCCGAGCGAAGGCCCGCCTCGGTGGGGCGGGCCGAGCGTCCCCGCGGCGGGACAGCCCCCGAGCAGCCGCGGCAGGACCCCGAGGCCTGCTAACATGGAGAAACGATGGCTGACTGGCTGAAAATTCACGATCTCATCGTCGAGTGTCACATCGGCGTCTTTGAGTGGGAGCGCAAAGCGTTGCAGAAGATTTGGATTGACATCGAGATTCCTCTCCGCACGCAGGACGCTGCGCGCGCCGACGAGCTCAAAAAGACGGTGGATTACGGCAGCGTCGTGACCGCCGTGCGCAACCACGTCCAACACAAAACCTACCAACTCATGGAGACGATGGCGGAGGAAGTGGCCGGTGTCGTTGTCGGGCAATTTCACCCGTCGCAGGTCTCGGTGCGTATCAAGAAACGCTCACTGCCGGGCATTGGTGAAGCGGTAGTGGAGATCGTCCGTGGTGGCAAGTAACCTGCGAACCGTCGCCTGAGGCATTCACCTCACGATTCGCAGTGCGCGGGTGACAGGTTACGATCTCTGCATCACGGAGGGGCGGTACGTGGCGAAGGAGTGCGCGGTTTCCCAGAGACGCACCGCGGTGACGGGAAATTGCTGGGATTGGGCGTACTCGAAGATGAGTTGAGCGATACGCTCTGCGGTGGGATTGTCCTGTAGCAAGTAGAGTGGTTCGCCTAACTGTGTGAGCGCTGGGATAGCGGGATCGTCTTTCCTCAAGAGCATCTTGTGATCGAGCTCCTGATCAATCCAACTCTGGATTGAGCGTTTGATCTCATCAAAGTCCATCACCATTCCGCGTTGATCCAAGGCGTCACGCGACAGTTCAATTTCGACCTTGCCATTATGCCCGTGCAAGTGCCGGCACTTACCCTGATAGTTCATCAGCCGGTGGCCATAACAAAAATGGATCACCCGCGTCACTTGATACATGGCGGAATTGTAGCATAAGATGGGGCAGCAGAGAAGCACTGTTGCAGAGCAGTTCAGAGCTGAGAGTTCAGAGCAAGCGCGTCAAGCGTCTATCGGCAGCGGTAGGCGTTTCGTCTGACGTCAGACGTAGGACGATACACTCCTTCGCTGCCGCGGGACGTTGGACGCTCGACGATTGCAGCGCAGGAGTCTCCCTTATGGTGCAAAAAGGATGCATCGCTGCACTGGTTAGCGGGGGCATCGAGAGCGCCTACCTCCTCCAGCACGTAGTGGCGCGTGGTGTTCGCGTGCAACCCCTCTACGTGGCCCAAGGCTACCGCTGGGAACGCATTGAGCGGCGGTGGCTTCGGCGGCTGCTGAGGCACTGGCCGCGGCGACAGGTCGCCCCGCTCGTCGTGCTGGAGACACCGATCACATCGTTCGTGGGGCAGCACTGGGCCCTCGGGCACGGCAGGGTGCCAGGAGCGCGCACACCAGATCAGGCGATGGCGTTGCCGGGCCGCAATCTCTGGCTCTTCACCGCCGCCGGCCTGTGGTGCGCCCGACATGGGATTCACCGCATCGCGCATGGCACCCTCGCGACCAACCCCTTTCCCGACGCCAGCGCAGATTTTTTCCGCGGGATGCGCGATGTCCTCTCGCGGGCCCTCGGTTGCCGGTTCCGTCTCGAGGCGCCGCTCCGACACCTCACGAAGGCCGAGATCATCCAGCGCCTCCCTCCGGCGCTCCTGCGCTGCACGTTCTCCTGCATCAACCCCCAACGCGGCCGCCACTGCGGGCGGTGCAACAAGTGCGCCGAGCGCCAGCGCGCCTTCCGCGCCGCCCACCTCCTCGACCCCACTCGCTACGTTCGTGAAGCGTGGATCGTCAGACAGCACATTCAGACCACAGAGCTGGGGAAGCAGAGAGGCACAGAAGCACAGAGGCACAGAGGCAGAGAACAGCTCCTGAGAACGTATTGGGGCATAGGACATGATGCGTAGGGCAGCGTGCCTCGTTGTGCGACCTACGTAGGTACATACGTAGATGGCAATCGCCAGTCAACAGGAAGCCACGAACCGTGCACAGCGAATCGTGCTATGCTTTGAATGCTCGACGCTGAGCTGTGTTTCGCTGAACGCCGAGCGCTGGACGCTCACAGCAACCACGCGAATACACGACGTCCAGCGTTTCACGTAGGTCGTTTGCCATGAGGACGTCTTTCATGGGTCATTGGAAGGGGGCGCCTGCGTATGTTACGCTGAGGCGACGTCGTGTGAGGGTTTGCACGGCAATGCACGGTCTTAATCTCTCAGCGGCTCTTTCCGCTGGTCCTGTAAGCGTGAGTAACCTGCTCTGATGCGCATCCTCGTAACCTACGGACGGGAACGGCCGTATCCGCCGTGTGGGCTTCATGTGGTTGGGGCCTTGCGGGCGGTAGGGCAGCAGGCCGCGCTGTTGTGCGTGCGGGATCATCCCTGGTGGGTGAAAGCCACCAAACGCATGATACCGTTGCGCAGGCTCATGCCGTGGGATCCGGTGGCGTGGGCGAACGACCGCCTCATCCAGGCGGCGAGGTGCTACCGGCCTGATGTCATCCTGGATATCGGCGGAGAAATATTTCTGCGCACAACGCTGCAGGAGCTGCGGCGTTGTAACGGCACGCGGCTGGCGGCGTGGTTGGTGGAAGGGACCAAGGATCTTCAGCTAGCAGGCCTCTTGCAGGAATACGACCTGTTGACCAGTACCTCGCGCGGCGCCATCCGTCAACTGTCACAGACAGGGGTGCGCCACGTGCAGTATCTGCCATTCGCTACGGAACCACGGTGGTTTCATCCCCCGACACTGGTGACTGCCCACCGGCCGTTTCGTGTGGGGTTTGTCGGCGCGTACTCGGCCAGGCGGACGCAGTTTTTGGAGTCAGTAAGCGATCTCGGCTTACAGCTCTGGGGGACGGAGTGGGATGGTGCGCCTCTGGGGATGCTCCAGCAGCATCTGCGGAGTGGCAAGGGCGTTTTTGGGCGGGCACTGGTGCGCTGCTACCAGCAGGCGGTGATCACCCTCTGCATTCAGCGGGAACACATGATCTCAGTGGACCCCTCGGGTCAACCGATCGGGACGGGTCTCAGTTATCGGCACTTTGATGTGCCGGCGTGTGGGTCCTTCCTCTTGACGGAGTGGGTGGAAGAATTGCCGGATGCTTTGACGATCGGCGAGGAAGTGGACACCTTTACCACACCGGGCGAATGGCGAGAGAAAGTACGCTTCTGGCTCTCTCATGAGTCAGCGCGTGAGGCTATGCCACAGCGAGCCCGCGCCAGGGTGCTGCACGAGCATACCTATCAGCAGCGCATGCGCTCCTGGCTCCAGCTCGTTGAACGAGTGGCCGGTCGGCCGTCCTACGTAAGTCCTACGTAGGACATCAACGCTTCACGAGCCACGAGATGATCACCCCGCAGGGCGACCATCTTGCGAGGAGAAGGGACACAGCAGCGTTGGGAGTTCGGTGGCAACGGAGGGCGTCCCGTCTCTCACGTCCACCGTGGAACACCGCCCCTAGTCGCTGCCGTAGGCGGTTGGCCGCTCGATGCTCCTCACACCCCTCGCACCCCTTTATCTCCTCACGCCCTTCCCACTTCTCTGACCCATCGCCTGGCTGTTAACCTGTTTTTTACATGGCCGTAATCCACTAGTAACTGACCACCGTAGACTAGTACACCAAGTGGGTCGAGAACTATTGCAGATTTGAGGCATGTTCATGGCAATCATGGAGGTGATGAGATGAAGCGTTTCATCAGCGTGGGCGTACTCGTCCTCACCATGGGGACAACAGGTGTGGCGCTGGCAGATGAACCACCCCAGAGCTTGCGCGAGGACATTCGGGAACTGCAGGCCCGCTTGGCGGCCTTGGAAGCGCAAGAGCGAGAGAATCGGATGATTCCTCCCACCGGTGGCTATGGCGGGATCCCGCAGATTATTCCCGGCGTCAACATCAGCGGGTATGCGGATGTCTCGTACACCTACAGCTTGAACGAGTCGAACAACTTCTTGAATACCGCGCGCGTGTTTGACACCGAGTCCCACGGGTTTACTCCTCATGCGTTTGAACTGGTCTTTGAGAAGCCCATCAGCGATGAGCAGCCCGTGGGCTTTCGGGCGGATCTTTTCACCGGTGATGATGCCTCAGTCATCAAGGCGACCGGATTAGGGGCGAGTACAACCGATGTACCATTCGATCTTCAGCAGGCCTACGTCAACTTCCGTGTGCCGGTGGGGAATGGCTTGGACTTCAAGGTGGGAAAATTCGTGACCTTGTTAGGCGCAGAAGTCATCGAGAGTCCTGCCAACTGGAACTTCTCGCGTTCCTACATGTTCGGCTACTCGATTCCGTTCACCCATACGGGACTCCTCGCCTCGTATCCGTGGACGGAGTGGTTCTCCACCAACTTGGGCGCCGTCAACGGCTGGGATATCGTGGACGACAACAACAAAGCCAAAACGATTCTTGGCAGTTTCACCTTAGGTCCCTGGAGTGGGCTGTCGTGGACGACGGCCTACGTCGTGGGTGCTGAGCGCGCTAACAACAATAAGGATCGGCGTTTTGTCTTCAGTAACATCTTGAGCTGGACGCCCATGGAGAAATTGGCGTTCATGGTGAACTACGATTATGGATGGGAGAAAGACGCGGTGGGCGCGGCGGCGGTGACCGGCAGCGACAACGCCCACTGGCAAGGTGTGGCTGTGTATGCGAAGTATAGTCTCACCGATCGTTGGGCCTTGGCTGGCCGGTGGGAACTCTTCCATGACATGGATAACTACCGCGTCACCAATGCGGGCAGCGGCCTCGATGATGTGCGCTACCTGGGCTACACGCTGACGAGCGAGTGGAAGCTCTACGACAAACTCATCGCGCGGCTCGAGTATCGGTTGGACCAGGCGAACGCGCAGGTCTTCCGCCACGATCAAGGAATCAACAATCACCAGAACACGGTGTCAGCCGAGCTGATCTATCCGTTCTAACTGCTCGACCCCGACCCTTTGACGCACGCACAGTTGCCCTGAACCGAAGCGAGTGCGCCAAAGGATCACCAGACGGCCGCTGGAAGACCCCTCCTCCAGCGGCCGTTGTATTTGAGGCCCACCTCTCCGCCAAAGGTAGACAGCCGCAACTCAGCCGTCGCAGTCCGCCACAGCGCTGTGGCGGGACGAAGGCGGTCACCCCTAGCCATACCCACGCAAACTTGTTATACTTAACCCTATGCCACTCGTAGCTGCGCTCATCCTGCTGGCCAGTGTGGGAGCCGGGATTGCGGGGTACCTGACGGTGCTCCACTACGCCCTGCAGCAGGGGGCCTTCCTGGAAGCTCCGGCCTGCGTGCCAGGCACGTTCCTCGATTGCCATGCGGTCAACTTGCATCACGCCTCGATGATCGCCGGCAAACCGCTCGCGGCGGTGGGGCTGCTCCTCTACGGCCTCTGGATTGCGCTCGCTGTCGTCGCTTGGGTGGGGGAGCGTCAGCATCGCATCGCGAGCCTGCGCCTGATCCTGGCATCGGCGGTCGCGGCGCTCCTCGTGGACGCCTATCTGGCGTGGGTCATGCTCGCGCGCGTCCACGCGGTCTGTGTGTGGTGTGCGGCAACCTATGGCATCAACGTCCTCGTCGTGGTCCTGAGTTGGTGGTCGTTGCAACGTGCAGGGGAATCCCCGTGGCGGTGGGGGCAAGCGTGTTGGCTCCTGATGCCGTGGAGTCGGCAGGCGCGCGCCACGCAGCCAGTAGTGTCGACGCTCCTGGTGGCCTGGAGTGTGACGATTGCGCTGGCCGCGTGGAGTCTGACCGCGATGGCGGAGCAGTTTATGGCGCGTGGGTTGGAGGCCTTTCGAACCCAGGTCCGTCAGTATCTACGACAGGAACATCCGTTGGAGATGGAGACACAGCAGTCCCCAACGATTGGCGCGACGCAACCGCGCGTGACCGTCGTCGAATTTAGTGATTTTCAGTGCCCCGCCTGCCAAAAATCGTCCACGATCCTGCGCGCGCTGGTGCTCAATTATCCGAAGGCCGTGGCGCTGACCTTCAAACACTATCCGCTGGACACCGCGTGTAATCCCCAGCTCGAGCGCCAGGTGCATCCAGGAGCGTGTCGGTTGGCAGCCGCCCTCGCCTGCGCGCATGCCCAAGGAGCATTTTGGGACCTCCACGATCGCGTCTTTGCCGCGGGGCCGTCGTACACGCCGCTCCAGCTCGAGGACGATATCCAGGCCTTGGGACTGGATGTACCGCGTTGGCAGCAGTGTGTACAAGACGGCACAGGGCTTGGCATGGTCCAGCGGGATCTCGCAGCAGCGCATCAGCTTGACGTCACCAGCACACCGACCGCATTTTTTAACGGCTATCGCTTCGGTGGGGCACTGCCGCCGGCCGCTGTGGACATCATCATGGACGAACTCTTGAGAGGCCAGCATGCGCCACGCACTCCTAGTCGCGATCCTGTGTCTAGGATGCCGTCCGATGAACGCTGAAACCCCTCACGCGACCGCCGCCAATCCTCATCTGGTTGACGCCTCGAGTGCCTACTTGCGCAGCGCCGCGCACCAACCCGTGCAGTGGCATCAGTGGGGGGAGGAGGCGTTTGAGGCGGCCAAGACGCAGGACAAGCCGATCCTCCTCGACATCGGAGCGGTCTGGTGCCACTGGTGCCATGTGATGGATCGCGAATCGTACGAAAACACTGCGGTGGCACAGCTGATTAACGAGCAGTTCGTTCCGGTGAAAGTGGATCGCGACGAGCGGCCGGATGTGGATCGGCGGTATCAAGAAGTCGTTGGCGCAATGACGGGGAGTGGCGGCTGGCCCTTGACGGCGTTCTTGACGCCAGAGGGCCAGGTGTTTTATGGCGGCACCTATTTTCCTCCCGAAGGAAAATTCGGCCGGCCAGGACTGACAGAGCTGTTGCCGCGCTTAGCGAAACTGTATCAGGAGCAGAAGGCCGGCGTGGTTCAGAGTGCGCAACAACTCCACAATCAAATTGCCGAGTACACCGTACAGCGTGTCCACAGAGGAGAGCTTTCGACAGAACTCCTGACAGCGTTGCGCTCAGCGTTGAAAGCGGAGTTCGACGATGAGGACGGCGGTTTTAGTCGTGGTGAGGGTCCAAAATTTCCACATACGAGTGCCATGGAATTAGCCTTGGCGTCGTGGTGGGCCACAGAAGAACAGGCGTTTGTAGCGATGGTGACGAAGACGCTAGACGCCATGGCGGCTGGTGGCATTCACGATCACGTCGGTGGCGGGTTTCATCGGTACGCGGTAGATCGTCACTGGCATGTGCCGCACTTTGAGAAGATGGCGTATGACAATGCACCGTTACTGGAGAATTATGTGCACGCTTTTCAAGCGACCAACCACCCGCGCTATCGTGATATCGCGGTGGGGATCATTCGCTTCGTCACCGAGGTGTTGTCGAATCAGCAGGAGGGTGGATTTTACGCATTTCAAGACGCCGATGTCTCACTCGATGATGATGGCAGCTACTTTACGTGGACACAAACCGAGATCGAACACGCCGTGTCACGCGACGAAGCACGCCTGCTCATCGAGCGCTATCGTGTCAGCGACGATCCTCGTGAGCTCCACGCAACCCCTGATCGTAAAGTGTTGTACCTCGAACCGAGCGATGACATCACTCCCGAGCTCCAGCAAGCGTTGGCTCATCTCCGCGAGGCGCGCGCGAAACGCAAAGCCCCATTTGTTGATACGATGCTGTTTGCGAGTTACAACGGCATGATGATCTCAGCCTACAGCGCGGCGTTTCAAGCATTCGGAGATGAGCGCCTCTTGGCGTTTGCGCAGAAGTCGCTCGACCGGTTTTTGCAGCACGGCTATCACGAGGGCACGCATCTCGCGCATGCACTGACGGATGAGGGGCGCGATACGGGCGTCACGGCGTTATTGGACGACTACGTGTTTCTCGCGAGAGCTACGCTGGACGTTTACGAACTCACCGGCGAGCCGCGGTATCTGCGTGTCGCTGAAGAGTTGATGCGGCTGGCGCACGAGCGGTTGTGGGACGCTGAGGCAGGCGGATTTTTCGATCGCCCGAAAGAAGCGCAAACGCTTGGCCTCCTTGATCAGCCGCACAAACCCATTCAAGATGCGCCCATGGCCGGCGCTAACAGTGTGGCCGCGCGCGTGCTCGATCGGCTATTTTATCTCACCAATACACCAGCATATCGCACGTGGGCGGAAGCAACCTTGCGCACGTTCGCCGGCTCAGTGGCGCGTTATGGGACGTTTGCCGCGAGTTACGGACTGGCACTCGCCTTTCACCTGGATCATCCGGCGCAAGCAGTGATCGTTGGACGGCGAAGCGATCCGCAGGCACACGTGTTGTGGCAGGCAGCGCTCACCACGTTTCGCCCAGGCAAACTCGTGTTGTGGGTGGATCCTGCCGATGGACAATCACCTCTCCTGCCGGAGCCGATTCGGCCACTCCTCGAGGCAACACCCCCGAAGCACTGGCCACAAGTGTTCATCTGTGCCGGGACTTCGTGTGCGCCGCCGACGAACGATTCGCAACGTGTACACGAGCTCCTCACGACGTTTGGGCGGGAATCATGAGTGCGCCAACCGTCGGGGAATTGGCGCCTGCCTTTGCGTTATCCGATGCGTCAGGAGTGCGTGTTTCGTTACACGACTTCAAGGGGAAATGGGTCATCCTCTATTGCTATCCCAAGGATGATACGCCGGGCTGCACGAAGGAGGCCTGCGGGTTTCGCGATGCACAGTCGCAGCTTACACGGCGCAACGCCGTCGTGTTGGGTATGAGTCTCGACGACGCCACATCGCATCGGCGGTTTGCGGACAAGTTCCAGTTGCCGTTTCGCTTGCTGTGTGATACCGACGCCAAGATCTCCAAGGCCTACGGTGTCTACAAGCAAAAATCACTCTATGGACGGACGTTTTGGGGGATTGAGCGGACGACGTTCCTCATTGAGCCTGACGGCAAGATCGCACAGATCTTTCCGCGTGTCAAAGTGGATGGTCATGTTGAGGAAGTGCTCGCAGCGCTCCTCAAGGAAAAACCAGGGGGGTCAGACCCCCCGTTTTTAACTCATTAAGAATACATTAGTGAGATGACGTTCCGAAAACTGTGGGGTCTGACCCCAGACTTTTACGTGGTAGAGGAGGGACAGAGCGATTTATCGAGGACGCATTCGCGGCAGAGGGGCTTGGGGGCTTTACAGACAGCGCGACCGTGCTGAATCAGCACATGACCAAAGTGAGTCCACTGCTCCTGCGGGATGAGCGCCATCAAGTCTTGTTCGATTTTCTCACGGTCGGTCTGCTTCGTGAGGCCCATCCGCTGGGCTAAGCGCATCACATGCGTGTCCACGACGATTCCCACTTGAATCCCAAAGGCATTACCCAACACCACGTTCGCGGTTTTGCGAGCCACGCCGTGGAGAGCAATCAAATCTTCCATGTGGTTGGGCACCTTACCGCCAAATCGTTCCACCAACGTCTGGCATGCCGCCTTAATACTCTTGGCTTTGTTGCGATAAAAGTTGATGCGGCGTAGGTCTTGTTCCAGCTCTGTGAGGTTGGCCTTCGCGTAGTCCTGTGCGGTGCGGTATTTTTTGAACAACTTGGCCGTCTCTTGATTGACGCGCTCATCGGTGCACTGGGCGGAGAGGATCGTTGCGATCAGGAGCTCAAGAGGATTGGTAAAATTGAGCGAGCACTTGGCCTGAGGGTAGGCCTTCCTCAGCTTGGTAAAAATTTTTCGAGCCCGTTCTTGCATCATCATCTCAGTGGTTAGGAGTGTAACATGGCTGCAGTCATGAACGCAACGGTCATCACTCGTCACGGAGGGATGGAGGTCTTTGCATATACCGAGCGGCCCCTGCCGACCATCAGATCACAGGATGTGTTGGTCCGAGTCAAGGCGTGCGCGCTGAATCACCTCGACATCTGGACACGGCAAGGGATGCCGGGGATGACGATTCCGATGCCGCACATTTTGGGCTGTGATGTGGCCGGCGTTGTGGAGCGAATCGGCGCATCGGTCAAGGGACTCAAGATTGGGACCCGCGTCGTCATTGCGCCAGGACAGTCATGTGGCAAGTGTGCATGGTGCAAGCAGCATCGTGACAGCCTCTGTCCACAGTTTCGCATTCTTGGCTTTCAAATTGATGGCGGCTATGCCGAGTATGTGGCTGTCCCTGCCAGCCATGTCATTCCGGTCAATAGCCGGTGGAGCTTTGAGGAGTGGGCCGCAGTCCCGCTCGTCTTTTTGACGGCGTGGCACATGCTCATGACGCGAGCTGGCTTGAAACGGGGCGAGACAGTCCTCGTGCAGGCCGCGGGGAGCGGCGTTGGGAGTGCCGCGATCCAAATTGCACGGTGGGCTGGGGCACGGGTCATCACGACGGCTGGGAGCGGGGCAAAACTGCAACGTGCCAAAATGTTAGGCGCGCATGAGACGGTCAATTACACCACTGACGATGTGGGCGAGCGCGTCAAGGTATTTACCAAGGGCGCAGGAGTGGATGTGGCCTTCGAGCACGTTGGACCACAGACCTGGCCAGCAAGTGTGAAATCACTGGGCAAAGGGGGGCGGCTCGTTACCTGCGGTGCCACCACTGGCCCGAAGGTTGAACTCGACTTGCGCTTTGTCTTCACGCGAGAATTATCTATCACTGGGTGTTACATGGGCAGCCGCAAGGAACTGAATCAAGTCCTCAAACTGTTGGCAGCCGGGAAGCTCAGGCCTGTGGTGGATTCGGTATTTCCGCTGCGCGATGCCGCAAAGGCACACGAGAAGATGCTGTCACGGGATCATTGTGGCAAAATCGTGCTGACACCAGAAGGCACCTGATGGCCAAGGAAAAGATTCTCATCGTAGACGACGAACAAGACATCGTAGATGCGATTGCGTACCAGCTCAAACGCGAGGGGTTTCGCGTGAACAGCGCTGGCGATGGCAAGCGCGCGCTCGACCTGGCGCAACGTGAACTCCCTGACGCGATCGTACTGGACTTGATGCTGCCGGAGCTGGACGGCTTAGCGGTCTGCCGGATTCTTCGTGCGCATGACAACACCAAGCACATTCCCATTCTGATGCTGACGGCCAAGACGCAGGAAGCCGATCGCGTCGTTGGACTCGAGCTAGGTGCAGATGACTACATCACGAAGCCGTTTAGCGTCCGCGAGCTCATCGCGCGGATCAAGGCGGTGCTGCGGCGCACGAGAAGCGAAACACCGGAAGAAGTCCTCAAGAGCGGGGCGTTCCAAATAGACTTAGGGAAGCACGAAGTTACGGTGAAAGGCAAGCCGGTGACACTGACAGCAAAGGAGTATGGGTTGCTGACGACGTTACTGGAGGTGAAGGGCCGAGTGCTCTCACGGGAGCAGCTCCTAGAGCGCGTGTGGGGCTATGACCGCTCAGTAGAAATTGAAACGCGCACGGTGGATCTTCACATCAGCCAACTCCGACGCAAACTCGGCGCCGAGGGCAAACGGCTCCTCACCATCAAAGGCGCGGGGTATCGCTTTGAGGTGGAAGAATGAACCCCGAACGCCGAGCGCCGAACGCCGAACGACAAAGTGACGTGCCGTTTGAGGCGATTGTGTCGAGCATGGCGGAAGGGGTCATCGCCGTGGATGCGAAGCTGCGGCTGCAGTTCATCAATCCTGCAGCGCGGACTCTCCTGCGTCTCGCCGTGCCAGACCCATCCGGCCGTGACCTCCTCGAGCTCATTCGCGTGCCTGACCTCTACGAGCTGTTACAGCGCGTCTTGGCCACTGGACAGTCGGAGACGCGGGAACTCACGGTATTTGGTCCGACAGAACAGGTCCTCCGTGCCCAGGCGGTGACCTATCGGCACGACGCGACACATCACGGAGCCCTGGTGGTCTTGTCGGACATAACCGAGATCCGGAAACTCGAGCGGCTCCGACGGGATTTTGTCGCCAACGTCTCGCATGAACTGCGCACACCGGTCACCGCGATTCAGGCGGCACTGGAAACCCTCCAGAGCGGAGCGGAGCAAGAACCGCAGGAACGCGCGAAGTTCCTCAGTAAGATGACAGCGCAAACCGGCCGCTTAGGACGTTTGATTGATGATCTCATGGCGCTGTCCCAGGTCGAAAGCGGCGGCCTGGCCTTCCACTTTGAAACGGTGTCCCTGGAACCGCTGGTCCAGGAGCTGCTGAGCCACTGGCAAGCCCCTGCGGCACGCCAGCACGTCACGCTCACCCTACAGCTCCCGCGTGATCTTCCTCCTGTGCGCGCGGATCGCGAGCAACTCCATCAAGTGATGGACAATCTCTTGGATAATGCCATCAAATTCAATCGGCCCAGCGGCACCGTCACGATCACCGCGACCACCGCAGTCCAAACAGTTACCATCGCGGTGGCTGACACCGGGATTGGGATTCCGCCAGAGGATATCCTGCGCATTTTCGAGCGCTTCTATCGCGTCGAGAAAGGCCGCGCCCGCCCCGCCCCATCGGGCGGGACCAGCACAACGGGTGGCACGGGCCTGGGATTGGCCATCGTCAAGCATCTCGTCGAAGCCCACGCCGGCAGCATCCGCGCCGAAAGCACCCCCGGCCGCGGCTCCACCTTTTACGTCACGCTCCCGCGCCCCTCCTAAGCTTACTGCAACCTTACAGTACCCACACACGCACCTGATACGTGTGCGATAGCTTTATAGCCATGAGAGCACACACAGCGGTCTGGCTGAGCGCGTGTCATTGGCGACGCTGGCGGAGCAGCATGATCGCCAGCGTGCTGCTCTGCAGTCAGGGCGCTCTCGGCTGGGCCGAGGATGATTTTCAAACCTGGCACACCCTGGAAATCGCGAAGCGCGTTGGTACAACGTGGGAGATGTTTTGTCTACCAGAAATTCGGATCCGCGATGATGCGAGTGAGCTCTTCTACCACGAATACCGGCAAGGTGTCCGCTGGAAGCCATCGCCCCATCTGCAGGTCGGATTGCACTATCTCTTCGTGCGCAATGCCGCCTCAGGGAAACCGCGTGAGGAACACACCGGTGAGTTGGATCTCACGCCCAAGGCCACGGTAGGACCGGTCCAACTCTCTGTGCGAGGGCGGCTGGCCCTCAAGGCCATCCAGGGAAACGCCGGTGAGCAGGAGTGGCAACTGCGGGTGATGCCCAAGGCGGCCTATCCCACGCGCGTGGCCGGTCACCCCATCACGCCCTACGTGGCTGACGATCTCTTTTACGACTACACGCGTGATGCCTGGAATCAGAATCGGTTCTTCCTGGGTGTGACGACGCCCTTGGGACGTGTGTGGGGTGCGGAGCTCGAAGGGGACCTCTACTACATGCTGCAGCATCAACTGGGCAAGCGCCACGACTGGAGCAGCAATCAGATCCTTGGGACGAGGTTGAGGGTGCGCTTTTAATGCGTGTGACCTTATCACGACACTGCTCGCGATGGGTGACGGGAGTGGCGCTGCTCTGCCTGCTCGGTGGGTGTGCTCGTTCTGCATCGCAGGACATGGCAGGCGAACTTCAGGGGACCCTCCAGATCAAAGGCTCGGATACGATGGTGAACTTGGTGCAAGCGTGGGCCGAGGCCTTCATGGAACGTCATCCCGCAGTGCTCATCTCCGTCACTGGTGGGGGATCCGGCACAGGGATTGCGAGTCTCTTCAATGGGACGGCGGACATTGCCAGTTGCTCGCGCACGATGAGCGAGACCGAAATCGCCCAGGCCCGTGCCCGTGGGTGGATCCCACAGGAGTTCACCGTGGCCTTGGATGGTCTGGCTGTCGTCGTCCATCCGGACCATCCCGTCGAGCGCCTCACCCTCGCCCAACTGGCCGACATCTTCACGGGGACGATCACGCAGTGGCAGGCGGTGGGAGGGGTGCCTGCACCGATCGTCCTCCTCTCGCGCGAAGTCAACTCCGGCACGCACGTCTATTTCAAGGAGCACGTCGTGCGCCGCGGCAACGTGAAAGGCACGGAAGAATTTGCGCCATCAGCGCTCTTGCTGCCATCGTCACAAGCCATCGCGGATGAAGTCGCGCACAATCGGCAGGCCATCGGCTACTATGGTATGGGGTACCTCAGCCCGCGACAGAAAGCGATTGCCGTAGCGCAAACAGTCAGTCAGCCGTATGTGCCGCCAACCATAGACGCCGTGCGCAATGGCACGTACCCCATCGCCCGGCCGCTGTTCTTCTACACACGCGGCGACCACAGCGAACTCATGCAACTCTTCCTCGAATTCGTCTTATCACCCGATGGTCAACGGATCGTCCCCGAACAAGACTTTGTCCCCCTTCGCTAACGCTGCCGCTCAGCCATTGCCACCTCGCTGGCGCGGATGGCGTGAGCGCCTCATGGAAATTCTCGTTCGCATCAGCGGGTTTGCCTCCATCCTCTTTGTGGCCCTCATTTTCCTGTTCCTCATCAAAGAAGGGATCCGATTATTTGGAACGGTGACCCCTTGGGCATTTTTGAGCGGCCGGTCGTGGTATCCCATCTCCACCCCACCGCAGTTTGGAGCGCTGCCGCTCATCATTGGCTCGCTCTACGTGACCCTTGGGGCACTGGTGATCGCCGTCCCGCTCAGTCTCGCGAGTGCGTTCTACATCGCTGAGGTCGCACGCGGCGCTCGGAAGGAACTCCTGAAATCCACCATTGAACTGCTGGCAGCCATTCCCAGCGTCGTCATCGGCTTTATTGGGATGACCGTCCTGGCCCCGTGGGTACGGCAACTCTTCCATCTGCCGACGGGCTTAACCGCATTGACCGGTGCGATGACGTTGGCTTTCATGGCCGCACCCACGATCATCAGTATCACCGAGGATGCCATCACTGCGGTGCCGCGGGCCTATCGCGAAGGAGCGCTCGCGCTGGGCGCCACGCGCTGGCAGACGATGTATCGCATTCTCCTACCGGCTGCTGCCCCGGGGATTGTCGCGGCGGTCATGTTGGGGATCGGCCGCGTCATCGGTGAGACGATGGCGGTCATGATGGTCACCGGCAACGCGAGTGTGATTCCGACGAGCTTACTGCAACCGGTGCGGACCCTGACCGCCACGATTGCGGCCGAGATGGGGGAAACGGTGCGCGGGAGTGACCACTACTACGCGCTGTTTGCCATCGGGATCGTCTTGTTCGTCATCACGTTCATTGTCAATTGGTGCGCCGACTTCTTCCTGCATCGGGAGCGGCGTTAATGCGGCAAGGCCTGCTAGCGTCTCCGCAAGCGCGTGAGCGGCTCGCCTTTTGGCTGTTACGCATCGCCCTGGCCATCGTGCTGTTTCCGGTGCTCTTCATTCTGGCCTACATGGTGATGAGGGGAGCACCGGGACTCACGTGGGAATTCTTGACGGCTGTACCGCGTTCCGGCATGCGCGCTGGCGGCATTTTCCCCGCCATCATTGGCACGGTATATCTGGTCATCGGTATGCTCCTCGTCGCCCTGCCGCTCGGTGTGTTCGCCGCGATTTATTTGTCAGAGTATGCGCATCCCTCGCGCTGGACCCGCGTTATCCGGCTGGCCATCGTGAACTTAGCTGGCGTGCCATCGGTCGTCTACGGTCTCTTCGGTCTGGGATTTTTCGTGATGTTTCTTCGGCTCGGCACCTCCATCGCAGCCGGAGCGCTGACGCTGGCCATCATGAGTTTGCCCATCATCATCACCGCGACGGAAGAGGCCCTCCGTAGTGTGCCCGCCTCGTTTCGGCAAGTGGCCTACTCGTTGGGGGCCACGCGCTGGCAAATGGTGCGCACCGCGGTGCTGCCGTATGCGCTGCCAGGCATTTTGACGGGGGCGATTCTAGGGGTCAGTCGCGCCGCCGGCGAGACCGCGCCGATTCTGTTTACCGTCGCGGCGTTTTATCTGCCGCGACTGCCGCAGTCCATCTTCGATCCAGCGATGACGCTGCCGTATCACTTGTACGTCTTAGCCACGCAAATTCCGAATGTCCCAGCGCGCGTGACGTACGGGACCGCCTTGGTCCTCGTGGGGTTGGTCATCCTCCTCAACTTGGCCGCGATCATCATCCGCGCTCACTTCCGCAGGACCCGCCAGTGGTGACGCCGCCGAAACTGCACATTGAGCAGCTCTCCATTCGATTTGGCGACCTTGTGGCCCTCCACGCCGTGAGTCTCGCGATCCACGCGCGAGAGATCATCGGCGTCATCGGGCCGGCGAACAGCGGCAAGACCAGTTTCCTGCGGGCCATCAATCGGATGAATGAACTCCATCCCGCCTACCAGCGCACCGGCACGATTGCGCTCGATGGAGAAGAGATCCACGCGATGCGCGATGTCGCCGCCTTACGCCGACGAGTCGGCATGGTCTTTGCGCTTCCGGTGCCGCTGCCGATGTCCATCGCGCAGAATGTACTCTATGCGCCGCAACTGGTGCGACGGCTCGCCCGCAGCGCAGCCGAGGCCATCGTGGAGCGGAGTCTCACAGCCGCCTCTCTCTGGGAGGAAGTCAAGGATCGCCTCCACGACTCGGCGATGAAACTCTCCGGCGGCCAGCAACAGCGCCTCTGCATCGCGCGCACCCTCGCCCTAGAACCGGAGGTCATCCTCTTCGATGAACCGTGTTCTGGTCTGGATCCGATCTCGACGGCCAAAGTGGAAGAAGCCATGGTGCAACTCAAGCAGCACTACACGCTCGTGCTGGTCACCAACAACACCAAACAGGCCGCGCGCGTGGCAGACCGCACCGCATTGTTCTTGATGGGAGAGCTCATCGAGTGTGACGACACGAAACGGCTCTTTACCGCACCGCGGGATGCGCGGACCGAGGCGTATATCTCAGGACGGTTTGGCTAACGCGCGATGCTGACGGCGATCGAAACGCGTCATCTGACGCTGTACTACGGCACGTTCCAGGCCCTGAAGGAGGTCACAATGCAGGTGGCCTCCCAGACCATCACCGCCATCATCGGGCCATCGGGGTGCGGGAAATCTACACTGCTGCGCTGCTTCAATCGCATGAACGACGTGATCGAGGGCGTGCGTATCACAGGCCGCGTCGTGATCCACGGCGAAGACATCCTCCAGCCGCAGGCCGATCTGGTGCGGTTGCGCAAACAGGTGGGGATGGTCTTCCAGCGCCCCAATCCGTTTCCGCTCTCGATTGCGGAGAACTTGACGTTTGGACCGCGGGTGCATCAGATGCGCGCCGCACGACAGGATCGGGCGTGGGTGGCAGACTGCTTGCAGGCGGTGGAGCTGTGGGATGCGCTGAAGGATCGCCTGCACAACTCGGCGCTCCACCTGTCGCTGGAACAACAGCAGCGACTCTGCATCGCGCGGGCGCTGTCGGTGGAGCCGGAAATTCTCCTCATGGATGAGCCGTGTTCGGCGCTCGATCCGGTGTCCACAGCAAAAATTGAGGAATTGATGTATCGCCTCAAGGAGCGGTATACTATCGTTATCGTCACCCACAACATGCAGCAAGCGGCTCGCGTGTCAGACGAGGCCGGCTTTATGCTCTTGGGCGAGTTGGTCGAGTGTGGGCCGACGACACAGCTCTTTACCACCCCGCACGATCAACGGACGGAAGATTACATCACGGGACGGTTTGGATGACGCGGAGGTGAGCGATGCAACGTCATTTTGATGAGGAGTTGACCCTGCTGAACCACGAGATCCTGCGGATGGGGGGCCTCGTGGAAGAGGCGATTGGCAAAGCGCTCAAAGCCCTCGTCGAGCGCGATGCCACGCTGGCGCAAACGGTTATTCGCTCAGACGATCCGATCAACCTCCTCGAAGTGGAGATTGAGGAACGCGCGCTCCAACTCATCGCCCTGCATCAACCGGCGGCCTCAGATCTGCGGTTGCTCGCGATGGTGCTGAAGATCAATAACGACCTCGAGCGGATGGGCGATCAAGCGGTCAACATCGCGGAGCGCACGCTGGAGCTCCTGAAGGAGCCGCTCTTGAAACCCCTCATTGACATTCCGCGGATGGCGCAACTCGCGCAGGCGATGGTGAAAGACAGCCTGGATGCGTTTGTGCGACGCGATGCGCAGCTCGCGCGGGACGTCTGTCGTCGCGATGATGAGGTGGACCGCTTGAACGACCAGGTCTTTCGCGAGCTCCTCACCTACATGATGGGGGAGCCCAAGACGATCACGCGGGCGGTGGACCTCATCCTCGTGGGGCGGCATCTGGAACGGATTGCGGATCACGCCACCAACATCGCAGAAGACGTGGTCTACCTGGTTCAAGGCAAGACCGTCAAACACCACTTGGAAGAGCGCCACATCCACGCCTCAACGCCGTAGCCACCTCACCGAGAATTCCACATTCCTGCTGATGATTCATTCATAACCTATTGTCACATTAACAGTTCAATGTCTTTAGCAGACCGCGTTTTGCCCTGCTCAGCTAGAGGGTTTTTATGCTATAGTTAATAGTGATAAGTCGTAGTTGTTCCGCGTTCTCTCGATAAAAGCAAACCACGGGAAACTGTGGGACGCAAAGCTATGGGTCTAAGGTCAGCCGCACGCAGGGGCTGCTAAGACTGCCAGGTTGCCGAAGGAGCAAGGGCTGAGAGACCAGCTATCGAGGCAGACCTCGGAGTTGGTTTTTTATTTGGTGGAGAGGCGGCTATGGACGGTAGACGCACCTCATGCCTCACGCGACACCACGAGCGAGGCGTTGTCCTCATTGTGAGTTACTTGGCGGTCTCGGTCCTCTTGATCCTCCAAGCCGCCTACATGAGCCGCGTGGTCGAGGATCACAAAACCGCGCTCCACTACACCCAACGCCTCCAGGCCCTCCACACGGGCGAGGCCGGACTCGATGACACCATTGCTGCGCTGCGCGGCGCTGCGGGCTTCCCGGGCTTTGGGCCGACCGATTTTGGCTACGGCGAGTACGAAAGCACCGTGAGCCCAGGCCCTGCAGACGACCAGCGCCGCATCGAGGTCAGGGGCTATTTTCCATCGCGTCTTGGCGGCGCCAACGACGACTACCAACAACGCATCCTCGCGGCCATTGTCCGGCTGACCCCCGAGGAGGCTCGCTTCGCCCTGAAGGGAAGAAGCGCCATCCGCAGCAACGGGGATCTGCGCGTGGACTGCTACGATTCGAGCTTGGGGCCGTATCCCAACGTGATGTGTCCCGAAGGCGATGTCCTCGGCAATCAGAGCGGCCCGAACACCCTGCGCGTGGACGGCGACACAGTGATGGGCGAGCGACGACTGTTCTGCGAGTTTGGTTGTCCGGATCCTGAGACGGCCATCACGATTGCGGGCGCGCGCGACGATGGGGGCAAATTCGCGCTGAGCGATCCGTACCTGCCAATACCCTCGCCAACCGGGAATGGGAACAAACCCCTCACCGTCCCGCCCGGCGAAACCGTCTCGCTGGCTGCTGGCGAGTATGAGTATAAAACCCTCGTGATTGGGGAGGACGGACAGCTCTTAGGGGTTGGCCCCCCGGGCAGCCGGCTCATCTTGCGCATCAAAGAGGAGGCCACCTTGGAGAAGGGCGCCCGCCTCAGCTACGACGATCTCCCCACGCGGTTGGAGCTGATTGCCGCGGACGTCACCATGGAGGCCGGGAGCCTTGTGTACGGCACGATCGTGTGTGGGATCGGGAAGAAAGCGGGC
>Ga0209399_10000149_pt1 | contig 41607 bp, 40 predicted proteins | sample OV2TP3_FD_184130 | JGI IMG/M metagenome (GOLD analysis project Ga0209399, IMG submission 184130) | Hot spring microbial communities from Beatty, Nevada to study Microbial Dark Matter (Phase II) - OV2 TP3 (SPAdes) (version 3) | ecosystem: Environmental > Aquatic > Thermal springs > Hot (42-90C) ... | reverse complement strand
GGACCTGCTTTTTCTTGAGTGCTCGGCTCATTGCCTTTCGTCAGGGCACGGCTTCAGCCGTGCCGAAAGCCCGCGTCCCCTCCCGGGGCTTTAGCCCCTGAGGTGGCTCGTCCATCGCAAACCGGGCCGACGCCGAAGACCACGCGTACTCTTCGGCGGCGAAAACCAGCCTGCGCTTCACGGGATTCCCTTCGATATACCGCAGGTGAGCCTCGTAGTCCCTGTGGTCGCGAATGCGATGGTCGCTGAAGCCGCGCTGCCACACGGGAATGCGGGAAGGCGAGTCCTTGCGAATTGCGTGGGCGGAGCCGCCTTTGATTAACTGCACAGCCCGCTCCAGCGTCGTGCCGGGCGCGGGGGTCAACAGCGCATGGAAATGCTCCGGCATAAGCACAAAGGCATATAACGAGTAGACTTCCTGGTCGCGATAGTGCAAAAGCGTGTCAACGAAGATCTGGCAAGCCGATTCCTTCATGAAATGCAGGCGGCTCTCCCACGTACGGGACGTGACGAAGTAGGTCCCCGCGACGCGCCGGTTGCGCTTGGGGACAGACATACCTCAGCGGCTAAAGCCGTCCTCCTTTTCCGCGCTTGACGGCACGGCTGAAGCCGTGCCCTGACGAACGGCAGGTCCCTCGCGATGTCCCTCCGCTTCGCGGAGGGCCACACTCGGGATGACAGGGGTGGGGCGTACATACGGTCGGCGCCGACCAAACGAAACCTGGCAGCGCAGATCGGAGCCTCGTCATCTCACCGTCTCCATCAGCTTTACAAATTGGTGGAACAAATAGTGGGAGTCGTGGGGCCCGGGCGAGGCCTCGGGGTGGTACTGGACGCTGAAGAGCGGCAGCGAGCGGTGGCGCAGCCCCTCGAGCGTATTGTCGTTCAGGTTCCGGTGCGTCAGCTCGACATCGCGCGCGTTGAGCGAATCCGGGTCGACGGCAAAGCCGTGGTTTTGCGCCGTAATCTCCACCTTCCCGGTCAGCAGGTTCTTCACCGGGTGGTTGGCGCCGTGGTGGCCAAACTTGAGCTTGTAAGTTTTTCCGCCCAGCGCCAGGCCGACAATCTGGTGCCCGAGGCAAATCCCGAAGATGGGCACGCGCCCGGCCATCTTGCGCACCGCCTCCACCGCGTAGGTGCAGGGCTCCGGGTCGCCGGGGCCGTTGGAGAGAAACACGCCGTCGGGCTTCATCGCCAGCACATCCTCGCCTGACGTACGCGCCGGGACCACGGTGACTCGGCAGCCCACGTCCACCAGCCGCCGCAGGATGTTCTGCTTGATGCCGAAGTCGTAAGCCACCACGTGGAAGCGCGGCGCCGCCGGCGCCTTCCCTTCCCGAGCCAGGTCAATGCTCGCCTCGGCCCACTCGTACTGTTTCGCCACGGTCACGGTCTTCGCCAGGTCGAGCCCGACCATGTGCGGCAGCGCGCGGGCTTTGGCCACCAGCGCCTCGGCGTCGGTTGAAACCGTGGAGAGCACGCTGCGCTGCGCCCCGTGCGTGCGCAGGTGGCGCACCACCGCGCGCGTGTCAATGTCGCTGATGACCGGGATGTCGTGCCGCCGCAGAAATTCTTCCGCCGTCTCGCCGGCGCGCCAGTTTGACGCCAGCTCAGAGAAGTCGCGCACCACCAGCGCTTCGATGTAGGGCCGCCCCGCCTCGTTGTCCTCCCGGTTGGCGCCGACGTTGCCGATGTGGGGATAGGTCAGGCAGACCAGCTGCCCGGCGTAGGAGGGATCGGTGAAGATTTCCTGGTAGCCGGTGATGCTGGTATTGAAAACGAGTTCGCCGCCGCGCTCGCTGCGCGCGCCGTAGCCCTGGCCTCTATAGATCCGCCCGTCTTCGAGGGCGAGAACCGCTTCCATTCACTCTCCTTGCATCAGTGAAAGACCAGTTTATCCGGCAAATGAAAAATTGAAAAGCAGATCCCTGGACCCGTTGGCCCTCCTGGTGCGCCGCGACCATCCTTGCCTCGCCTTTCGTCAGGGCACGGCTTCAGCCGTGCCGACAGCCCGCGTTCCTTCTCTGGGCTTTAGCCCCTGAGGTGGATCGTCCAATCGAAACCGCCCCGAAGCCGAAGACCATGGATACTCTTCAGGGGCAAACACCAGCCTGCGTTTTACCGGATTGCGTGCAATGTATCGAAGGTGGACTTCGTGGTCCTGCAAGTCGCGAATGCGGTGATCGCTGAAACCGCGCTGCCAAACGGGAACACGGGAAGGCAACTCTTTGCGAATTGCGTGCGCGGAGCCGCCTTTGATGAACTGCACGGCACGCTCCAGGGTTGTGCCTTCCGCCAGGGTCAGTAGCGCGTGAAAATGCTCCGGCATGAGCACAAAGGCGTGCAATGCATATGCTCCCTCATCGCGATAATGCAAAAGCGCCTCAACGAAGAGACGGCATGCGGGTTCCTTCATGAAAAACAACCTGCTCTCCCACGTGCGGGAGGTGACGAAGTAAAGTTCCGGGAACTCTTCGATTTCGGCTCGGGACAGACATACCTCAGCGGCTAAAGCCGTCCTCCTAATCCACCCCTGTCGGCACGGCTGAAGCCGTGCCCTGACGAAAACGCGTGTCCCTGAGGGTTGTTGAGCAAGAAAGCCGCCCCCGCGCGGCGCGAGGGGCGGCAAAAGGAAGGCATCAGTCGTCGCCGTTGACGGTTTCGATGGGCCCGAAGCGCTCCAGCGGCCAGTAGGCAAACACCGCCTTGCCGTAAATGAAGCTGCGGTGTACCGGTCCCCAGGCGCGGGAGTCGTTGGAGCTGCGGCGGCGGTCGCCCAGCACGAAGTAGTGGTCCACCGGCAGGGTCACGGCCGAGTAGGACTCGCGGTCGAACTCATCGGCGGGCAGGTAGTCTTCGCGCAGCGGGTTGCCGTTGACGTACACCAGACCGCGGCGGATCTCCACCGTCTCGCCCGGCAGCCCCACCACGCGCTTGATGAACGACTTCTTCGGGTCGAGCGGGTAGCGGAACACCACCACGTCGCCCCGCTGGATGGGCCCAAACTGGTAGGTGAACTTGTTGATGAAGATGCGCTCCTGGTCGGACAGGTAGGGCGCCATGCTGGTGCCCTCGACCTTGACGGGCTGGTAGACGAAGGCAATGATGATGAGCGCCAGGACGATGGCGAAGAGGATGTCCCGCAGCCAGCCGATGGCGGGATTGAAAAAAAGCCGCCGCGCCCGCCCCGAAAGCTGGGGAGCGGGGGTCAGACTGCCCTGGGGATGTGTGCCATCCGCCATGCGAGAGATTCCCCTCTATAACACAGCCGGCGGGCGACGGCAAGTCCCGCCCGGCAGGTTCTCCTCATGAGCGCCGGCTCCGTGTCGCCGCGCGTGGCCCTGCTGATGCCGGCGCTCGACGAGCAACTGGCGCTCGCTCGTCTGTTAGATGAGCTGCCGCGCCAAAGGTATGCACGCCTGCTGGTAGTCGACAACGGCAGCCGGGACGGCACCGCCGCCGCCGCCCGTGCCGGCGGCGCCGAAGTCGTCAGCGAGCCCCGGCGCGGCTACGGCCGGGCGTGCCTCGCCGGCCTGGCGGCGCTGGGAAGCGACGTTGACATCATCGTCTTCATGGACGCCGACGGCAGCGACCTGCCGGCCGAGGCCGAGCGGCTGCTCGAACCCATCCTCCGCGACGAGGCCGACCTGGTTATCGGCTCGCGCGCGCTCGGAGAGGCGGAGCCGGGCTCGATGACCTGGCCGCAGCGCTGGGGCAACCGCCTGTCGGTCACGCTGATCCGGCTGCTCTTTGGCCACCGCTACACCGACCTGGGGCCCTTCCGCGCCATCCGTCGGGAAAGCCTGGAGCGACTCGCGATGCGCGACACCAATTTCGGTTGGACGGCGGAGATGCAGGTGAAGGCGCTCAAGCGCGGGCTGCGCGTGCGGGAAATTCCGGTCAGCTACCGCCGCCGCGTGGGCCGGTCGAAGATTTCCGGAACCATGAGCGGCGTGCTGCGCGCCGGCGCCAAGATCATCTGGACGATCCTGAAGCTACGCTTTGCAAGCAACTAGCGATTCGGTCTTGGTCTTTCTCCAGTTACCAGTTACCAGCCACCAGTCACTGCCTTATCGCGGCCGGTCGTAGCCTTCCCACAGCGTCACGCTGCGGCTGACGCCGATGGTGAAGCCGGTGTCGGGGTCTTCGCGGGTGAACCCGAAGATGCCGGCCGCGTCCCAACGCAGGCCGCCGGCAAAGAGCTGGAAGCCGACTCGCGCCTGCGAGCGGCTGCCGGTTCCCAGGAGATCGCTGCTGTCGGAGCGCGTGCTCCAGCGCCCGGCCACCTCGCCGACGATGTTCACGCGCGGATGCACCGGGTAGATGGCCGCCAGGCCGTAGAGGATGACGTCGTTCTGGGTGAAGTTGGCCACCGGCGACTCCAGGATGCCGAGGCCGAGGTGGCCGAACAGGTTCAGCTTGCCGAAGTGCTTCTGCGCCAGCACGGTGAAGAAGACGTTGGTGGTGTTGAGGCCGATGCCGCGGGTTTCGTCGGCGGTAGGGACTTCGAAGCCGAAACGCACGCCGATGGCCGGCCGGCTTTCGGTTTCGTCGAACAGGCGGAATTTAGCGGCCACCACCAGCTCGCCGTAGTCGGAGATGGACGTGCCGCTGCGCGAGAGCACGGGCGTCACGAACGACGGCTGCTGCTCGTGCACGGAGAGAAACTGGCGGATGGTCCCCTGAATCTGGATTTCGGCGGCGCGGCCGACGCCGATGCGCGTGTCAATCACGCCCACGCGGGTCAGGTCGCCGCGCAAGCCGGCCAGCGGAAACTGCGCGTCCTGGAGGAAATCAAAGCCAATCTGGAGAAAGGCGTCGCCGGAGCGCGTGGTCTGGACTTCTTCAACCGTGAGCGGGCGCTGCTGGCCCGTGGCGATGACAGGAAAGCCGAGGAGCAGGAGCGCAATCAGCAGGCGGCGCATGGCTGAACCGGCCGGATTATGTTCCAGAGGCAGGCGTACTGCAAGATGAAAAGCGGCAGACAGGAATGTCTGCGCCACGGGTTCAACCCTCAACTGAAAATATCTTTGACGCGCTCGAAGAGAGAGGCCTTGCCGGCCGGACGGTTCTCGGCGGGCAGCGTTTCAGCAAGCTGTTCGATGAGCTGCTTCTGCTCGCGGGTCAGTTTCTTGGGGATTTCGACGCGCACTTCGACAAACAGGTCGCCGCGGCCGTGCCCGGCCACGTTGGGAAAACCTTTGCCCGGCAGGCGGAAGATGGTCCCGCTCGCGGTGCCCACCGGAATCTTCAGCGTCTCCTCGCCGTCGAGGGTGGGGACTTTGATTTCGCTGCCCAAGACGGCCTGCGGGAATGAGATCGGGATGGAACAGTAGAGGCTCGACTCGCGGCGCTCGAAGAAGTCGTGCTCGCCGACGGCTAGCACAACGTAGAGGTCGCCCGCGGGCCCGCCGCGGGCGCCGGCCTCCCCTTCGCCGGCGATGCGCAGCCGCGTGCCGCTGTCGACCCCGGCGGGGATCTTGATCTCCAGCGTGCGCTCGCGCCGCACCTGGCCCTGCCCGCTGCACTCCGGGCACGGGTCGCGCACCACCTCGCCCGCGCCCTGGCACTGCGGGCAGGTGCGCGTGACGGTGAGGAAGCCCTGACGGTAGTGGAGCTGGCCGCGGCCGTGGCAGGCCTGGCAACTGGTTTTGCCGCTGCCCTTGCGCGCGCCCGAGCCGCCGCAGGCCGCGCAGGTTTCCAGGCGCGGGATCTTGATACGGGTGTCGACCCCGCGCGCGGCTTCTTCAAAGCTGATTTCGAGGTCGTAGCGCAGGTCGCGCCCGCGCCGCGCGCGCGAGCGCCCGCGACCCCCGCCCATGCCGAAGAGGTCTTCGAAGCCGAAGAAGTTGGCGAAGAGGTCGTGGAAGTCGGAGAAGATGGCGTCGTCGAAGCCGGTGAACGGCTGCGGGCCGACCCCGGCGTGGCCGTAGCGGTCGTAGGCGGCGCGCTTTTGCGGGTCGGCGAGGACGGTGTAGGCTTCGGTGAGCTCCTTGAAGCGCTCCTCGGCTTCGCTGTTGCGGTGGGGGTTGCGGTCGGGGTGCCACTCCATGGCGGCGCGGCGGTAGGCCTTCTTGATTTCCTCGGTGGAAGCCTGGCGGACCACTCCGAGCACTTCGTAGTAGTCGCGCTTCTGTTCACGGCGCCGCATCGGGTCAGTTCACCGGCTCGGTCGGGGTCGCTTCTCCCGGATGGACCGCAACGCGCACCAGCGCCGGCCGGACCAACTGCTGCTTGAAGGTGTAGCCGCGCTGGAGCTCGGCGAGCACGGTGTGGTCGGGGAAGTCGGTCGTTTCCACCCGCTCGACGGCGTGATGGAAGTTGGGGTCGAAGGGCTCACCGGCGGCGGCGATAGGCTCAAGCCCGGCGCGCGCCAGCAGGTCGGCGAGCTGCTTGTAGATGAGCTCGACCCCGGCGCGATAGTCCTCCACGCTGGCCCCGCCGCCGGGGTTGGCCGACTCGGCGGCCAGGGCGCGCTCGAACGCATCCACCACCGGCAGCAATTGCGTGAGCAGCTCGATCTCGGCGCGCGCCCGGAACTCCTGCTTCTCGCGCTCGACCCGCTTGCGGAAGTTTTCCAGGTCGGCCTGGCGGCGCAGGGTCTGATTGAGCATGGCGTGCTTTTCCTCTTCCAACTTGGCGCAGCGCTCCGTCAGCGCCTGCTTCTCCTGCTCGAGGCTCTGCCTCTCCTGCTCGAGCTTCATGGCCTGCTCCAGCAGGCTCTGCACCTGCTCCTGGAGCTTGCGCTTCGGGTCGAGCTCAGCCGCCTCCGGCGCTTCGGCGTCGGGGGGCTCGGCCTCGGGCAGTTCGGTGTTGGGCTCGTCGTTCATGAAAGTTGAACCCGCGAGAGACAGGCCACTAGTTCTCCGCCAACGCGCGGTCGAAGAGAGTCGCCACGTAGCCGACGGCGGAGATGGCGCGGGCGTAGTCCATCCGGGTGTGGCTGAGCAGCCCGAGCAGGCCGGGCTGGGCGGCGCCGTAGCGCGCGCCCACCAGCGCGAAGTCGCTCATCGCCGGACCCAGGCGCTCGAGGCCGATCCAGACGCGCAGCGGATGCTCCGGGCTCTCGACGCAGTCGGCGAGGAAGCGCGCCAGCCGCTCCTTCTCCTCCACCGCCTGCAGGAGCTGCCGCAGCTCTTCCGGGCTGGCGCCGGCGGGCTCGAGCAGATGGGCGACACCTTCGAGGTGGAGCAGCGTCGCCTCTTCCTCGGCGTCGAAGCTCTCCCGGCAGAGAGCCACTGCGCGGCGGAGGAACTCGCTGCGCTCGGCGGCGGCGCGGCGCTCAATCTCACGGCGCGCGGCCTCCAGCGTCCAGCCGCGGAAGTTGCCGTTGATGTAGTCGCTCATGCGGTTGAGGTCGTCGGGGTGGAGGCGCTCGCGGGCGCGGATGGCCTTGTCGCGCACCAGCCCGCTGCGGGTCATTAGGATAGCCAGCACCCGCTGGTCATCCAAGGCGACGAAGCGGACCTGCTCGAGTTCGGTGCGAGCCAGCGGCGGCGCCAGCACCAGTCCAATGCCGTGCAGCAGCTCGGCCAGCACGTGCGGCGCCCGCGCCAGCAATTCCGAGGTGTCCGCCTGCTCGACCGGGAGCTGCCGGTTGATCCACACCTGGTCGGCCGGACGCAGCCGCGCCCGCGCCGCCACCTCCTGCGCGTAGAGCTCGTACGCCTTGGGAGTCGGCAAGCGGCCGGCGGAGGTGTGCGGCTGGCGCAGGTAGCCGGCTTCTTCGAGCGCCGCCATCTCGTGGCGGATGGTGGCCGAGGAGACCCTGCGCCCTGTCCGGCGGGCCACCGTGGCCGAGCCCACCGGCTCCCCGGTGGAGATGTGCGTGCGCACCACGGCCTCGAGGATCTGCTGCCGGCGCGAATCGAGCGGCTCCACTCTCATTGGCCGAATTCCCTGCCTCTTAGAAGGATTCTAGCGGGCGCCGCCAGAAGGGTCAAGGAGGCGCGTCGGCAGCATTCAGCAATCAGCCGTCAGCTATCAGCTAGAATGCACAGCATGACAAGGGGGCGAACGAGGAGCCGCCGGCCGGCGCTGGGACAGCACTTCCTGCACGACCCCGGCGTGCGGCAGAAAATCGTGCACCTGCTTCGGGCCAGGGAGGAAGACTCTTGGCTGGAAATCGGCGCCGGGCACGGCGAGATGACGCTGCTGCTGGCGGGCACCGGCGCGCAGGTGGTGGCGGTGGAGCGCGACGCGCGGCTGGCGGCGGAGCTGCGGCCGCAGCTGGCGGCGCTGGCAAATGTCCACCTGGTCGAGGCCGACATCCTGAAAGTTTCCCTCGAAGCGCTGGTGCAGGAGCACGGCCTCGAGCGCTGGCGGGTCTACGGCAACCTGCCCTACTACATCACCTCGCCCATCCTCCACCGGCTGTTCGAGGCGCGCCGCGCGGTCGCCGACGTCCACATCGTCATCCAACGCGAAGTGGCCCAGCGGCTGTGCGCCGCGTCCGGCAGCCGCGACTACGGCTACCTCTCGGTGGTCACTCAGTTCTACACGCAGCCGGAAATCCTGATGCCCGTCCCGCGCGGCGCCTTCCGCCCGCCGCCCAAAGTGGAGTCGTCGCTGGTGCGGCTGACTCCGCCCGGGAAGAAGGCGGCGCTCGGACTTCCGGACGACGTTGCGTTTCTGCGCTTCGTGCAGGCCTGCTTCCGGCAGAAGCGCCGCACGCTGCGGGCCAACCTGCGCGCCGGCTACGGCGCCCGCGTGGAAAAGGCGCTGGCGGCGCTGGGACTGGCGCCCCGCGCCCGCGCCGAAGAGCTGCCGCTGGAGCAACTCGCCCGTCTCTACGACCTTCTCGAGAAAGACCGCAGGTAGGCCGCCGCTTTCGCTGCGGCCAACCTGCGCTACCGCGCGCGCTGTGCTAGCATCAGCCCGCGGATACCGACGACGGATGCGCGAATGGTGGTGCGGGCGTACGAGCCAAGAGATTTCGAGGCGGCCTGGCGGCTCGACCAGACGTCCTATCCGCCCGGCGTCGCCTACTCGCGCTACGCTCTGGGAGAGTTCCTCCGCCTGCCCGGAGCAAGAGCCTGGGTGGCGGAGGACAAGGAACAGCTCGTGGCCTTCATCATTGCCCGGCACGTTTCGCGCCGCCACGGGCACATCATCACGCTCGACGTCCGCGCTGACCGCCGGCGGCAAGGCATCGGTAGCGCGTTGCTGGCGACGGCGGAGGAGTGGCTGCGAACTGAGGGCGTGACACGAATGCGGTTAGAAACGGCGGCGGACGATCCGGTGGCGACCGCGTTTTGGCAACAGACCGGCTACGTGATCGTCGGCCGCCTGCCGCGGTACTACCTCGGCCGGCTGGACGCGCTGCGGATGGAGAAGGACTTGTAGGAAACAGATGGCTGCGGAGGCACAGAGACACAGAGCGATGAGGGGGGTGGCCTCCAGGGCTGAAGCCCTAGTTCAGCTGAGCCGACTCAATGTCGCCGCTGAAGCGGCGACCCCATAACATGACGCTGATCCAGGCGATAGTGCTGGCGGTCGTGCAAGGGGTGACCGAATTCCTGCCCATCAGCTCGACCGCGCACCTGGTGCTGGTGCCGTGGCTGGTGGGTTGGGCCGACCAGGGGCTGACTTTCGACATTGCGCTGCACGCCGGGACGCTGGTCGCCGTGCTGGCCTACTTCGCACGCGAGTGGCTCGGCATGCTGGCGTCGCTGTTCGGCGGCACGAGCCGCGCACCCGGCGTCGACCGCCGGATGCTGGGGATCATTGTGGCCGCGACAGTCCCCGGCGGACTCGCCGGCTACTTTCTTGAGAGCTACGCCGAGAGTGTGTTCCGCAGCCCGGCGCTGATTGCCGCGATGCTGATGGGCGTGGCGGGGCTGATGTGGATGGCTGACCGGCGGCGGAGGCTGCTGCGCAGCGCCGACAGCATCACGCTCACCGACGGGCTCGTCATCGGCATGGCGCAGGCGCTGGCCGTGGTTCCCGGGACCTCGCGCGCGGGCATCACCATCGCTGCCGGGCTGTTCCGCAACCTGACGCGCGAGGCGGCGGCGCGCTTTTCGTTCATGCTGGCGACGCCCATCATCGGCGGCGCCGCGCTCAAGAAAGGCCTGGAGGTCTGGCAGCAGGGCCTGCCGCCGGGCTTTACCCCGGCCGACTTCCTGGTCGGCTTCGTGGTCTCCGCCGCCACTGGCTACGCGGCCATCTGGTTCCTGCTGCGGTACCTGCAGGTGCGCACGCTGAAAATATTTGTTGCCTACCGGCTGGTTTTGGGGGCTATAATCCTGGCTGTCGAGTTCCTCCGCTCGACCGCATAGCAGCGCCCGTCCCGCAGAGCGGGACGAGAACGAAATCAGCGGGGTGCAGTTTCGCAGTCCCGACTTGACCGTCGGGGCCGAGAAGCTGCACCCCGCTTTTCTCTTGGCGGGCGAGGAGGGGGGAACGATGCACCTGCTGGCGCCGGGCGAGAACAAGCGGCTGAACGAGCTCATCGGCTTCCTCTGGTTTGTGGCCGCGGTGGTCATCGGGCTGAGCCTGCTCAGCTACTCCCCGCTCGACCCCTCGTTCAACACCGCCGTCGCGCCGGCCGAGGGAAAGCCGCCGGCCGAGAACTGGATTGGCATCGTCGGCGCGCACCTGGCCGACCTGCTGCTGCAGGCGCTGGGCTGGGTGGCCTTCGGGCTGCCAGTGCTGCTGTTGGCGCTGGCGGTGCAATGGTTCCGCAGCCTAGCGGTGGAGTCGCCTGCGGCGCGCATCGTCGGCGTCCTGCTGCTGCTCTTCTCGCTCACTTCTCTGCTCACGCTCATTCCGGGCGCCCCGGAGGCGCACGGGCTGCTGCCGGCGGGCGGAGCGCTGGGCGCGCTGCTGGCGCTCGGGCTGACCTACGTGCTCAACACGCCGGGGGCGTTCATCATCGCCGCGAGCGCGCTGATTGTCGGCGCCTACCTGGTGGTTCCCTTCTCCCTGCGCGACAGCACTGAGCGCGTCGGCCAGGGCGCCGGCGCGGTGGCAACCCGCGCCTACGAGCAGCGCGGCCGGCTGGCCTCGGCGTGGGCCTGGCTGCGCAAGCCCATCGGCCGTCGCGCCGAGGCAACGGAGACGCCCGCCATCGTCCAGCCAGCCACACTGCCCGCGCCCGCCGAGCTTCCGCTTCCGCGCGCCATCGCACCCAACCCCCCCAAGGCCCAGCCCGTGCCCGAAGATGAATGGGACGAGCCCGGGTCAGCGGCCCCTGTGTTGGCGAGGCCGAGAATAGAAAAGACCGACGAGGAAGATGAGGAAGAGCCAGCGCCGAGGCGCGGCGCCCGGCCGGTGCCGGTGGCGCGCCAGCGCTACCGCCTGCCCTCGACGGCGCTGCTGCGTCCGGCCGAGCACGTGCGCGCCCCCCACGAGCAGGAATTGCAGGAACGCGCCGAGCTGCTGCGGCAGAAGCTGGAAGAGTTCGACGTCCGCGGCCAGGTGGTGCAGATCAACCCCGGGCCGGTGGTGACCACCTTCGAGTTCCGCCCCGAGGCGGGCGTGAAGCTCAGCCGCATCACCAACCTCGCCGAAGACCTCTGCCTGGGCCTGCGGGCCGACTCGATTCTCATCGAGCGCATCCCGGGCAAGTCCACGGTCGGCATCGAAGTGCCCAACGTCCACCGCGAGACCATCGCGCTGCGCGACATCATCGAAGCGCAGGAGTTCGCCGGGTCGAGCTCGAAGCTCACCATCGCGCTGGGGAAGGACTTGCACGGGCGCGTGCGCGTCGCCGACCTGCCGCAGATGCCCCACCTGCTCATCGCCGGCTCGACCGGCGCGGGCAAGTCAGTGGCCATCAACTCCTTCATCATCTCGATGCTCTACAAAGCCATGCCCGACGAGGTCAACTTCATCCTCATCGACCCCAAGCGGCTCGAACTCGGCCTCTACGACAACATCCCGCACCTCTACACGCCCATCGTCACCGACACCAAGCTGGCGGCCAACGCGCTGCGCAACGCTACCCGCGAGATGGAGCGGCGGCTGAAGCTGCTGGCGCGGCTGGGCGTGCGCAGCCTCGAGCAGTACAACCGCCTGTTCGCCGACGAATCGGTGAAGCCGGGCCTGGACGAAAACGGCGACGAGGTCGGCCCAATGCCCTACCTCGTCATCGTCATCGACGAGCTGGCCGATCTGATGCTGGTGGACACGCCCAACGTCGAGGAGTCCATCACGCGGCTGGCGCAGATGGCGCGCGCGGTCGGCATTCATCTCATTCTCGCCACGCAGCGGCCCTCGGTCGACGTTATCACCGGGCTCATCAAAGCCAACTTCCCCGCCCGCATCAGCTTCCGCGTGGCCACCAAGGTGGACTCGCGCACCATCCTGGATGCGAACGGCGCCGAAGCGCTGCTGGGCAAGGGCGACATGCTCTATCTCCCCGCCGGCTCGGCGCGCCTGCACCGCGTCCACGGGCCGCTGGTGACCGAGAGCGAAATCGTCCACGTCTGCGACTTCTGGCGCTCGCAGGACAAACCGCAGTACCACGAGGAGTTCCTCCGCTTCGCCAAGGAGCCGGAGAAGGAAGCGGCCGACGAATCGGTCGAAGTCGATGACGAGCTCTACGAAGAGGCGGTGCGCATCGTCTGCGAGATGGGCAAGGCCTCGACCTCGACGCTGCAGCGGCGCCTCCGCATCGGCTACGGCCGCGCCGCCCGCCTTCTTGACATCATGCAACAGGAAGGCCTCATCGGCCCGCCCGACGGCGCCAAGCCCCGCGAAGTCCTGCGCAAGCCCGACTACCTGAAAGTCTGAGGCCGAGGTCGGTCTCAGCCCTCTCCTAATTGGGCCAGCCCATGCGTCCTGACCCGTTCGGCAGGCTCGGGGTCACCCTGAGCGAAAGTCGAAGGGTGACGCGTCTTCCTTGCCCTGAGCAAGCCCGCGCAGCGGGGGCGCGCCGAAGGGTTGACGCCTCCTCCGCCCCACCCCTAGAATGAATTTCACCCCGTGCCGGGGTAGCTCACTGGTAGAGCGCGGCCCTGAAAAGGCCGGCGTAGGCGGTTCGATTCCGTCCCCCGGCACCACGCTTTTTGCGCAGCAGAATCGTGGTGCCCTTAGCGAGCGCAGCGCGTCGAAGGGCACCGCCGTTCGTGCCGCCACCTGACTGTTTCCCTCTCCGCCGCCACCGAGGTAGACTACCGCGCGACCGCTCCAGACAACATCGCGGAGGTAGAACCGATGACTCCAACCACCAGCAGGCTTCTGCTCGCAGCAATGGTCCTTGTGCTTCTCGCCCTGCCTCTCCAGCTCACCCGCGCGGCCCAAGGGGAGCCTGCCGCCCCCGCGCAAACCCCTCCGCAGGACATTCCCGAGAGCGAGTTCGGGCAGTGGGACTTCGCCTCGGAGCTGTTCGACGCCCAAGGCAAATCCCTGACAGTCATCACGGTGAAGAACGGGAAGCTCGAGTTCTCCCGGCCCGCCGGCGAAACCCGCCAGGCCTTCTTGAAGTCGCTCTATGGGCGAGGCGTAAAGGAAGTTCGCGTCACCGTGCTCGGCCGGCTGGTGTTGACCGAGCAGGGGCGAATCGGCCTGACGGCGGTCGGGGAAAACGAGGTGTTCCAGGCCCTGATGGAAAAGGAGGACGGATTCGATCTCGCCAATGGCGCGGGCTCGGAAATCCTCGACCGCGACGCCAAGCTCCTCGCCACGGTCAGCTCGGACGGCGGACAGCCTTCGCTTTCATTGGCCCCCGGCCAGTCCCTCGAGGGGTCGCATCAAGCCGGGCTCCGGTTCTTCTACTACAAGATGCAGATGATCCAAGGAAAGCCCCGGGCGCGCCGGGTCAAGCTGGTACGGGATGAAAGCGGCCAGTTCAAACTGGACTGAGTAGCCCGGCGACAGGAAAGAACGGCCAGAGCGTCGGGCTAGCCCTTGCCGGCGTGGGCGCGCACCATCTGATTGAGGATGCGCTCCAACTTGTTCCGGGCGTCCAAGGAAACCTCGTGGAAGCGGACTCCCATCCCCTTCTCAGGGAGGCACTGCCGCACCACTCCCTTGAGGGGCAGCTGCTCATTGCACAGGCTGAGAGTGAAACCGAAAACGGTTCCCACCGGAAAGGGCTGGCGGTCTTCAATGAATACTCCGCCCAGGCTGACGTCCCGGACCTTGCCCGAGCCCTCGACGTACACCACGTAGTCGCTGGCAGTGGCATTTAGTCTCGGTGAGAATCTCTTGTCCGGCCCAGCCATTCCAAAACCCCCGCTGCGCGGAATGATAGGCTTGGGGCTGGAGGCAGTCAAGGGAAAGAATTCCCCCGCCAACCGCCGCCTAACCGGCCAGCGGTGAAGAAGATAGCGGCCGGAACTTTCGTACTCCCCGACTAGGACGTGGGTCTCATTGCGCAAACAGGCGGTATGTCTTATCCTTCGCTTCGAAGCTCAAGGCCTGGACCCGCTGAAGGCGCGGCCGGGCTGAGGTGTAGAGAGTGGCAACGGCAGTCAACATTCTGATTCTCGCCGGCTCCAGCCTGCTGCTGGTGTTCTGGCTGCACGCGGCCTGTCAGGCGCTGCTCCTGCAGCAGGAGGAGACGCCGTTGCTGGTGGAGTTGTCGGAAGTCAACGAGCTCAACTACCTGACCGTGCGCCGCACGCTGGAGAGCAACCCGCGGATGGCGGGCGAGCCGGCCGCGTACCTGGCGGCGGTGGAGCGCGACTACGAGGCGCTCACCTACCTCCTGCGCAACGCCGCCACCCTGCGCGTGGGGCACTACACCCCTCGTGAGCGCCTGCTCATCATGGACTTCCAACTGCTGCGCGTCTGGGTTCGCTTTCATCAGCTTCTGGGCCTGTCCGGCTGGCAGCGCCGCGTGCTGGAGATGACCCACATCCTCGACTTCTTCGCGACTACCGTCAGCCAGCGCCTGGAAGCCTTCGCCCGCTCCCGCTAAAGGCGCTCCCAACAATCCTTTCGCCTCCCCTCGGGCGGGTGTATGATGCCCCGGTCGGAAGAATCCCCCCGTGGAGGAACTGTCATGAGGAAGCGCCTCGTCCTCTCTCTGTTCGTCATCGCACTGGTGCTCGCCGCATCAACGGCCTTGCCGGCGCAAGCGCCCGCGGCCCCGACTGTGTCGGGGCAGGCGGAGAAGTCGCCGCTCACCGTGGAGACCTTGTGGAAGATCAAGCGGCTGGGCGGTCCGGAGATTTCGCCCGACGGCAAGTGGGTCGCCCTCCCGGTCACCACCTATGACGTCCCCAAGGACAAAGGCACGACCAACCTGTGGCTGGTGCCGACCGACGGCGGGGAGGCGCGGCGGCTGACCACGCACGAGGGCTCGGACTCGAGCCCATCGTGGAGCCCTGACGGCAGGCTCATCGCCTTCGTCTCGCGGCGCGGCGAGGACGAAGCCTCGCAGATCTATCTCATCTCCACCTCGGGCGGCGAAGCCTGGCGGCTGACCAAAGTGCCGACGGGCGCGTCGGCGCCGAAGTGGTTCCCGGATTCCAAGCGTATCGCCTTCGTCAGCCGCGTGTGGCCCGAGCTGAAGTGGGAGGAGATGGCCAAGCGGCAGAAGGAGCGCAAAGACTCCAAGGTCAGCGCCAGGGCATGGGACAAGGCGCCCATCCGCTACTGGGACACCTTCCACGACGACCGCGAGGCACACCTCTACACCATCAGCGTGGACGGCGGCGAGCCCGCCGCGGTCACTGTCGGCACCGGGCTGCAGCTTTCGCGCTCCGGGGCCGGCACCGGCTCCTACGACATTTCGCCCGATGGAAGGGAAATCGCCTTCGCCGCTGACACGGACACTTCGGGCGTCGACCCCAACTTTGACGTTTACCTGATTCCCGCCGGCGGCGGAGAGGCGAAGAACATCACCACAGAAAACAGCGCCGGCGACGACACACCGCTCTACAGTCCCGACGGGCGCTGGCTGGCCTTCCAGCGCCAAGTCATCAAAGGCTTCTACGCCGACAAAGACAGGCTGGTGCTGCACGACCGCCAGAGCGGCCAGAACAAAGTGATGACCGAGGAGTGGGACCGCTCGGTGGGCGGGCTGGTGTGGACGCCGGACAGCAAAGCCCTCTACGGCGCGATTGATGATGAGGCCCACAACCGCGTCTACCGCATTGACGCCGCCACCGGCAAACCGACGCGCATCACCAAAGACAACACTATTACCAGCCTCAGCCTTTCGGCTGACGGCAGGGTGTTGGTCGCGCTGCGGCAGAGCTTCAGCGAGCCGCCCACGCTGGTGCGCGTAGATACGGCGAGCGGGGCGGTCGGCAAGCTCTCCACCTTCAACGACGAGGTGCTGGCCAACGTGGCCTGGGGCCGCTACGAGAGCGTCACCTACAAGGGCGCCAACGGCGACGACATCCAGATGTGGATTGTCTACCCGCCGAACTTCGACGCCTCGAAGAAGTGGCCCTTCTACTTTCTGCTCCACGGCGGGCCGCACGGCGCCGTGACCGACAGCTTCCACTGGCGCTGGAACGCGCAGGTGTTTTCCGGCTGGGGCTACGTGACCGCCTGGCACAACTTCCACGGCTCCAGCGGCTTCGGCCAGGCCTTCACCGACTCCATCAACCCCAACTGGGCCGACCTGCCGTATGAAGACACCCTGGCGGCGGTGAGCTGGTTCCAGCAGCGGCCGTGGATTGATTCCGACCGCATGGCCGCCGGGGGCGGCAGCTACGGCGGCTACCTTGCGACGCTGATTCTCGGCCGGCCGCACCCCTTCAAGACGCTGGTGGCGCACGCCGCCGTTTACAACCTCTATACTCAGGTGGGCGCCGACTTCGCCGCCAACAAAGGCCGCTTCGGCGAGTACTGGGAGCCGGAGCGCAGGGAACAACTCGAGCACATCACCCCGCACCTGCAGGCGGCCAACTTCACCACGCCCACGCTCATCATCCACAACGAGCGGGATTACCGCGTGCCGGTGAACCACGGCGTGGAGCTCTTCAACACCTTGCAGAAGTGCGGGGTCAAGAGCCGCCTCATCTACTTCCCCGACGAGAACCACTGGGTGCTGAAGCCGCAGAACTCCATCTACTGGTACAACGAGAAGCAGAAGTGGCTGAAGGAGTTCATCGGCGCCGGCCCGACCAACTAGAGCCCTACGGACAAGTCCCGGCCACGAGGAACCAGCAGCGGGTGTGGGGCGAGCCCTGGAAGAAGGTGAGCAGCATCGTGCCGACTTTCTGCTCGCCGGATTGAGCCGGGTGCGTCCCGTCGTTCTCGAAATCCGACGGCACCCAGGTGAGACCGTCGGAGCGGGCGTTGGTGCCGTTGGCCCACAGGTACGGCCCCCAGGCAATCCACGGCGCCACGGTGTTGTAGTTGAGGTCGCCGGCGCGCGGGTCGACCACCGCACCGCCGCTGTTCATCTGGTCAATCTGCGCCTGAATCACCCACTTGACCGCGAACCCGGACTCGTAGGCATAGGGCTCCGGGTTGAGCGTGGTGGTGGCGTAGCCGGCGTAGATGCGGCTGGAGAAGAAAATCATCTGCAGGTTCGGGTAGCGCACCTTCAGGGCGCGCGCGATGTTCCCCATCTGCGTCACCAGCAGAAAGGCGTCCGACTGCGCCGACGGCAACGAGACCATCGGCCCCGGGTTCGCCACTTTGACCCAGGCCACCTGCACCTGCAGCTCGCTCAGCCCGCGGGGCGCCAGGCGGGTGTCGCGGATGCGGTCGTAGTCGGGGTCGGCGGCCGAGTCCCAGAACTCCGCCGACCGGCCGCCCGCGGCGCCGTTGACCATCTCCAGGGTCGCATGGCGCACGCTGGGATCGGCCAGCGCCTGCCCCATGAAGGTCCACGGGTCGCAGGGAAGGTCGGAGTTCTGTGAACAGAATTCCTGAGTCGTGTTCGACATCCCGATGGAGAGCAGCACCACTTTACCGGAGGCGCTGGGGTTGCCGGCGAGGTCGCGCGGCTGCACCGCGTTGGCCCGCTGCAGCCCGGCCGTGCGGTGCGGCTCCGGGATGACGTTGCTGCCGTTGGGATAGAGCCCGCCCTGAAAGCCCTCGTAGGTTGTCGTGCCCAGGTCGGTGAGAGCCACAGGCGGCGAGGGGACGACGATGGGCGGCGAGGGCGCCGCAGTCCCGCCGCCGCACGAAGCCGTCGCCAGACCCAACAACAGCAGTGCGGCCACGCAACGATTCATGCTCTCTCCCTCGGAGACGCCCTCCTATCATAACCCCGACGACCGCAACAGGTTGCGGCCCGCGGTTGGAGGTTTACTGGCAGGGGGCGAAGCGGAAGGGGATTTCGACCAGTGCGTCGATGGCCACGGCCTTGCCGCGCTTGCGGGCTGGCTCGAAGAGCGAGCGGCTGAAGGCGTCGAGCGCGGCCTGGTCGATGCGCGGGTTGATGCCGCGCATGACCACGGGGTCTTCCACCCGCCCGTCGGCGCGGATGAGACCGTAGACCACCACCACCCCTTCCACCCGCTCGGTGAAGGAAGGCTCGTTGGGGTAGCAGGGGTCGACCTTCTTCCGCACCTGCGGCGGAACCAGAAGGGCCTCCGGATTCGCGGCCGCGGGATTCCCTACCAGGCTCTCGGCGAATTGCAGCAGCCAACTCGAAGATTGGCTGGTGAGGTTGGCCAGATAGAGGTAGGTGACGTAGAGGCGGCGCGGCCCGCCCCCGCCCTTCTCCACCGCTTCCAGCAGTGCGCGGCCGCGCTCCTGCGGGCTCGGCGGCGGCGCCGGAGCCGGAGCCGGAGCCGGTGCAGCGTTGCTCGCCGCACTCGCGCCGGTTCGCGACTCGGCCGCCTGGCGGCGCGGCGCCGGGGGAGCGCCTCCGCCTTGCGGGCCCACGATAACCGGCCCGGGCGGGACGTCCCCCGCCGGCGTCACCAGAATGTCGGGAACAATCAAACCTTCCCCGCCCCCGGCAATCCCACCAGGTCCGCCGCCGCTGCCGCCGGAAGCACCGGGAGTTCCGCCGGGCACGCCGCCGGGGCTGCCGCTGCCGCCGTGGGGGCCGGCGACGAAGCGCGCGCGCAGGTTCTCATCCGGCAGGCGCAGCCGGCGCTGCGGCGCGGCGGGCGCGGCGCTGAGCGCCAGCACGCCCGGCGCCGCTAGATCGCCGCTGCGGGGAACGCCCGGGGGCACGCTGGCGCTCGGGCCCGTTCCCAGGTCGTCGGCGCCGGCGGCCTCGGGCAGCGTGAGGCGCGGAATCGGATTCGCCGGTTTGGCGGCGCGCAACGAGAGCTGCGAGGCGTCGCGGCGCGGCCGCGGCAGCGCCGGGGCGCGCGGCGGCCCGCTGGTATCGAGCGGCGCGCCGGGCACGCGCAGGCGGCCCAGGTCAATCTCCGGCACGGGGGTGGCGGCCGGGTCATCGGGCAGCACCATGTTGGGCAAGCGCACATCCGACGGCGCCGGCCGCGGGCGCGCGCGCACCAACTGCTGCAGCAGGGTCTGACGGGGGTGGTTCGGGTTGGGCGGCGAGGAGACGATGGTCTGCGGCTGCACCCGCTCGGCGCCGCGCGGCGGCAGCGGCTCCCCTTCGCGCCCGCCGGGGCTTGGCTCCCGCTTGGGCATCCGCCGCGGGTAAATGGGCGGCAGGACGTGCGAGGTGGCAAGCTGCTGCGCTTCGATCTCCGCCTCGGTGGGCTCCCGTTCTCCCACTCCCAGCGTGGCCAGCCACGCCGGCGCGGGCGTGCTCATCAGCAGGATGTGCAACCCGGCGGAAATCAGCACCGTTCGCGCCGTGACCCCGCCGGTGAGGTTGAGCTCGTAGAAGGCGTTCGGCTCCGGCGCGGGGAGGCTGGGCTCAAACAGGACAAAGACGGCGTTGCGGACCAGGTGCCGCTCCCAGTGACGCAGGCGCCGCCGCCATACTTTCCAACTGACCCGCGCCCGGCGTTGCCAGGACGGAGTGGACTCCCCCACTCGACCCATAGCCATGCCATCATACCTCAGTCCGGCGCTGGGGGCGAAACTCGCGGGCGCCGGAGTTTCATGGTAGGATGCGCGCAGCCCGCTTCCCGTAGCCAGACGGCTGGAGGGAATGGCCGTGGCCGACGAGAACATCCGCATCCTGCTGGTCGAAGACGAACCCGACCACCGCCTGCTCTTCCGCAAGATGCTCCAGAGCGCCGGCAGCCGGGCGAAAGTGATCGCGACCGACACCCTCAAGTCGGCCCTGGACTACCTGGCCCACGAGCCCGCCGACATCGTTCTGCTCGACCTCCGCCTGCCCGACAGCCAAGGAATGGAAACTTTTGCCAGCCTGCACGCCCAGGCGCCCACCGTCCCGGTCGTCGTGCTCTCGGGAATGAACGACGAGCAGATGGCGCTCGAGGCGGTGCGCCGCGGCGCCCAGGATTACCTGGTGAAAGGACAGTTCGAGGCGCAATTGCTGGGCCGCGCCGTGCGCTACGCCATCGAGCGCCACCGCATGCGCGAGGAGCTGCGCAGCCTCTCGCTGGTCGACGAGCTCACCGGGCTCTACAACCGCCGCGGCTTCCTCGTCCTGGCCGAGCAGCAGCAGAAGATCGGCCGCCGCACCCGCCGCGGCTTCCTGCTCTTCTTCCTCGACCTCGACGGCCTCAAGGAAATCAACGACAACTTCGGCCACCAGGAAGGCGACCGCGCCATCGTCAAAGCCTCCGAGGTGCTGAAGGAGGCCTTCCGCGGCTCCGACATCATCGCCCGGCTGGGCGGGGACGAGTTCGCCGTGCTGGCCGTCGAGGCCGACACCGGCGCGGCCCAGCGGCCGCTGCTCGAGCTCGAGCACGAGCTCAAGGAACTCAAGGCCCGCAAAGAGCTCCCCTACCCGCTCTCCCTGAGCATCGGCGTCGCCCGCTCCAACCCCAACAACGACGAGTCCATCGAAGAGCTGCTCCAGCAGGCCGACGCCTTCATGTACGAAGAGAAGCGCAACAAGCGTCGCGCCCGCAACTGAACACGAGCTGTTTGGAAGCGGCCTTACGAGAATGCCGGCAAGATGCCGGCGCTACAAAAGCGGAGAGGCATTTCGTAGCGCCGGCTTCCAGCCGACCTTCCGTCTTAACCAGTTTGAACGGCTGATTCCTTTATTGGTTGTTCGGGAAAGACCCCCACTAGGGGCCACGACCCTTCCTGGAATACCCCGAAAACGCGTTCTAACGCGTTGTACACGCATTTCGCCGCCATCCCCGAGGGAACGGCTGGGAGAGGTAGCGCGGGTTCCCTGAGCGAAGCCAGCCGCAGGCGGGCGCAGCCGAAGGGTACCCGCGGCTTTTCAGATTACGGTTCGATCTTGACGCCTTTCCAGAAGGCCACGTGGTCCTTGATGTTGCGCGCCGCGGCGGAGGGTTCGGGGTAGTACCAGGCGGCGTCGGGGTTGCGCTGCCCGGCGACTTCGACGTGGTAGTAGCTGGCCGTCCCCTTCCACGAACAAACAGTATGCGTCTCGCTCGGCTTCAGGTACCCGCGCTTCACCGCTTCGGGCGGGAAGTAATGGTTCCCTTCCACCATCTCGCACCGCTCACTCTCCGCCAGCACCGCCCCGTTCCACACCGCCTTGGCCATTGCCCCCTCCTACTCGGCCACGAACAGGTTCTGGGCGTAGGGCCACTCGGAGTCCACCCACTGGGCGCGGCAGCGGAAGCCGGTGCGCTCCGCCATCCCGCGCACCTCGGCGGCGTTGTACTTGTGGCAGCTCTCCGTCCAGATGGTCTCGTCCTTCTTGAAGCCCACGGACAAGCCAGCGGCCCGCACGGTGACGCTCTGGTCCACGATCGAGACCAGGTGCATCTCGATGCGGCGCTCGGCTTCGTTCCAGTGCGCGAGGTGGCGGAACTGCGAAAGCACAATGTCGCCGCCCAGCTCGCGGTTGATGCGCGCCAGCAGGTTCAGGTTGAACGCCGCCGTCACCCCCAGCGGGTCGTCGTAGGCCAGCACCAGTTGCGGGATGGGCTTCTCGAGGTCGGTGGCCAGCAGCAGCGCGTCGCCCGGCGAGAGGATGCCGCGCACCTGGCGCAGGAAAGCGTCGCCCGCCGGGCGGTCAAAGTTGCCGATGGTGCTGCCGAGAAAGAGCACCAGCAGTTGCTCGCCCTCGCGACGCCGCGCCGCCACCTCCAGCAGGCCGTCGAGGTAGGCGCGCTCGAAACCGACGATGCTGACGCAATCAATCTGCCCCAACTCGAGCGCGCAGCGCGCCAGCGCCGCGCGCGAGATGTCGATGGGGTAGTAGGTCACCGGCTGCCGCCGCGCCAGCGCCTCCAGCAGGTAGCGCGTCTTCTTGCCGCTGCCGCTGCCCAGCTCGGCGACGACAACGGGCGACGACAGCTCGGCCACGATGTCGGTGGCCTGCTGCCGCAGCAGCCGCGCCCCGGCGCGGAACAGGCCGTACTCCGGCAGGGCGCAGATGACTTCGAACAGCGCCGAGCCCACTTCGTCGTAGAGGTACTTCGACGGCAGCTCCTTCTGCGGCTTGCTCAGGCCGGCGCAAACCTCGGCGGCGAAGTCGGCCGTGGTGGGCGCGCCGACGGCTTCGGTGTAGCGACGCTCCGGCATGGCTCGGCGATTGTCGCCTCACCTTGATTAGATGGGCAAGCTACTTTTTCGTCACAGGCGGAGCAGGACTCAGTTGGCGGGGACGAAGCGGTCGCGGGCGAAGGTGCGCAGCTCCTCCACGTACTCGCGGCGGCTGCGTGAGAGCGGAACCGTACGGCGCGCCTCCTCCAGCAGGTGCGCGACGGTGAGCCGCCGCTGGCCCTCGGCCAGCAGGCCGTAGAGCGCCGCCACCACCACCTGCTCCAGCTCGGCGCCGCTGAAGCCGTCGGTGGCTTCCACCAGCTCGCCTAATTCGAATTCGGCCGCGTTTTGACCGCGGCTCTGCAGGTGTATGACCAGGATTTGGCGTCGCTCCGCGGGACTGGGCAGGTCGACGAAGAAAATCTCATCGAACCGCCCCTTGCGCAGCAGCTCGGGCGGCGTGGCCGACAAATCGTTGGCCGTCGCCGTCACGAACACCGTCTCTTTTTTCTCCTGCAGCCAGGTGAGGAAGGTGCCGAAGAGCCGCCGGCCCAGCCCGGCGTCGGCGTCCGAGGAGCCGGCGCCCGCGAACGCCTTCTCGATCTCGTCGATCCACAGCACCACCGGCGCCATGGCCTCGGCGGTGTCGAACGCCGTGCGCAGGTTTTTCTCCGACTCGCCGATGTACTTGTCCAGCAGCCGCCCCGGGTCGAGCCGCAGCAGCGGCAGGCCCCACTCGCGCGCGATGGTCTTCGCCGCCAGACTTTTCCCGCAGCCCTGCACGCCCACCAGCAGCACGCCGCGCGGCGGCCGCAGCTTCATCTCCCGCGCTTTGGGGGAAAACCCGGCGCGGAACCGCCGCAGCCACGCCTTCAGGTTCTCCATTCCGCCCAGCGCCGCCACCTCGCGGTCGACTTCGAAGTACTCGAGGATGCCGGAGGCTTCGACCCGCTCCTTCTTCGCCTGCAACACTTTGACCAGGTCGGTGTGGTCGAGCGCGCTGTCGTCCAGGATGCAGCGGCTCACCGCCCGCCGCGCTTCCTCCAGCGTCAGCCCGCGCAGGTTGCGCACCAGCACCGCCAGTTCATCTGGCTTCAGCTTCCAACTGACCCGCCCGCCGCGGTTCAGGTCGCGGAAGGTCTCCTCCACCACCGCGCGCAAATCTTTTTCATCCGGCAGGTGCAGGCGAAACCGCGCCGCCTCGGTGCGCAGCTCCATGGGCAGCTCCAGCGCCGGCGCCGACAGCACCAGCGTCACGCTCCACTGCGTGCACTCCTGCGCAATCTCGCGGACGCGCCGCACCACCACCGGGTCGCGCAGATAGGGATGGAAGTCCCGCAGCAGATAGACCGCGGGGATACGCGCCGCCTGCACGTGCTGGAGCGCGCGCATGGGGTCGGCGGTGTCGTAGACCGGCTGCTCCAGCCCGCGCCGGCGCAGCCCGTCGGCCACCGACCAGGTGAACAACGCCAGGTTGAGCTCCCGGCAGATGCCGTCAAGAATCCCGGCCAGCCGCGCCTCCTCCTGCGTCTCCACGCACACCAGCGGGTAGCGCGACTTGATGAGCAGCGTCAGGTCCGACATGCCGGCGGCATCATACCGCAGCCGCGGCGGAGTTGGGATTACAAGGAGCGGAACTCCGGCAGTCCGGTTCTCGTATGTGTACGCATGACGAAGCCCAGGCTGCCCACGCGGCTCGGAGAATGATGGCCGGGATGGCCGGAGCGTCGCCGCGTCTCAGGGCCCGCATCGCCGGGTTCTTCTGGCTGGTGACCTTTGTGGCAGGTGTGGTTGCCCTGATGTCCGCCAGCGCCCGACTCGCCGCCGATCTCATTGCCACCGCGAGTTACCTGGTTGTAACGCTGCTTATCTACGGCCTGCTCAAGGCGGTGAACCGGAACCTCGCGTTGCTGGGCGTGCTCGTGAGCCTGGTGGGATTGGCCATCGGGGTACTCAACCGTTTTGATCTCACGCCCTTCCGCCTCAGCCCGCTGGTTTTTTTCGGATTTCATTGTCTCCTGACCGGCTACCTCATTTTCTGCTCCACCTTCCTGCCTCGGGTTCTGGGCGCGCTGATGGCGTTCGGCGGCCTGGGCTGGCTGACTTTCTCCTCCCCGTCGCTCGCCAAGTATCTCGCCCCCTACAACCTGGCCCCCGGAATGATCGCGGAGGGAGTGCTGACCTTGTGGTTGCTGGTGATGGGCGTGAACGAACGACGGTGGCTGGAGCAGGCTGGCGCCTCGGCGGAGCGGAGTCGTACGGAGCCGTGACAAACCCGCCCGTGTGGGGAGGATGCTGGCTGTGGCGCGTCCGCATCCGACGGACCTATCGGGGCACCTGGGCCATTCCGGAGGACACATGACTCAGAAAACGAACGCCAGAGTCGCTGGCTTCACTTTCCTGTTCTACATCGCGGCCGGCATCACCAGTATGGTCCTGTTCGGCCGGGCGGCCAGCGGAGAGGGGATCGCGGCGAAGCTGGCGAGCCTCGCCCAGCATGCGACCCCGGTGCGCATCGTCTTCGTGCTCGGCCTACTCATGTGCTTTTCCGCCCTGGTGCTGGGGGTGACGCTCTACGCGCTCACGCGCGAGGTGGATCGCGATCTGGCACTGCTGGCCCTGATCTGTCGCGTCGCCGAAGGCCTCGCCGGCATTCTCCTATCGAGCACGCTGGGACTCCTCTGGCTGGCGACGGCCACCGGAGCCAATGCACCGGACCCCCCGGCGGCGCATGCGCTCGGCGCCTTCTTGCTCAAGATGGGAGCGTGGAGCCCGGCCGCAACATTCTTCGCCGTGGGCAGCACGCTCTTCTCCTGGCTTTTCCTGCGCGGGCGGATGATCCCGGTCGCACTGGCCTGGCTGGGTGTCCTGGCGTCGGTCCTGCTCGTTGTGATCCTTCCCCTGCAGCTCGCCGGATTCCTCGGCGCGGTCGACTGGCTCGGCCCGGTCACCTGGCTCATGTGGCTTCCCATGTTGGTGTTCGAAGTGGCGCTCGCGCTGTGGCTGCTCATCAAGGGTGTCGCCGCGCCAGCACCTCGATGAACCCACGCCGGGGGTGAAACAAGCTGCAGGTAGCCCTCGAAGACGTGTCCCGACAGGAGCCGGGCCACTCTCGGGCAACCTGCGCTACCAACTGAATCTCAGCCCTGAAGACCCCATCAAGCGCAGACAGCAATGTCTGCGCCACTGCGTGGAAAGCACGCACAGCTCAGTAGGACAGGCATTCCTGCCTGTCCCGGGTGCACCCAGCACTACGGCTTTCACTTGCGGAAAAGTGAAATTTTCGGACTGTGATCCTCGTATGTGTCTTCATAACGAGGGGGCCCTGGTCGCGGGTGAAATAACCTCGTCGCGGTCTGCCTGAGGTCGCTCAGGAGGCTGGGAAACGATGGAACGGAATGTGGATGCGTCACCGGGTCTCAAGGCTAGAATCGCCGGCGCCTCTTATCCACTGCTTGGAGCAGCGGCAATGATTTTCTGGCTCGTCGTATTCGGCGTGAACGAAGAGCGCTGGCACAGGTCTAACAAGGAGAATATCAATTGAAACCCAACGTTATGTTGACCATCGCATCTCTGCTCTCGATCCTCTTCCTGACGTTTCACCTGTCGGACGAAATCGTCCGCGGGATGGAGCGGGGAGGACTCAATATGCTCATTGCGCTGCTTGTCCTGGTCGTGTGGCTGTACGGAGCGCTAGTACTCGCCGGGCGGCGATCGGGATATATCATCATGCTCCTCGGGTCGATCTTTGGGACGGGGATCCCCATACTGCACATGACGGGAAAGGGACTTGTCGGCGGCAGTGTCGCCCCCGACTCCAGCGGAGCCTTCTTCTGGGTCTGGGCGAACCTCGCGCTCTGCGTGATCTCGGCATTCTCCTTAATCCTCTTGGTGCGCACACTGTGGAACCCGCAATGGGGCCAGTCCCGGTAGTTCAACATTCGAACCTGACAGGAGAATCGTCTCAAAGAAATCCTAGCCGCGCTGCGCATGAGTCACCGCCTGGCTAATGCAGGAAAGCCGCCGGCAGCCCTCGAAAATGCCCCGACTGGAGTCGGGGCTTCGCTACCTGCTACGCCCGGTGGCGGGTGCCGCCGGGCTCAGCGGTGAAACGTCACGATTGAGGGTAGTGAGAACAGCAGATTCCAGCCCCGCCCGTTCACTTTCGGAACGGGCGGGGTCGGAATGACAAGAAAAAGCCGCAGACAGGAATGTCTGCGCTACTGGTTGCCGCCGCCGGGCTCCGCTTTCTTCTCCGTCTCGGCCTTCTGCTCCCCGTGCTTCCACTTGCCGAACCAGTGGTGGAGGTACAAAACGGTGCGGAGGAAGTTCGACGGCTTCGAGCTGGTGCCGTGGTACTCCTCTTTGAACCGCACCATCGCCGCCGGCACCTTGCGCAGGCGCAGCGCCTGGTAGTACTCCTCGGTCTGCCCCATGGGCGTGCGCAGGTCGAGCTCCCCGGTCATCAGCATGGTCGGCGTCTTGACGTTGCCGACGTACATCAGCGACGAGTGCTTCAGGTACGGCGCCGGGTCCTCCCACGGCGGCTTCTCAAAGCGCGCGTAGCCCCAGATGTTGATGTCGGTGGTGCCCGCGAAGCTGATCCAGTTGGTCACCGGGCAGTTGGCTGACGCGGCCGCGAAGCGGTCGGTCTGCCCCACGATCCACGAGGTCAGCACCCCGCCGCCCGAGCAGCCGTAGACGAACAGGTTGCGGTCGTCCACGTAGCCCTTGGCGATGGCGGCGTCCACCCCGGCCATCAGGTCGTCGTAGTCCTTGCTGGGGTAGGCCCACTTGATGGCGTTGCCGAAGGCGCTGCCGTAGCCGGTGGAGCCGCGCGGGTTGGTGTAGAGCACCACGTAGCCCTCGGCGGCGTGCACCTGCCAGCCGTAGCTGAAGCTGACGTTGTACATCGCATGCGGCCCGCCGTGGATGACCAGGATGAGCGGGTACTTCTTGGCCGCGTCGAAGTCCGGCGGCTTGATGAGCCAGCCCTGAATCTTCCAGTCGTCCACCGAGTTGTACCAGATTTCCTCGACCTCGCCGAGCTTGACGTCCATCAGGATGTCGTCGTTCACCGCCGTGAGCTGCTTGATTTCGGGCTTGGCCAGGCTGAAGGCCACCACGTCCGCGGGCTTCTGCGGGCTGGTCAGCGTGCCCACCGCGGTGCCGTTGCGGATGTCGGTGACGCTGAGAAAGTGCGTGCCCTGCGTCACCGCGCGGATGGGGCCACCCTTGACCGGGACGAAGTGCAAGTTGCGCGAACCGCGGTCGTCGGCCTGGATATAGACGCCGCTCGAGTCTGCTGCCCACTCCACGAGGCTGGGGTCGCGGTCGAAGTCGGCGGTGAGGAGGCGCGGGTTGGAGCCGTCGATGCCCATCACGTAGAGCTCGTCGTCAATGTAGGTGTCGTCGGTCCAGTCGTAGCCGGTGTAGGCCACCCACTGGCCGTCGGGCGAAACTCTCGGGCTCGAGTCCGGTCCCTTGCGGGTAGTGAGTTGGCGGATGCTCTTGTCGGCGACGTTGACCGCGTAGATTTCCGACTCGCGGAAGTCGTACTCCCAGTCCTCCTTGCGCAGGCTGCTGAAGAGGATTTCCTTGCCGTCCGCGGTCCAGGCCAGCGGGCCGCCGGCCGCGAAGCTGAAGCCGCCTCCGTGGTTGAAGTCGCCGCTGGTGAGCTGCCGCGGCGTGCCGCCGGTCGCCGGCACCACAAAGATGTGGCGGAAGCCTTCTTCGAGGAAGCCGACGCGGTCGAAGCGGTAGCTGAACTTCTCCACCACCCGCGGCTCGCCGGTCCACTTGGCGCCTTCGGGCTTGCCGGGCAGCTTGATGGGCCAGGTTTCTTTCTTCGGCACCAGCATGGAGAAGCCGACCCAGTTGCCGTCGGGCGACCAGGTCAGGTTGGACGGGGTTTTCTCCACGCGGGTGATCTGCGTAGTGGCGCCTTCGGCGTCCATCCAGCGGACGAAAACCTGCGTGCCCTTGGGCTCGCCGTCCGCCAGATAGGTGATGCGGGTGCCGTCGGGCGACCAGCGCGCCGACGAGCCCTCCACCAGGAAACGGTTCTTGGCGCCGTCGGCGTTCATGATCCACAGGCCCGACTTCCAGCGGTCGTTCACCTTGTCCACCCAGCGCCGGGTGTAGATGATCTGCTTGCCGTCGGGGGAAATCTGCGGGTCGGCCACCTGCTCAAACTCCAGGTAGGTTTCCAGGCTGAGCTTTTTGGGTTCTTCGGCCGCTGCGGTCACCGCCAGCAGCAGCGCAATTACAAAGATTTGGGAAAGTATCCTCAGACGCATTGCTCCCTCCTTCTCGATGCCCTGGGATGCCGCGCATTCTATCGCCACGCCCTTCGACACGCAAGCTCGCCAAGAGGAAAACGGCGGGGGGCAAGCCCCCGCCCTACACAATGCGGTTGGGTTGATCGATCGCGGCGGCGCTTGCAATTCGCGGCGGAGCGGCGGAGAATAGAAAGCGCAGCCCACATGCCTGAGCTTCGCGCGGCGCCGCGCCGGCGAAGCCAGGGAATCAGCCCCGAACCGAACGAAACCCGGAGGAACTATGGCCACCGCAACCCGCAAGACTCTGCACAAGCCGCACTACCGCATGCGCTCGCGGCTCATCCACGGCAGCTACGTCACCAAGCGCTGGGACTACGACCACCACGTCATCCCGCCGATTACCTCGTCGGCCACCTTCCGGCTGAGCTCGGTGGAGCGCGGGGCGGAAGGGTTCGTCGAGTTCGGCTCGGAAGACGTGGCGCTGGAGCGCAAGGTGCCGATCTATATCTACGACCGGCTGGACGAGCCGACGCGGGGGATGCTGGAAGAAAACCTGGCGCTGGCCGAGGAGGGGGAAATCTGCGTGACCTTTGCCACCGGGATGGCGGCCATCGCGGCGGCGCTGAGCGTGTGCGCCCGCCAGGGGGAGGAGATCGTCGCGCACGAGCAGCTCTACGGCTGCACCTACAGCCTGCTGACCAACTGGCTGCCGCGCGCGGGCGTGCGCACAAACTTCGTCAACCTGCGCCGGCCGGAGACGCTGCGCGAGGCGGCCACGCCCCAAACCCGCGTCGTATACTTCGAAACCCCGACGAATCCGTCTCTGGAGATCATCGACATCGCCGCCGTGCGGCGGGAGGTCGACGCCCTCAACCGGGGGCGGAAGGACAGCGAGAAAATCGTCATCATCGTCGACAACACTTTCGCCACCCCGTACTGCCAGCGGCCGCTCACCCTCGGCGCCGACCTCGTCTGCCACAGCCTGACCAAGAACATCGGCGGCTTCGGCACCGACATGGGCGGCGCGGTCGTCGGCCCGCGGCGCTTCTATCCGCTGCTGGTCACCTACCGCAAGGACTTCGGCGGCGTGCTCTCGCCCAAGAGCGCCTGGCCGATTCTGGTCTACGGCCTGCCCACACTGGGCGCGCGCCTCGCCAACCAGCAGAAGACCGCGCTCAAGGTGGCGCAGTTCCTCGAATCGCACCCGCGCGTCGAGAAAGTCCTCTATCCCGGCCTCGACAGCTTCCCGCAGAAAGACCTGGCGCGGAAACAGATGGTCAGCTACGACGGCAAGTTCGCCCCCGGCAGCCTGCTCTACTTCACCATCAAGGATCGACCCGGCTCCCATGTCGCCGCCGACTGCCTGGTCGACTCCATCGCCGACCACGCCTACACCATCACGCTCGCCGTCAGCCTCGGGCAGTTGAAGACGCTCATCGAGAATCCCTACTCCATGACCCACTCCGCCTTGCCGCCGGAGGAGAAGCAGGCCGCCGGCATCGACCCCGGCGGAATCCGCATCTCCATCGGCCTCGAGGACTGGCACGACATCATTGACGACCTGCGCGCCGCCCTCGACGCCTGCTGAGCGAATTGGAAGGGCGGGGTTTCAACCCCGCCGCCAGCCAGCCTCCCCCACTGTCATTCCGAGCCCCGCGTCCCGCATCTGCGGGACGCGGGGCGAGGAATCTGCTTTTCCGTTGCACGACGCAGGTTGCGCGCGGCCGCCATCCGATTGCCTTTCGGACCCCCCTCGACTAGAATCACTCCCATGACGCTGCTCTATGTTTTCCTCGCCGTGATGGGCGTGGCGATTCTCTACTACATCGTCAAGTTCATCCTCGCCGCGCTGCGCTTCAAGCGCCACCTGGAGGAGTTCTCCGAAGAGGCCGCTCAGCGCCTCCTCGACCACGCCGACCAGGTCGACTCCACCCTCGAGCGCTGGCACGAGTACGACGAGGCCTATCAGGAAGCCGTCGCCAAGCTGGAAGAGGAAGGCGACGGCCAGCCCTACGAGCCCGGGCGCGGCGCCACCCTCGGCCCCTCCGGCGGCTCCTTCCGAAAGCCCAACTGAAGCGCTCAGCCATCAGCACTCAGCAATCAGCCTTCAAGCTGATAGCTGACAACTGAAAGCTGACCTACTTGCTGCTCCGCGGCGGCGAGCCCACCGGCCCCTTCCACTCCGCCTCGGTCAAGTACTTGTGGCTGATGGCCTGCGCGTGCTTCACTTCGCCGTTGGGCGCCGGCGCCATGTGCGGCCACCACAGGTGGAAGATGATGCCGTCGGTCTGCTTGGCCGCCTCAGCAATCGCCGCCGCCTCTTCCGGCGAGCGGTCGAGCACCTGCACGCGCCCGGTGGCAATCTCCATCACGTGGTCGTGGTAGTACTTGTTCCACACGCTGAGGTCGAGCTGCGTGCGCGTGACCGACTTGTTGATCATGTACTCCACCTGCGTCATCAGCGCATTCGGCTCCGTGGACTCGTAGATCAGGCACTCGAGGATTTCCGCCGACACCGCCTTGCAGTAGTGGTGGTACGGCCCCATCACCACCCCGTCCACCACGTGCGGCGCCACCACGTGGATATCGTGCCCGTCCGCCGGCGTCACCTTCTTGGCCATCTGCGCCTGCATGGTCGTCAGCGCCACCCCGCACCCCAACACGAATACACCCGTGAAAAGGATTGTTCTTCTCATTTCCTGACCCTCCGCTTGACGTTCCCTGGTTGGCGCCCCTATACCCTAACCTTCAAATCCCTGTCAACTCACCAGTCAAGTGGGTCGGAGCTTTGTGGGTCACGGCTTTAGCTGTGACATTTCCGCGGCTCTTCGAGTCCCCTTCCTCACTGCCGTAGGCCGTCGCGAAGGGCGAAGCCCGCAGCGACATTCTCTTGCGACGCGAGTCGGCCTGCATTGCATTGTCCAAAGGTCGGAGCAATAATCATGGCCCCATGCCCTCCCGCGAAGAAATCCTCGCCTCCGAGCTCGCCGTCCTCCGCGCCATGTGCACCGGCACGCCCGAGGGCACCGTCTGGGACAAGGGCATGCTCCTGCTCGGCGCCTACCCTTTCCGCGACACCCTGCACCAGCTCATCTTCGAAGTGCTGCAGGAGATCAACACCGACCTGCCCGACATCATCCACAAGCAGCTCCCCGTGCGGCTGACCAAAAAGGGCTTCCCCAGCGTTCCCCACGAGAACTTCCTCGCCCCGCACGGCCTCAGCGCCGCCGACGCCCTCGAGCGCATGCGTCAGCTGCGCCTCTGGGCCGCCGGAGAAGAGCGCCCCGACCCCACCGTCCGCTGACAACGTGGAACCGTCTTCCCTCAACGCGAGTCTAACTAAGGGCACTTGCATGAACCTTTGTAAGGCCGGTCAGGCCTTCAGGCTGACATTAAGGGCTGCTGCAGAGAGGAGGGGCTTTAGCCCCTTGAGGTCTTGAGCCGATCAACAATGTCGCAACTGCAAGCCCTCGGATCCTTGACCGCTGCCACCGCCTCGGCCTTTCTCGCCTTCCTCCTGGTCGAAGCCGTGGTCCTCCACGCTCCCGGCCTCTTGCTCGCGGCCTTCACCGACGTCCGTCTGGAAGGCTTCCGCGTCCAACGCTTCCCCGCCTTCCTCCCGCAGGCGCTGACCCAGCTTCCCTCCGACGCTTCCCCGCTCCTCACCGCCCTCTACTTCGGCGGCTACCTGCCCGCCGCCTTCCTTCTCATCGCACTTGGCGTCTTAGTCGCCCGCCGCGCCCAAGGCTGGCTCGGCCTGCTGGCCGCCCACACCCTCTGCTGGGCGATGTTTCTCATCACGCTCTACAGCGGCGTTTTCGGGGGCGGGCGCTTCCGCCTTCAGCGCGCCCTCGAGCCGCTCTGGCCCTCGCTGGCGCAATCGGACCGGCTGGTCCTTTTCCTCGGCGGGGGACTCATCGGCCTGGCGCTGCTCGCCCTCTGGGCCGCCCTGCGCTCTCTGTTCGACCGCGCCGCCGACTCGCGTCCTCAACGCCTGGCGCTGCTCGCCGGCTGGGTTCTTGTCCCGGTCATCCTCGTGATGGCCCTGCTCATCGCCAACCTCGCCAACTGGCAGGCCCTATGGCGTTGGGGATTCGCGCGCACGGCGCTGGCCTGGCTGCTGATTCCTCTTCTGCTCGCCGGCCTTCCCGCCGCCCTGTGGCGCCCGCGCTCAGCACAACCTCTCGCGCTGCGCCTCCGCCCGGCGCTCACCATTGGTGTTCTGGCGTTGCTGACCTTCGGCGCGCTCTCCGCCCGCACCGAGCTCACCCGCTCCCTCGCCCGGCGCCACCTCCAAACGCAGACAACCGACCACTGGGTGATTGGCTTCGATGAAACAGCCAAACAGCACCCACTGTTCGAGACGTTGATGATGGCTGCCGACACCAGGACCCGGCTGGCCGCACAGCGACTCGGAATCGAGATGCCTCAAGAACGCCTGCGCGGATACTTCTACAACTCCACCGAAGCAAAGGTGCGGGCCTGCGGGAGCGACGAACCGTTTACGCTCGACACGCGGAGGATGGAGGTTCACCACCTCCTATCCCCGGATGCCCGCGACATTGATCGCCGAGGCGATGTGCTGCTTCTCATGCGCACGGCCTGGGGCGAGCCCGGGTCCGATTCCGTCGCCCGCGCCCTGGCTTGTTTTGGCGAAGGCTGCTTCCTCTCTGAGTTTGAAGAGATAGAGGCAAGAATCACCCGGGAAGAGACGGCGTACTCCCTGCGCGAAGTATTCGGTCTGGGTGCCGGCTATCTGTCGCCGATTGTCCGCGACGCGCTCGGCGGCGCCTGGATGCGCTTCCTGGAGCGAGGCCGAGGCAACCAAGCATTCCGTCAACTGTATCGCACGCCGCTGATCGTGGGGAAAGAGGATGAATTCGCCAAGGTGCTGGGAACCACTTGGAGCGGGCTAGAAAATGAGTGGCAGCAGCACCTTGTCATGGTCGCCGCCCAGCGCACCCTCAGCCCGCCTGCCCCCAAGCAGAATTCTTTCCACCGCGGCATCTCGTTTTCGCATGAGGTCGGTGGCGGCTGGGGCTACGGCTCCGACCGCGCCGCCGGCCAGCTTCAGAGAATCAAAACCCTCGGCGCCTCCAGCGTCGCCATCGTCCCCTACGCCTTCACCCGCGCTCCCGACGAAACCACCATCTTCTTCAACACCGACGAGAGCGACGCGCGCGTCATCCGCTCCATCCGCCAGGCCCAGCAGCTCGGCCTGCGCGTCACCCTCAAGCCGCAGCTCTGGGGCCGCGGCTTCACCGGCCACATCGCCTTCCGCGACCCGGCGCCCTTCGAGCTCTGGTTCGCCGAGTACCGCCGCTGGCTGCTGCACTACGCCCGCGTGGCCGAGCTTGAAGGCGTCGACCTGCTCGTCATCGGCACCGAGCTCGGCGGCCTCACCGGCCATGAAGACCACTGGCGCGCCCTCATCCGCGACCTGCGCCGCATCTACCGCGGCCCGCTCACCTACGCCGCCCACTGGGACAAGGAGTTCGAGTCACTGGCCTTCTGGGATGATCTCGATTACATCGGCGTCAACTTCTACTTCCCCCTCGCCGCCCCCGGCGAGACGCCGCGCGCCGACTCGCCCCAGGTCCGCGACCTGGCCGAAAAGCTCGCCGCCCTTTCCCGCCGCCACAACAAGCCGGTCATCTTCACCGAAGTCGGCTACCCGGCCGCCACCACCGCCGCCGTGCAGCCCTGGATCGAGTCTGGCGCGCTCGACAACGACGTGCAACGCCGCTGCTACGAGGTTGTCTTCGAGGCGTTCTACGACCAGCCCTGGCTCGCCGGCCTCTACGTCTGGAAATGGCCCAGCAGCGGCTGGGGCCAGCCCTCCGGGGTCACTTTCGTGCCGCTCGACAAGCCCGCCCTGGCCGTGGTCGAGCGTTTCTACGCCCGGCCCGGCCCGACTTCTTCCTTGCCTGGAAACCTTTCGGGGCGTAGACTCGTCCAATCAAGTGAGGAGGGCAGGTGAGGAGGCCCACATGAAACACCGCCCGGTCTGGCTCATCCTTCTGGTTGTTGCGGTGGCGGCCCTCCCGGCCCTCGCCCAGCAGCGCTCCAACACCAACACCGGTTTCCACATGGGCTTTAACCCGGCGGTGCGTTCCGTCGGCCAGACCAATGCCGCCAACCCCAACTTCAACTTTATCCCCGGCTTCGGCCTGCACCCGGCGGTGCATGAGCGCTTCGCGCCCGGCTTTGGCTTCGACGCCACCCACCACACCCTCATCCACGGGCGCCGGTTCAACCACGGCTTTCACGGCGGCTTCATCGGCGGGCACTTCCGCGGCCGCAACTTCGGCTTCGGCGGCTTCTTCCCCTTCTTCCCGGCGGTGAGCTCCAGCTCGACGGTGGTGATTGTCCAGCAGCCCGCCCAGCCCATTGTCGTCCCGGTGGTGATTGACAACGACTACCTGCGCAGCAACAACCCAGGGGAGGTTGTCGTGGCGGCCGGGCTGCCCGACGACTGGCCTCGCCTGCGCGTTGCCGCTTCCAGCTACGCGCCCCAGCAGCAGCCGTTGCCCGCGATTATTCTCCTGGTTCGGAAGAACGAGGTCATCGTGCCCGCGGTGGACTACTGGCTCGAGGACGACCTCATCTTCTACGTCACCTCCACCGGACGCCAGGGCTCTTTCCCCGTGCGCGACCTCGACTGGAACATGACCACGCGGCTCAACGCCGAGCGCGGCTACGAGTTCGCCCTCCGTACCGTCCAGTAGAAACCGGTCCAAGAGTCAAAGACTCCCAGGATCGAAGGGTCACTCGCCGTCGATTTCCATTGGACTCTTCGACTCTTTGACTCTTCGACTCTCAGACTCCATGTTCTCCGCCCACCGCAGAAACGCCCCGATTCGCCTCCGATGCCGCCAGAGCAGCCTAAAGAAATCCCGGGCAGTAACCTTCTCGGCGTGGATGCCGAAGAAGGTCTCGAAGCGCCAGCGCACTAGTGGGCTCCGCCACGGCCGCAGCCGGTGGCCCTTCGCCAAGCGCCAGAAGTAGCCTAGAGCGTAGAACACCGCCGATTTCTCTCCATTCGCTGCATCGGACTTGGGGCGCGCCGCCGGCTCGGCTACACTAGAGCGGAGCATGGAGAACGGGCGGCCCCAACCCACCATGGTCGAGCTGCTGCGCGGGCTCGTCCGCTACTATCCTTTCGTCCTCAAGAATTTCAAGCACTATTTCCAGAACCAGTGGCGCCTGCGCCTGCGCCGCACCAAGGTCATCGCGCCCTACGCTGCCATCCTCTACGTCACCCACAAGTGCAACCTGGCCTGCTCCTACTGCACGCAGAAGGAGCCCGACGTCTTCAGCGAGGAGCTTTCCACCACCGACACCATCCGGCTCCTGCGCGTCATCCGCCGCGAGACCGACTCCCTGGTGCTGACCGGCGGCGAGCCGCTGGTGCGCAACGACATCGAAGAGCTGGCCCGCGCCGCCCGCGAGGACGTCAAGTTCCGCTCCGTGCTGCTCATCACCAACGGCACCATGCTCCACCGCCGCCCGAAGCTCTTCGACCACGTCACCAGCCTGGTGGTCAGCCTCGATGCGCTCACCGTCGACATCAAGCAGATCATGTCGAAACCCGCCGTGCTGCCCAAGGTGCTCGAGAACCTGCAACTGGCCCGGTCGCGCATGGCCCATCCCAGCCTCATCACCATCTCCACTGTCATCGAGGAGTGGAACATCGGCGAGATCGAGCGCATCCTCGACTTCTGCGCCGAGCAGGGCTTCGTCTTTGCCACCCAGACCGCGCTCAAGGAGAAGCACCCCAACCTGGTCCTGCCGCAGAGCCCGCGCTACCGCGCCCTGGTGGAGAAAATCGTTGAGCGCCGTCGCGCCGGCGCCCAACCCATCAACGGCACCCCCAAGGTTTTGCGTACGGTCCTCGAGTTCGGCGACTTTACCTGCTTCCCCACCATGTTCCCCCGCGTCTACCCCAACGGCGACGTTTTCTACCCCTGCGAGCCGCTGAAGAAAATCGGCGGCAACCTGCTCCGCGAGGGCTCGTTCACTAAAGTCTTTGCCCGCGGCAAGAAACTCTACGGCGACATCCCGCCCTGCCAGGGCATCTGCCACCTCTTCGGCAACGTGGTCTCCCACTACTACGCCAAGGACTTCTGGACGCTGGCCGGCGACTACATCCGCCGCTAGAATTCCATCTTCGTCTTCCGCAGCCGCTTTGCCCCCGCCCAGTACAGGCTGACTTCGTACCCGTCCGGGTCGCACAAGTACGCGTGCGTCCAGCCCCACGGCATCCGCTTCGGCATCTGCTTGAACTTCACCCCCGCCCTCTTCAGCCGCGTGCACGACCTTTCAAGATTCTTCACCTCGAAGTACAGCCGAATGCCGCTCTTGGTGTTGGGTTTGTCCTTCGCTTCCGGCAGGTGCAGCGCAATGGAGGTGTTGCCGCGTGGCGAGCGCAGCCGCGCGTAGACCGCTCGGCCCCGCCAGCGGAAGGTCTCAATGAGCCGGAAGCCCAACCGGTCGCGGTAGAACCGCAGCGCCGGCTCGATGCGTCGCACGTAAATCATGGCGTGGTTGAAGGTCGCTCCGTTCCTGGCCATAATCGCTTCTCCTCTACTTCAATACCGGCAACTCGCGCCGCAACTGGCTGCGCAGCGTGGTCTCCGCCACCCGTGCCAGATGCTCGGCGAAGAAACCGTCGAACTCAAACTCGACTTCCCGATCTTCGCTCTCGACCACCAGCCGCCATCCGGCCCGCGCCTCTTCCGCGCGGACGGTGCGCACGGAAGCGAGCGGAACCTCCAGCCGCGAGCGGTGCTTGAGGTCGAGCGCGTGCAGACTCTCCGGCGTCAGGAAGAGCCGCACCGCCTCGCCGCCCGCTTCCCGCAGCCGCCCGCCGTTGAGCACGATGAGCGCCCCCAGCTCGTGCGCCTGGTCGTCCACCGTCTTGCCTGCCTTCACCGGCCGCAGGACCAAGGCCAACAGAACCAACAGCAGTCCTGCGATCGGCCCCGCCAGGCCCAGCTCCCCGCCCTTGACCGTGCCCACCATCAACGCCCCGATGACCGCAGCGAGGAAGCGCAGGCCGTTCCACAGGCTGCGGCGGCGCCGCAGCCCGAGCGCCTTCGGAATCAGCAGCACCAGGCCGAAGAGCACGAACAAGGCGGCGCGCCGCAGCCGCTTGCCCCGCGGAACCGCCTCCGCCTTCGCTTCCGCCACCGCTTCCTCCGCTCGCCGACTCTGGCACAACAATCACCGTTTCGCAATCCAAGGCAACTGCTACAATGTGTCCCGTCCGATGAATCCTCTCTACCTGACGGTGTACCACACTGTGCTGGGCCGCAAGCGCCGCTGCCGCCGCTGCGGGAAGGAACAGGTCGTCGGCCGCCTGGACGCCGACGGGCGCTATCACTGCAAGGAGTGTGGCCATCGGTTCACCAAGGAGGAGCTGAGGACTTCCCCGCGACGCTGACTCTCCTCATGCCGCACGACGAAATCAACCTGCTCACCGACCTGTTAGTGCTGTTCGGCTTCGCCACCCTGGTGGCCGTGCTGCTGCACCGCACGCGGCAGTCCACCATCGTCGCCTACCTCCTCACCGGCATGCTAGTGGGGCCGTCGGGCCTGCGGCTCATCTCCAGCCGCGGCGCCATCGAGCTGATGGCGGAAATCGGCGTCGTCCTGCTGCTCTTCACCATCGGCATCGAGTTCTCCATCAAGAAGCTCTGGCGCATGCGCCAGGTGGTGCTGGGCGCCGGCGGACGACAAGTGGCCTTGACCATCGTGGTTTGTGTGGGCGTCGCCACGCTGATGAGCCTGCCCTGGCGGGAAGGGCTGTTCTGGGGCTTCCTGGTGGCCGCCAGCAGCACCGCCATCGTGCTCAAGATGCTCTTCGAGCGTCAGGAGCTCGACAGCGTCCACGGCCGCGCCATCGTGGGCGTGCTGCTGTTTCAGGATCTGTGCGTGGTGCCCATGATGGCGCTTATCCCCGCCTTCACCGCCGAGACCACGGCGGTGGCATTTACCATACTTACCGCGCTGGGAAAGTCGCTCGCCATCGTCGCTGTCATCCTGCTGGCGGCGCACTACTTCTTCCCGCCGCTGTGGAACCACATCGTGCGGCTGCGCAACAAGGAAATCTTCCTCATCGCCACCATCTTCTTCAGCCTGGGGACGGCCTGGGTGTCGTCGCTCATCGGGCTTTCGCTGGCGCTGGGCGCGTTTCTCGCCGGGCTGGCTCTCTCCGAGTCCGAGTTCGCGCACCAGATCCTGGCCGAGATCCTTCCCTTCCGCGACAGCTTCAACAGCCTCTTCTTCATCTCGGTGGGGATGCTGCTCAACCTCGAGTTTGCCCGCGACAATTGGGCGATGGTGGCGGCGCTGACGGCGGGTGTGTTCCTGCTCAAGATGCTGACGGGAATGGGCTCGGTGCTGATGCTGGGCTTCCCGACCCGCGTGGCGCTCCTGGTGGGACTGGGGCTGGCGCAGGTGGGCGAGTTCAGCTTCGTGTTGCTCCGGCAGGGCGCGGGCCTCAACCTCATCACCGAAGACGCTTACCAGACCTTCCTGGCCGCGGCGGTGTTCACGATGATCCTTACGCCCATCGTCATCCAGGTCTCACCGCGCCTGGCCGCCCGCGTGCCGGAGATGCGCGCCCTGCGCCGCTTCTTCCCCGAGCCCGGCGAGGCGGAGATGGAAGCGGAGGCGCCGCTCAGCGACCACGTCATCGTCTGCGGCTACGGCCTCAACGGGCGCCTCACCGCCGGCGTCCTGCGCCGCCTCCGCCTCCCCTACCTCGTCATCGAGAGCAACCCCGAAACCGTCCGGATCGCCCGCACGCTGGACGAGCACATCTTCTTCGGCGACGGCAGCAGCCGGGAGATCCTCGCCAAAGCCGGCGCCGCCCGCGCCCGCGCCATCGTCTTCGCCATCTCGGACCCCTTCGCCCTTGGCCGCGCCGTCGCCAGCGCCCGCGCCCTCAGTCCGTCCACCACCATCGTCGTGCGCACCAAGCGCCTGGAAGACAGCCCAGAGCTCGAGCGCGCCGGGGCCTCCCAGGTCATCTCCGAGGAGCTGGAGGCGGCCGAAGAGATCATCATCCGCCTGCTCCAGCTCTACAACATCCCCCGCCGCGAAGCCTTCGCCCAGGTCCAGGTGCAGCGCTCCGAGACCGAGGAAGAGAAGCCCGCCGAGTAGCCCCTGAGCGCACGACCTGCGCGCTTGACCGCTGTACCTTTATAATGTAAAGTACTCTGCGCTATGACAACCGGCCACCCCGGCCGCCCGGCCGGCATCTCACTGGCCCGAAGTCCCTCGAGGAGGGTCGCCCACCATGTTTATCCGAATCGCCGCGATTGTATTCATTCTCTTCTGCACCAGCGTGGCCTGGGGCGTGCTCGGCACCACCATTTTCAGCCGCACCTATGACACCGACCAGAGGCTGCGGGACCAGGTGATGACCATCTGGGGCGCGCCCCACGAGCAGACCCCGCCCACCGCCGCCTACGAGGAGACCGTCACCACCAAAGCAGAAAGCCTCGAAGACGGCAAGAAGATCGTCCGCAGCGTCAAGCAGGACGTGACGGTTCCGCTTCCCCTGGAGCGCAGCCGCGTCAACGTCGGGCTCGACCTCGAGCACCGCCAGAAGGGGCTGCTGTGGTACAGCACCTACAAAGTGGACTTCGCCGGCGCCTACACCTTCCGCAACACCAGCCTGCAGGAGGAGGTGGTCGTGCTCACGCTCAATTTCCCGGCCACGCGCGCCCTCTACGATGACATCGTCTTCGTTGTCGACGGCCAGCCGCAGGACATTCAAAGCCACAACTCCGGCGTCACCGCCGCCGTGCGCGTGCCCGCCGGGAAAACCGCCGAGCTCCAAGTCGGCTACCGCTCCCAGGGCCTGGACTCCTGGCGCTACAGCTTCGGCGCCGACGTGGCCCGCGTGCGCGACTTCCACCTGCAGATGACCACCAACTTCAAGGACATCGACTTCCCTGAGAACACCCTCTCGCCCAGCGAAAAGCAGGAGACCCCAGGCGGCTGGAGACTCGACTGGGGCTACAAGAACCTCCTCTCCGGTTTCCAAATCGGGATGAAGATGCCGAGCAAACTGCAGCCGGGTCCGCTGGCCGGGAAAATCAGCTACTTTGCCCCGGTTTCGCTGCTGTTTTTCTTCTTCATCCTCTTCATCCTCACCACCCTGCGCAACATCGAGCTCCACCCGATGAACTACTTCTTCCTCGCCGCCGCCTTCTTTTCCTTCCACCTCCTGCTGGCCTACCTGGTGGATCACATCTCCATCCACGTTGCGTTTGTACTCTGCTCTTTGGTGTCCATCTTCCTGGTGGTGAGCTACCTGCGGCTGGTGGTGGGGATGCGCTTCGCCGCCGTGGAGTCGGCCGCCGCCCAACTCATCTATCTGGTGCTGTTTTCCTACGCCTTCTTCTTTGAAGGCTACACCGGCTTGACGGTGACCATCGGGGCAATCCTGACCCTGTTTTTTGTCATGCAGCTCACCGGGCGGATCCGCTGGAGCGAGAAGTTTGCTCGCCCGGCAGCGCCGCTGCCCGCCGGCGCGGCTCCCGGCCAAGCCAAGCAGCGTTAGCCGGAAAGCTCTTTCTCGAGGTTTTTGAAGAACTGGGCGATGACCATCTTGGCGGCGCTCTCGAGCAGGCGCTGCCCCACCGAAGCCAGCATGCCGCTGACCTTCACTTCCCCGGCGTAGTGTACGGTCGTCTTGTCGGCTTTTTCTGCCAGCTTCAAGGTGCCGGCGCCTTCGGCGATGCCGCCGGGCGCGCGCGCCTGCACCGCGAGGCGCAGACTCTCGGGTGGCTTCTGGTCGCTCAACTTCACCGTGCCCTGGTAGCTCCCGCTTAGCGCCCCAATCCCCAGTTTCATCTTGACGGTGTAGGTATCCGCGCCAGCCGGCTCCAGCTTCTCGCACCCGGGCAGCAGCTTG
>Ga0209399_10000148_pt1 | contig 41922 bp, 34 predicted proteins | sample OV2TP3_FD_184130 | JGI IMG/M metagenome (GOLD analysis project Ga0209399, IMG submission 184130) | Hot spring microbial communities from Beatty, Nevada to study Microbial Dark Matter (Phase II) - OV2 TP3 (SPAdes) (version 3) | ecosystem: Environmental > Aquatic > Thermal springs > Hot (42-90C) ... | reverse complement strand
GGTGACCCCGGTGTTGCAGCAGCGCGTTCATCGGCACGACAAAGTAACCCGCCAGTCCACCGATGAGGACGATCAGCGGCACGGCCGCCCAGACGCTTTGAACCAGATTCATGAGGATGACGATCAGCCCCATGAGGATGCCGAGCGGGATTACGCTGACGGCACGGTCCAGGCGCACGCGTGCCGAGGCGAGTACCGCACCGGCGGCGATTCCCAGGGCGCATACACCCTGCAGGATCGCGGCCTGCGAAAGGCCGTAATCGAGCGCCGCGCGCGACCATTCGATCATGATGAATTGCAAGGTCGCTCCTGCGCCCCAGAACAGCGTCGTGACGGCGAGCGAAATCTGGCCCAGCCTGTCCTTCCACAGGACCGCCACGCAGCCGGCGAAATCCCGCAGCGTGTCGATCGGATGGGCGGGCAACGGCTTCATCGCCACGCCCGTCGCCGGGATGTAGAGATTGAAGAGCGCCGCCACCGCATAGACCAGGGCGATGACGATGAGGGCCGCCTCGGGAGGCGAATCGATGCCTGTATCCAGAACCGGGAGGTCGATCTGCAGAAGTACCCCCGACACCTGCTCGTGGATGAGCACGCCGCCCAGCATGGTTCCGAGGATGATCGAGAGGACGGTGAGCCCCTCGATCCAGCCGTTTGCCACCACCAGCTTGGAGTGCGGCAGGTACTCGGTGAGAATGCCGTATTTTGCCGGCGAATAGGCGGCCGCGCCGAGCCCGACGAGCGCGTAGGCCGCGAGCGGGTTCCAGTCGAGCAGCATCAGAGCGCAGCCTGCGATCTTGATGGCGTTCGAGATGAACATCACGATGCCCTTGGGAAGGCGGTCCGCAAACGCGCCGACATAGGGTGCAAGCACGACGTACGAAATGACAAAGAAGAACTTGAGGTAGGGCGTCAGCCACGAGGGGGAGTCGGCCTGCATCAGCAACGCGATGGCGGCCACCAGCAGCGCATTGTCGGCCAGCGACGAAAAAAACTGCGCCGCCATGATGATGTAGAAACCGGTACTCATGGTTGGGCGGGGTTTATATCACGCCGATCTGACCGGCCCGGAAGCCGACGCGCACAGGATGGACCGGGGACTCGGTCTCCCAAGTCCATTAGCTACCGCGTTTGCCGTCTTTATGCTTCAATAAGCATATTCTAATTCCTCACTTATACGTCCATGGCGGATCGCCGGCTCCAGGTATTCCACGCGGTGGCGAAACATCTGTCGTTTACAAAGGCTGCCGAGGCTCTGTTCATGACGCAGCCGGCGGTGACATTTCAGATCAAGCAGCTCGAGGAGCGCTTCAATACCCGGCTCTTCGAGCGCGGACATGCCAAGATCACGCTTACACCGGCCGGGCAGGTCGTGCTCGACTACGCGGAACGCATCCTCGCGCTCTCGGCCGAACTGGACACGCGTCTGAAGGAGATGACCGGCGAAGTCGGCGGGCCGCTGCTCGTCGGTGCCAGCACGACGATCGCCGAATCGCTGTTGCCGCAGGTGCTGGGCGACTTCAAGTCGAAATACCCGCGTGTTCAGCCGCGTCTGCTGGTCGGGAATTCCGAAACCGTCGAGAACCGGGTGGCGGAACACACGATCGACATCGGCTTCATCGAGGCGCCTTCGCACCTGCAGACGGTCGTCACCGACGTGTGCTGCGAGGACGAGCTGCAGGCGGTATGCGCGCCGTCCCACCCGCTTGCGCGCCTGAAATCGGCGGTGCCCAAGCAGCTCATCCAGTATCCGTTCATCAGCCGTGAAGCGGGCTCGGGGACGCGCGAGGTGATTGACGACTACCTGAAACGGGCGGGCATCGCCCCCAAGTCGCTCAACGTCGTCATGGAGCTCGGCAGCCCGGAGGCTCTCAAGGGCCTGGTCGCGACCGGACTCGGATTCACGATCATGTCGCTTGCCACCGTACAGAAGGAGACGCGCCTCGGCCAGCTCGTGCGGGTGCCGCTTGCGCCGCGCCTGATACGCAACCTCTCGGTGGTCTACCCGAAGGAAAGATTCCGCTCGCGTCTGGTCAACACGTTCGTGCAGTTCGCGAAAGAGCGTCTGGTCGCGACGCAGCCCGCATGATCCGTCCGGTCGCCGCGCACTGCGTCGTGAGCCGAGCGTGCGGCGTGCCGCGACGCTGAACCCAAAGGGCTTCCGGTGCCTCGTCCGATCAAGAGCGAAATTCACACCTCGGCGCTGACGCACAACCTCGAGGTTGCGCGCCGCCACGCGGGCGAGGCCAAGGTCTGGGCGGTGATCAAGGCGAATGCCTACGGTCATGGCCTGCTTCGCGCGGCGAAGGCGTTCGAGGCGGCCGACGGGTACGCGGTGCTCGATTTTCTCGAGGCCCTGAAGCTGCGCAACGCCGGGTTCGACAAGCCCATCCTGATGCTCGAGGGTTTCTTCACTGCGGACGACGTGCCGCTGCTTGCGCGTCACCGCCTGACGCCGGTGATTCACAGCGTGCCGCAGGTGGAGATTCTGCAGAAGGCGACTCTGGAGGGCGAAATCGAGGCGTACCTGAAGGTGAACAGCGGAATGAACCGGCTCGGCTTCGTCATGGACAATGTGCATGTCGGTTGGAACGCGCTGACGAATCATCCGCGGATTCGTTCGGTGACCCTCATGACGCACTTTGCGGACGCCGACGGCGCGACCGGCGTTGCCGGACAGCTCGAGTGGTTCGACCGCGTTACGCAATCGTTCGAAGGGCCGCGTTCGCTCGCCAACTCCGCGGCGCTGGTCCGGTTTCCGGAGACCCGAACCGGATGGGTGCGCCCGGGGATCATGCTCTACGGGTGCTCGCCGTTCGCCGACCGGAGCGCCGAGGATCTCGGCCTTCAACCCGCGATGACGCTCCGTTCCGAGGTCATCGCCGTGCAGCACCTGCAGCCCGGCGAGCGTATCGGCTATGGGTTTGCGTACGAAGCGTCGGCGGAGACCACGATTGGCGTGGTCGCCTGCGGGTATGGAGACGGGTACCCGAGGCACGCGCCCACCGGGACGCCGGTGGTGGTCGCCGGTCAGCGTGCGAAGATCGTGGGCCGCGTCTCGATGGACATGCTGTGCGTGGATATCAGCGACATTGCCGAAGCCTACATCGGTTCTCCCGTGACGCTGTGGGGCAAAGGGCTCTCGGCGGACGAAGTCGCGACGGCGGCAGGCACGATCAGCTATGAACTCCTGGCCGGGCTCACGGCGCGCGTGCCGGTCGTCGAAGTGCCGTAGCGGTGAAAGCGAAATCGGCGTACGTCTGCGCCGACTGCGGCGCGAGCGCGCTGCAGTGGTTTGGATCGTGCCCGTCGTGCGGCGCCGCCGGTACGCTCGTGGAAACGGTCACCGAACGCGGGTCTGGCCGGCGGGCCGTCGCCGGCGGCTCCGGCGCTCCGCTACGCCTATCCGAGATCCCGGCGCAGGAACAGGACCGCATTCCCTGCGGGATCGGTGAACTCGACCGGGTCCTCGGAGGCGGCCTCGTCGCGGGGCAGGTCGTGCTGATCGCGGGCGATCCTGGAATCGGGAAATCCACGTTGCTGCTGCAGGCGCTCGCTGCGCTTTCGGCCACCAAGCGCGTGCTGTATGTCAGCGGCGAGGAATCCGCCGAGCAGGTTGCGTTGCGCGCCCGGCGCCTCGCGCTCGATGCCGGGGCGGTGCAGCTGCTGGGCGAGATTCAACTGGAGACGATCGCCTCCGTGCTCGACGCGCAAAAACCGGACATTGCCGTCGTCGATTCGATCCAGACGCTCTGGTCGGATCTGCTGCAGTCGGCGCCGGGATCGGTGGCGCAAGTGCGGGAGTGCGCGGCGCAGCTCGCGCGTCACGCGAAGAGGCGGGCAACGGCGCTGTTCATCATCGGGCATGTGACGAAGGAAGGCGCGATTGCCGGGCCCCGCGTACTGGAGCACATCGTCGATACCGTACTGTACTTCGAAGGCGATCCGCACTCGGCCTTTCGCCTGATCCGGGCGGCAAAGAATCGCTTCGGCGCGGTGAACGAGCTCGGCGTGTTTGCGATGACCGACAAGGGATTGCGCGCGGTGAGCAATCCTTCGGCGCTGTTCCTCTCGCGTCATGCGTCGGACGTCGCCGGATCGTGCGTACTGGCGACGCTGGAAGGCACGCGACCACTGCTCGTCGAAATCCAGGCTCTGGTGGATGGCGCCCATTCGCCGAGTCCTCGCCGCCTCTCGGTGGGCCTGGAGCAGAACCGCCTTGCGATGCTGCTCGCCGTTCTGCATCGGCACGCGGGGATTGCGACGCTGGACCAGGACGTCTTTGTCAACGCGGTGGGCGGCGTCCGCATCGCCGAGCCCGCGGCCGACCTCGCGGTTTCGCTCGCGGTCGTTTCTTCGCTCACCGGGAAACCCGTTCCGGGAAAACTGGTCGTGTTCGGGGAAGTCGGCCTGGCGGGCGAGGTTCGCCCCGCGCCGCGCGGCCAGGATCGCCTGCGTGAGGCGCTCAAGCTGGGATTCGTGCGAGCGATCGTTCCCGCCGCGAACCGTCCGAAGCAGAAGTTCGCGGGGCTCGAAATCACGGCCGTGGAACGCATCGGGGAGGCAGTGAAGGTACTGCAGAACTTATGATCCGCAGGCTTGCGGCGCGCCCAACTCCTTATCGCCATCACGCGCCGAGAACGGCATGCGCCGCGCGCACACCGCTGCGCACGGCCGCCTCGAGCGTGGGGGGATACTGCGCGTCGGTATAGTCGCCAGCGAGAACCACTCCGGGCGTCGGCGTGTCCGGACCCGGGCGACGCAGGCCGGGGGTGCAGGAGATGGTCGCGCGCTTTTCGCCGATGACGCGCCACCAGTGCGGCTCCGGCAGCCCGCCCAACGCGGCCGCAAGTTCGCTGTGGCAGGTCGCCGCAAGCGTGTCCTGTGACAGCTGCTGGTGCACGCCCTGGGCGCTGATCACGCACGCGATTCGGCCCGGTTCGGGGCACGCGCGACTCATGACCGCGCCGCGATCGAAGGCCCACTGTACCACTCCATGCGCGAGCCCGAGCATCGGGTAAGGCAGCTTGGTCGACTGCGGGTACTGCAGATAGCAGGTGTAGATCGGCTGATACGAGTACTCGGGTAGCGGACCGAGCAGCGCGGCAAACGCTCGGAGCTGATGAGGACCCACCGCGATGACGACCCGAGAATAGGTCTCGCCATCCACGCGCAGGCCGGGCGAAATGCTTCGCACGGCAGCGCCCATCCGGACTTCGCCGCCATGCGCCCGCACGAAATCGCAGGCCGGTTCGGGAAACAGCCGAGAAAGATCCACGCGGGGAAGCAGGAGGTCGCTGGCGCCGGGCTCGCCGGCGAACGCGTCGCGCAGCACGGTCGCGAAGGCCTGCGCGGACGCCTGCTCGATCGGCGTGTTGAGTGCGGAGACGCAGAGCGGACGCCACACGTATTGGCTGATGCGGCCCTCCTGGCGGTAGCGCGCAAGAAGGCTGGCGACGGTGCAATCGGGCTCGACGCGGAATTTCCCGCGCCAAAGGGAAACGAGGAAGCGAATCGCGCCGAGACGCTCCCGTGGGGGCAGGCCGGACGCAGCCAGCAGACCGCCTGGCAATCCCAACGGCGCCGGGAGCCAGAGCGCGCGCAGCGCGAATCCGTCCGCAAAGCGCAACTCGAGCGGCAGACGCAGCACCGCATCGCTCGGGACGCCGACGAGCCTCATGAGGCGCTGCAGTTCGGCATAGGCCCCGAGGAGAATGTGCTGGCCGTTGTCGAGCGTCTCGCCTTGCGCCTGCACGCGCCGCGCCCGCCCGCCCGGAAGCGCACCCGATTCGAAAACCGTCACCGGCACGCCGCGCTCGGCGAGCGTAACCGCCGCCGCCATGCCGGCGTAACCCGCGCCGACGACGGCTACGCGAAGATCCACGTTTTCCAGGCGATCCAGAGCTTGCGCACCGGCGTGAGCGAAGTGCGCTGCTTGAGCACCTGGATGCCGTCGCGCTCTATTTCGGCGAGCAGCGTGCGGTAAATGGCTGCCATGATGAGCCCGGGACGCTGCTCGCGGCGGTCCTCGTCGGCGAGAAGCGCAAGGGCGCGGTCATAGAACGACTCCGCTCTTCGGATCTGGAACCGGACGAGGTCTCGGAAACCGGCGGTCGCCCGGCCCTCCAGGATGTCGGCCGCCGTCACACCGTAGCGCCGCAGGTCCTCCATCGGCAGGTAGATGCGGTTCTTGCGCGCGTCCTCCCCGATATCGCGAATGATGTTCGTCAGCTGAAACGCCGTGCCCAGGGTTCTCGCGTACTCGAGGGTGCGGGCGTTGCGGTAGCCGAAGATTCCGGCCGCGAGCATGCCGACGACGCCGGCGACAAGATAGCAGTAGTGCTCGAGGCCCGCGAAATCCAGGTAGCGCGTCCGGGTGAGATCCATCTCCATGCCGTCGACGATTTCGTTCAAACGATCGGCAGTGATTGCGAACCGGGCCGCAGCGGGAGCGAGTGCACGCGTAACAGGATGCTGGGGCCGGCCCGCGTAGAGATTGTTCACTTCGGCACGCCACCATTCGAGCTTGGATCGAGCGAGCTGCGCGTCCGAGCATTCGTCCACCACGTCGTCGACCTCGCGGCAGAACGCGTACAGGGCGGTAATCGCCTGCCGGCGTTCGCGCGGCAGAAAGAGGAACGAGTAATAGAAGCTCGATCCGCTCGCCGCGGCGCGCCGCTGGCAGTATTCGTCGGGGCTCATCACGCTCGCCACAGAAGCAGGGGCCAGTCCTGCCAGCGCAGGACCGGGCGCCTGCGGAAGACGTCGTAACCGGCCCGCTCCAGAAGCTCGAGGACACGCAGCCCGCCTTGGATCGTCACTCGGATCTCGAGCGCCGTCCGGCCGGTAAGCATGCCGGCAAGCGGCGTTCCCCGCAGCATCATGTCCCGCGCACGCGCGCACTGGAATCGCATGAGCGCGCACCACTCGGCGTCGCATATCCGGCGCTCGAGATGCGTCTCGGTCACGCCGAAGGCGAGCATTTCGTCCTGCGGCAGATAGAGGCGACCCTTCCGCCAGTCGATCGCGACATCCTGCCAGAAGTTGATGAGCTGAAGCGCCGAGCAGATCGCATCGGAGCACGTCTGTGCCGCTTCGCTTGCGGTGCCGAACAGATGCAGCAGCAGCCGTCCGATCGGATTCGCCGAGCGCCGGCAGTAATCGAGCACTTCGGCATGCGTCGCGTAGCGGTGCTTCACCACGTCCTGGGAAAACGCATCCAGCAGATCATGCAACGGCTGCAGCGGCAGTGCATGGGCGGCAATGATCCGCGCCATGGCGGCGAACAGCGGATCCTGGGGACGAATCCCGGCGGCGATCTGCCGCAGCTGCGTGCGGTAATCGTCGAGCTTCTGCAGGCGGACTGCCGCAGGTTCGTTTCCTTCATCGGCGAGGTCATCCGCGCTGCGGGCGAAACGATAAATCACCGCGACCGGCGCGCGCAGCGGCTTCGGCAGCAGAAACGATGCGACAGGAAAGTTTTCGTAATGGCCGACCGACACCTGCGGGATATAATACGTTGTTTTTCGCCCGCTTTTTCGCGCGAAGGTGGCGGAATTGGCAGACGCACTGGATTTAGGTTCCAGCGCCGCGAGGCTTGTGGGTTCGACTCCCACCCTTCGCACCAACGACGGATCGCGGCACAACGAGGAAGGTCGAGTGAATGGCGGCACAGGTAGAGAATCTCGGTACGCTGGAACGGCGCCTGTCGATTTCAGTCGCGGTGGAGCAGATCGACCGCCAGGTCGATGAGCGCCTGAAACGGCTTGCGCGCAACGTGAAGATGCCCGGCTTCCGGCCGGGCCGGGTGCCGATGCGGCTGGTCGCCCAGCAATACGGAGGCCAGGTGCGGTCCGAAGTGCTGGGCGATGCGGTGCAACAGGCGTTCAGCGCGGCGATCAAGGAGGCGAATCTGAAAGTTGCCGGGTACCCGCGGATCGAGCGGAAGGAAAACCCGGAGCAGCCGGCGTCGCTGGAATTCAGCGCCGTGTTCGACGTTTATCCCGAGATCAAAGTCGGGGATCTGTCGGGGGCCACGATCGAGAGACCGGGTGTGACGCTGGATGAGGCGGCGATCGACAAGACGATCGCGATTCTGCGCCGACAGCGCCTCACCTGGTCGGCGGTGACGCGCGCCGCAGCCGACGGCGACCGCGTAACCGTGGATTTCGAGGGCCGCATCGGCGGCGAAACCTTCGATGGCGGCCGCGGCAGCGGCGTTTCATTCGTGATCGGCGAGAGCAAGATGCTGCCGCCGTTCGAAGCCAACGTGCGCGGCGGCGCGCCGGGCGCGACGCGGGAGTTCGAAGTGAAATTCTCCGATGATTACCCGCGCAAGGAGGTCGCCGGAAAGACCGCGACGTTCTCGTTGTCGGTCAAGCAGGTCGAGGAACCGCTTCTGCCGCCGCTCGATGCCGAATTCGCGAGGCGCCTCGGCGTGACCGACGGCGACTTGACGACGATGCGCGACGAGGTCCGTGCGAACGTCGAGCGCGAGGTGAAGAAGCGGATCGAGTCCCGGGTCAAGAATCAGGCGCTGCAGGCGCTGCTCGATGCAACGCCGCTCGAATTGCCCCGATCGCTGGTCGAAATGGAAACCCAGCGCATGGTGGAGGCGGCGGCGGCCGAACTGCAGGCGCGCGGCCTGAAACTGGAGAAGGTGCCGCTCGATCCGCAGGCGCTGGAATCGAGCGCGAAGCGGCGCGTGGCGCTCGGGCTCGTCTTCGCGGAGCTGGCGCGCGCGGAAAACCTGCAGCCAAAGCCGGCCGACGTGCGCGCGCTGATCGAGGCGGAGGCGCAATCCTACGAGAGTCCGGCCGAGGTGGTAAAATGGTTCTACATGCAGCCACAGCGCTTGTCCGAAATGGAAAGCCTCGCGCTGGAAAGCAACATCGTCGCTTGGGTGCTGTCCAAGGCCAAAGTGGTGGATACTGCCGTCGCTTTCGACGATCTGATGGGGGCTGCATGAAAAATCTCCTGTGGCAGAGCGCGCGGCCGGATTCGTCGGACCCGTTCGAGCCCGCCCGCGGGCTTGGACTCATCCCGATGGTGATCGAGCAGTCGGGGCGTGGCGAGCGCGCCTACGACATCTATTCCCGGCTGCTCAAGGAACGGGTCGTCTTCCTGGTCGGGCCTGTAAACGAGGTCACCGCCAATCTGATCGTCGCGCAGCTCCTGTTCCTCGAATCGGAGAATCCTGACAAGGACATCTACTTCTATATCAACTCGCCGGGCGGGTCGGTCTCCGCGGGGCTTGCGATCTACGACACCGTCCAGTTCATCAAACCGGACGTGTCGACGCTGTGCATCGGGCAGGCGGCGAGCATGGGGGCGCTCCTGCTTGCCGCGGGAGACCAGGGCAAGCGGTTCGCGCTGCCCAACTCGCGCGTGATGATCCATCAGCCGATGGGCGGGTTTTCCGGGCAGGCGTCGGACGTGGAGATCCACGCCAAGGAGATCCTGTACCTGCGCCAGCGGCTCAACGAGATTCTTGCCCGCCACACCGGCCAGACGATGGACGTCATCCAGCGCGACACCGACCGCGATTTTTTCATGGGTGCCGAGGACGCGGTAAAGTACGGCCTTGTGGACAAGGTGCTCGTCTCGCGGGAGTCGACCTAGATGTCCGACAAATCCGGCTCGGGCGAAAAGCTGCTGTACTGCTCGTTCTGCGGCAAGAGCCAGCACGAGGTGCGCAAGCTGATCGCCGGACCGTCGGTGTTCATCTGCGACGAGTGCATCGAGCTGTGCAACGACATCATTCGCGAGGAAACCGCCTCCGACAAGGGCGGCAAGGGTGCCAGAAGCGACCTGCCGACGCCGCGCGAGATCCGCCAGATTCTCGACCAGTACGTCATCGGCCAGGACCAGGCAAAGAAGATTCTCTCGGTCGCCGTCTACAACCACTACAAGCGGCTCAAGCACCTGTCGAAGAATGACGAGGTCGAGCTGGCGAAGAGCAACATCCTGCTGGTCGGGCCGACCGGATCGGGCAAGACGCTGCTGGCGCAGACACTCGCGCGGCTGCTCAACGTGCCGTTCGTGATCGCCGACGCCACCACGTTGACGGAGGCCGGCTACGTGGGCGAGGACGTCGAAAACATCATCCAGAAACTGCTGCAGAACTGCGACTACGACGTCGACAAGGCGAAGCGCGGGATCGTCTACATCGACGAAATCGACAAGATTTCGCGCAAGTCGGACAATCCGTCGATCACCCGGGACGTGTCCGGCGAAGGCGTGCAGCAGGCGCTGCTCAAGCTGATCGAAGGCACGATCGCGTCCGTTCCGCCGCAGGGGGGCCGCAAGCACCCGAACCAGGACTTCGTCCAGGTGGACACCACCAATATCCTGTTCGTCTGCGGAGGCGCCTTCGACGGTCTGGAGAAGATCGTGCGCAACCGCACGGAAAAGACGGGTATCGGGTTCGGCGCCGAGGTGCGCAGCCCGAACAACTCGAAGGCGACCTTCGATCTGCTGAAGAGCGTCGAGCCCGAGGACCTGATCAAATACGGCCTGATTCCGGAATTCGTGGGCCGCATGCCCGTGGTTGCGGCGCTCGAGGAGCTGGACGAAAAGGCCCTGATCGAGATCCTCACCGAGCCGAAGAACGCTTTGATCAAGCAGTACCAGCGGCTGTTTTACATGGAAGGGGTCGAACTCGAAGTGCGACAGAGCGCCCTCGGCGCGGTGGCGAAGCGCGCGCTTGCGCGCAAGACGGGAGCGCGGGGGCTGCGCTCCATTCTCGAGCACGTGCTGCTCGATACGATGTACGAACTTCCGACGCTCGAAAACGTGAGCAAGGTGGTGGTGGACGAGCCGATGATCTCGGCGGACGGCAAGCCCCTTCTCATCTACTCCGAGCCGCAGAAGGTGGCGGGCGGCTCGGCCTGAAGCGCAGTGCGGCGGCGCGCGGCCGTCCGCTCGTTCGGTAACGCATTGGCAGGTGTCGTATCCGGGCAAAGACCCCCGGCGGGCGCATTGCGGCGATCCAACCTTGCGTGTAGGCTAGCCGCAAGGCATTGATTTTTTCAAGGGAACCCGCAGTTAGGCGCGCTGTTCCAAGCCTTTTTGAGGCCACCACATGTCCGATCCGCAAGCCCTTTCCTCTCCTTCCCAGTACCCGCTCCTGCCGCTGCGGGACGTGGTGGTGTTCCCGCACATGGTGATCCCGCTTTTCGTCGGCAGGCCGAAATCGATCAAGGCGATGGAATCCGCGATGGAAGCCGGCAAATCGATCCTGCTGGTGGCGCAGAAATCGGCTGCCAAGGACGACCCGGGGCCGCAGGACATGTACGAGATCGGCTGCGTTTCGAGCATCCTGCAGATGCTCAAGCTCCCCGACGGCACGGTGAAGGTACTGGTCGAAGGCGGTGCGCGGGCGCGGATCGACGAGGTTACCGACCTGCGCACGCATTGGGTGGCTCAGGCAAGTGCCGTCGCGGTGGAGCCCGCGCAGCCCTCCGAAGTGGAAGCCATGCGCCGGGCGCTCCTCTCGGCGTTCGACCAGTACGTGAAGCTGAACAAGAAGATCCCGCCCGAGATCCTGACCTCGCTTTCGGGCATCGAGGAGGCCGGGCGGCTCGCCGATACGGTCGCGGCGCACCTGCCGCTCAAGCTGGAACAGAAGCAGCAGGTTCTCGAAATGTTCGACGTCAAGGCGCGCCTTGAGCACCTGCTGTCGCAACTCGAAACCGAGATCGACATTCTCCAGGTCGAGAAGCGGATCCGCGGTCGCGTCAAGCGCCAGATGGAGAAAAGCCAGCGCGAGTATTACCTGAACGAGCAGGTCAAGGCGATCCAGAAGGAACTCGGCGAGGGCGAGGAGGGCGCAGACCTCGAGGAAATGGAAAAGCGCGTACGTCGCGCGCACATGCCGAAGGAAGCGCGCAAGAAGGCCGAAGCCGAACTCAAGAAGCTCAAGCTGATGAGCCCGATGTCGGCCGAGGCTACGGTCGTGCGCAACTACATCGACACGCTGGTGAATCTGCCGTGGCGCAAGAAGTCGAAGATCTCCAAGGACATCGGCGCGGCACAGGAAATCCTCGACGTCGACCATTACGGCCTCGAAAAGGTCAAGGAGCGCATCCTCGAGTACCTCGCGGTGCAGACGCGCGTCGACAAGATGAAGGCGCCGATCCTTTGCCTGGTCGGCGCGCCCGGAGTCGGCAAGACATCGCTCGGGCAGTCGATCGCGCGAGCGACCAACCGCAAGTTCGTCCGCATGTCGCTGGGCGGGGTGCGCGACGAAGCGGAAATCCGTGGTCACCGCCGCACCTACATCGGCTCCATGCCCGGCAAGATCCTGCAGAACATGGCCAAGGTGGGCGTGAAAAACCCGCTCTTTCTGCTCGACGAGGTCGACAAGATGGGGATGGATTGGCGCGGCGATCCCTCGTCGGCGCTGCTGGAAGTGCTCGACCCCGAGCAGAATCACACGTTCACCGACCACTACGTGGAAGTCGAATATGACCTTTCGGAGGTCATGTTCGTCGCCACCGCGAATACCCTGAACATCCCTCCGGCGCTTGCGGACCGGATGGAGGTGATCCGTCTTTCCGGCTATACCGAGGACGAGAAGATGAACATCGCCACGCGCTACCTGCTGCCGAAGCAGATGAAGAACAGCGGGCTGAAGGAAGGCGAGCTGGGCGTGAGCGAAGCGGCAATCCGCGACATCGTGCGGTATTACACGCGTGAAGCCGGCGTTCGCGGATTGGAGCGCGAGATTTCCAAGATCTGCCGCAAGGCGGTCAAGCAGCTGCTCACGGACAAGCAGCAGAACGGCGGGAAGGTGAAGAGCATCAAGGTGATGCCGCGCAATCTGGACAAGTTCCTCGGCGTTCGGAAATTCACGTTTGGGGTGGCCGAGAAACAGAACCAGATCGGCCAGGTCACCGGGCTCGCGTGGACCGAAGTCGGCGGCGAGCTGCTCACGATCGAAACCGTGACCATGCCGGGCAAAGGCAAGACCATCACGACGGGCAAGCTCGGCGAAGTGATGCAGGAATCGATCCAGGCCGCGCTTTCGGTAGTGCGGGCACGCTCGCGCAAGCTCGGCGTGAAGGAAGATTTCTACCAGAAGAACGACATGCACATCCACTTGCCGGAGGGCGCGACACCCAAGGACGGGCCGAGCGCCGGAATCGGGATTGCAACGGCGATGGTCTCGGTGCTCACGGGCATTCCGGTCCGTGCCGACGTCGCGATGACCGGCGAGATCACCTTGCGCGGCGAAGTGCTGCCCATCGGCGGCCTGAAGGAGAAACTCCTTGCGGCGCACCGGGGAAGCATCAAGACCGTGCTCATTCCGGACGAGAACGCGAAGGACCTGGCGGAGATCCCGGACAACATCAAGAACCGTCTCGAAATCCTTCCGGTCAAGTGGATCGACAAGGTTCTGGACATCGCGCTCGAGCGCAGGCCGGATCCGCTGCCCGACCCGGTGGAAGCGGAGCCCATTCCGGTTGCGGAAGGCAAGGGTGACCCGGCGACGCTGAAGCACTGAGGTTCCACCGTGCAGGGCCGCGCGTCCGCGCACTGCCGCGCGACGGCGCCAACGTGGGAGGATTGGTCGGGGGGTCGGATGAACAAGGCGGACATGATCGAGCAGATTGCGCAGGCCGCCGAGATTTCGAAATCGGCCGCCGAGCGCGCCGTCGACGCGATGGTGGCGGCGGTGAAGACGAGCCTCCGGAAGGGGGAACCGGTGACGCTGGTCGGATTCGGATCGTTCTACGTCGTGCGGCGTTCCGCGCGCGCGGGGCGCAACCCGCGCACCGGCGCCGAGATCGCGATCCGCGCCGCACGCGCACCGAAGTTTCGTCCTGGCAAGGCGCTGAAAGATGCTTTAAACTGACGCCCCTTTTTTGGCGCTCCGATCGATGGGTTGCATTGTCCGAGGGTGCTTAGCTCAGTGGTAGAGCGCTGCCCTTACAAGGCAGATGTCGGGAGTTCGACCCTCTCAGCACCCACCACCGGAAAAGAAGGACGCTCTGTCGATCGGCGGCAAGCCTGCCGTGCCGCAGTGCGCGCTGGGAAAAGTTCGAAGGAGCGGTAGTTCAGTTGGTTAGAATACCGGCCTGTCACGCCGGGGGTCGCGGGTTCGAGTCCCGTCCGCTCCGCCATCTTTCAGACCAGGGCCCCGCGGGGCTGTTCGCGCCTTTCGTCCCATGTTCGATATCGTCACAAAGAACAAGCGCATCATCCAGATCATCCTGGTGCTGACGATCATTCCGTTCGCCTTCTTCGGGCTGGAATCGTACACGCGCTCGATGCGAGGCGGAAACGAGGTCGCCCGCGTGGGTGGAGTCCCGATCACGCAGCAGGAATTCGAGGAGGCCATTCGTCGCCAGCAGGATCAGCTGCGAAGCGCGCTGGGCCGCGGCTTCGATCCCAAGGCCTTCGACACTCCGGAAATGCGCGAGGGACTGCTTGAATCGCTGATCGCCCAGCGCCTGGTGTCGGCGGCGGCTCTCAAGGGCGGTTTGACGGCGAGCAACGAGATGCTGCAGCAACTGATCCGGGGCATGCCCGCGTTCCAGCGCGACGGCAGGTTCGACGAGGCCACGGCGGACGCCCTGATCCGCGCCCAGGGCATGACGGGGGACGCGTTCGCCGCACGCCTGCGCCACGACGTGGCGGTCGGCCAGCTGACGCAGGCGATCAGCGAGACGGCGATTGCGTCGCGCACCGTTGCCGAGCGGCTGACGAGGCTGCAAAGCGAGCGACGCGAGTTCGTCGAGGCGTTCATTCCGGCGAAGCAGTTCCATGCGCAGCTCCGCTTCGACGATGCGCAGCTGCGCGCCTACTACGAGTCGGCCGCGGCACAGTTTCGCAGGCCCGAGCGCGTGCGTGCGGAATACCTGGTGCTTTCGGCAGAGGAATTCGCTCGCGGCGAGGCCGTGACCGACGCGGAGATCAGGGGCGCGTACGAGGCCCGCACGAGCCAGTTCGCCGTCGCCGAGCAGCGGCGGGCGAGCCATATCCTGCTCAAAGCCGGTGCCGACGCGAAGAAAAAGGCCGAGGAGATTCTTGCCCAAGCAAGGAAGGACCCGCCGCGCTTTGCCGAGCTGGCGAAAAAGCATTCCGAAGACCCGGGTTCGGCGGAAAAGGGCGGCGACCTCGGCTTTTTCGGCCGCGGCATGATGGTGAAGCCGTTCGAGGACACGGTGTTCCGCATGAAGGAGGGAGAGATCGCCGGACCGGTGGAGAGCGAGTTCGGCTATCACCTGATCCGGTTGACCGGAATCCAGTCGGGGAAAGGGCGTCCGCTGGAAGAGGTGCGCAACGAGATCGCGGCCGAATTGGCCAAGCAGAAGGGGGACCGGAAATTCGCGGCAGTTGCGGAAGCTTTCAGCAACATGGTGTACGAGCAGTCCGACAGCCTCAAGCCGGCCGCCGAGCGCTTCAAGATCAAGATCGCAACGACCGACTGGATCACGCGCAGCGGCGCAGAGGGCCTGGGTCTGGTCGGCCACCCCAAGGTCCTCGCGGCGCTGTTCTCGCAGGATGTGATCCAGAGCAGGCGCAATACCGACGCCATCGAGGTGGCTCCGAATGTCCTGGTCGCGGCGCGTGTCGCCGAGCACCAGCCCGCCGCGCAGCCGAAATTCGAAGAGGTGCGGGGGGAAATCGAGTCCGCGCTGCGGGCGCGCGAGGCGTTGAAGCTCGCGGAAAAGGAGGGTACGTCGAAACTGGAACGGCTCGCGAAAAGCGAAGATGCCGGCCTGAAGTGGACTTCGCCCCGCACAGTGACGCCGCGCGACCGCGGACAGATTCCGGCCGACACGCTGCGCAGGGTTTTCGCTGCCGACCCGCAGAGGCTGCCCGCGCACTTTGGCACCGCGCTCGGCGAGGAAGGCTATGCGATCTACCGGGTGCTGCGGGCGCTGCCACCCGAGGTGCGGGACGAGTCGCAAAAGACGGCGGATCTCGCCAACGCAATTCGCCTGGCCGGCAGCGAACAGTTCGATGCCTGGCTCGCGAGCCTGCGGTCGCGGTCGGACATCGAGATCAATCGGGCCAACCTGGAACGGAAGTAAGCCTATCCCGGCGCGTCGCCGGCGATCGTCACCGAGGCGGTATTGAACCCGCCGTCGACGTGCAGGATTTCCGCTGTGATTCCCGCCGCGAGGTCCGAAAGCAGGAACGCCGCGGCGTTGCCGACGTCGTCGATGGTCACGTTTCGCCGCAGCGGCGCAAAGGCCTCGACATGCCTCAGGATCTTGCCGAATCCCGCGATGCCGCTCGCCGCGAGCGTCTTGATCGGTCCGGCGGAGATCGCGTTCACGCGTATCCCTTTCGGTCCGAGATTCGCCGCGAGATAGCGCACGCTCGCCTCCAGGCTTGCCTTGGCGAGCCCCATCGTGTTGTAGTGCGGCACATGGCGCATCGCCCCGAGGTAGGTGAGCGTCAGGAGCGAGCCCGAACGGCCCTCCATCATCGGCAGTACGGCTCGGGCGAGCGCGGGGAAGCTGTAGGCCGACACCTCGTGCGCCTGGCGAAAGGCATCGCGTGAAAGCCCGTCCAGCAGCTCGCCGGTGATCGCCTCGCGCGGTGCGTAGGCGATCGCATGCACCAGTCCGTCCAGCCCGTCCCAGCGCGCGCGCAGTCCGGTGAAGAGCGCGGCGATCTGATCGTCGCTCGTGACGTCGCAGGGGAGCACGATGTCGCAGCCCAGGGCACGGGCCAAATCGACGACGCGGTCACGGAAACGCTCGCCGGCGTACGTGCAGGCGAGTTCCGCACCTTCGCGCCGCGCCGCGCGCGCAATGCCGTACGCGATCGAGCGGTTGCTGAGGAGGCCGGTGACGAGGATCTTCTTGCCGGCGAGAAATCCCATCTTGTTAGCCTTGCGTGACCGGGGCGTCGATTATACTTGCCGCGCGCACGCGCTTGCGGCGGCGCGGACGCAGGTCGACGACGGTGCGCGACCGGCGCTCTCGCGCGGAGGGACGCGGTGCGGCTAGCGCCCGCGAAGCGCCGCCAGCAGCATTTCGTTCAGGTCGCTCGGAACGGGGAGCAGTTGCCGGTGCAGAAGATCGGCAAGCCGGGTCGCCTCGTCCTCGGGAAGATCCGCGATCTCCTTGCGGAAGTCGGCCGCCAGGAGTTCCTTTTCCGATTGCGACAGCCGGGCGAGCCGCTCGCGGGCCTGTCGTAGCGCGATCGCCTTTTGTGCGAAGTACTCGATCATCGGCCCGCGCACGGCGGCATTCTTGGGATCCAGCAGCGTGGCGTGGAGTGATTCGAAGATTTCCTGGCGTTGTGCGTCGGACAGGTACGTGAAGCCTTCGTCGATGATGCGCTTCAGGTGCGCGGGTTCGACCGCCGTTCCCGCGTAGGCAATATTTTCCGGAGCGGGGCTGGCAGGCCTTGCCAAGTGCTTGCGGGCAGCCGCAAAGGCAACTTCGCGGGCAGCGCTCAGGAGCAGCATCAATACCGGATCGGCGGCGCGGCCCGGCAAGGCGCACGCCAGCAACGCGGCAGAAAGGAGCACGCGCAACGCGGTCCGGACCATGCGCCGATTCTATGCGTACTACCGATTTCCTGGTAAGGCGTTACTGCAATGAACTTAGATCCAGGATGAGATAATCATTCTAAGTAGATGATAAACCAAACTATGGTCTGGTTATTTGCTGGTCCGTCGCGCTTTGGGCTTGGGCGCTTGCCGTGCCTTGCCTGTGGCCGCGGGGTTCCGGATCGTGAGCTTCTGTCCGGCAGCCAGCCGGCCGATCGGATTCCATCGTCGCAAGTCCTCCATGCTGACGCGGTATCGGGCGGCAATGCTGCTCAGGGTCTCGCCTCGCTTGACCGTGTGCGTGACCGTTCGCGGCCTGGCGACCGGGAGCGGCGGTGCGTACATGATCGGCAGGCGGCCGAGGTCGGCGGCGCCGTTCCGCGGAACGACCAGCAGCGCCGGCGTGGCGCGGGCGCGTGGCGCAATGCCGTTCACCTCCTTGAGCTGCGCGACCGTGATGCCGAACTTCTTCGCGACGGAGGCGAGCGTTTCGTTGCGCGTCGGTTGATAGGCCTGCCACGAGACGAGAGATTTCTCGGCGTGCTTGAGCAGGTTGGCGCGAAACGTCTCGACGCGGTCGGCCGGAAGCACGAGACGGGAATTCACGGTGACGGGGACGAACGGCCGGTTGAAGCCCGGATTGAGGGCGACGAATTCCTCGACCGGCATTTCCGCCAGCCGGGCGGCCAGCCGGACGTCGATGTCACGGGTCTTGGTGATGGTCGTGAAGTACGGCTGATTCGGGATCGGATCGAGTTCCACGCCGAACGGTTGCGGGTTGGTGATGATGTTTTTCAGCGCCTGGAGCTTGGGCACGTAATGCCGCGTCTCGGCGGGCATGCCGAGGCTCGCGTAATCGGTTGCCTGGCCGGCGGCACGATTCTTTTCGATGGCGCGCGCGACGGCGTTTTCGCCCCAGTTGTAGGAGGCGAGCGCGAGATGCCAATCGCCCTGCATCTCGTAGACGTCGCGCAGGTAATCCAGCGCCGCCGCGGTGGAGGCGACGATATCGCGCCGCGCATCGAACCACCAGTTCTGCGTCAGCTCGTAGCGCTTGCCGGTTCCGGGTATGAATTGCCACAGGCCCGAGGCATGGGCGCGCGAGTACGCGAGCGGGTTGAACGAACTTTCCACCATGGGCAGCAGGGCCAGCTCGGTCGGCATGCCGCGCCGCTCGATTTCCTCGACGATGTGATGCAGATAGCGCCGGCTGCGCTCGAACATGCGCTTCAGGTAGTCGGGGCGTGCCGCGTACCAGGCGACCTTTTCCTCGACCAGCGGCGAGTCGAGATTCGGCATCGCGAAGCCGTTCCGGATGCGCTGCCACAGATCGTCGGGGGGCGCGGTGAGGTCGATCGTGGCGACGCCGCGCAGGGGCTCGTGCACGACCTGGCGTTCGCCGTCGAATTCCGCCAGCCGCGTCGCATCGAGCGGGGCCGAGCGCACCCGATCGGGGGCGGACGGCGCAAGAACCACGCGTTGGCGCGGCTCTTCGAATACGGGCGATGCTGCCGCAACCGGCTCGGTCGGCGGGGCGGGTGTCGGCGGCTGCGAGGCGCAAGCCGAGACGAGCGCGCAAGCCGACCAGATCCAGCGGCGAGCCACCGCACGCTGCGCATTTGCAATGGTGTCGCGCGTCCGGATGGCGCTGCTTGCCGGAGCCGCACGCGAACAGCGCATCGCCACAGACCGAAGTCCCTGCGCCATAATAGGCGCATGCGCTCGCGTGTGGCCCGGTATTTCGAGCACGGAAAACGATGCGCCGAGCTCCGGAAGCGCCACCGTATCGTCGCCGGCGTCGACGATCACGGCAGGGCGCGATTTCCGGAGGGTCCGAACGTAGTTGTCCTTGAACGCCGCTAGCGGAACGACCTCGAACATGGATCGGCAGTCCTTTTTGCCGGTGACCGCGCACAAGTATAACGGCATGCGCGGTTCGCTCGCGGAGTGGTTTTCCACCGAACAGGGCCGCTACGTGCTTGAGTGGGAGCGCAGCCAGTTCGACGGCGCCACCGAAGACGTGTTCGGCTTTCGCGCCGTGCAGGCGGGGCTTCCCGAGGTGGATTTTCTGCGCGCCAACCGCATTCCGTTCCGCTTCACGCTCGCGCTCGAGCCGGGCGCGCAGATCACCGCGGACCCACTCCAGTTGCCGCTCGCCGGCCAGAGCGTGGACCTGCTCGCGCTGCCCCACGGCCTGGAATTCACCGCAGACCCGCGTCATGTGCTGCGCGAGGCGGAGCGGGTACTGATGCCGGAAGGGCAGCTCGTCCTGTCCGGCTTTAACACGCTTTCGCTCTGGGGACTGCGGCATCGCCTGATGCGGGAACGGGTTCGCCGCCTGGTCGGCGCGCCATGGGATTCGCGGTTCATCGGCTTGCTGCGCCTCAAGGACTGGCTGCAGCTTCTCGGATTCGAGCTGAACGGAGGCCGATTCGGCTGTTACGCGCCGCCGTTCCGGAACCGGGACTGGCTCAACCGGTTTGCGTTTGCCGAGAAGGCGGGCGCGCGCTGGTGGCCGATTCTCGGCGGAGTCTACGTGGTGCGCGCCGTCAAGCGCGTTCATGGCATGCGGGTGATCGCCCCGGCATGGCGCAAGGAACGCGTCCGTCGCCGCTCGCTGGCGGCGATCCCGCAGCGCAACGGCCACGCCACGCGGGCCAACGGCCAAAGCCGTTCGATCGATGCGTGAAGCGCCGGTGGAACTCTACGCCGACGGCGCCTGTCGCGGCAATCCCGGACCGGGCGGTTGGGGCGTGCTGCTGCGGACCGTCGGCGCGGAAAGGGAACTCTTCGGCGGCGAGCCGGAGACGACCAACAACCGCATGGAGCTTACCGCGGTGATCCGTGGTCTCGAATTGCTGCGGCGGCGCTGTGCGGTTCGCATCTATACCGACTCGCAATACGTGCAGAAGGGAATCTCGCAGTGGATTCACGACTGGAAACGACGGGGCTGGCGTACCGCCGACCGTCGCCCGGTCAAGAACGCGGACCTGTGGCAGCGCCTGGACGAACTGGCCCGCGGGCACGAGATCGAGTGGTACTGGGTGCGCGGTCACTCCGGGCATCCGGAAAACGAGCGCGTCGACGCGCTCGCCAACCGGGGGATCGATGAGCTGCAAACCAACGCGTGACGGCCGCCTTGCGGCGGAGGATCGGCGACCGGCAGTCCGACCGCAGCGCCGAGGCGTTTCGTGACATCCGGTTCGTTGCGACAGATCGTCCTGGATACCGAGACCACCGGTCTCAACGCCCGACTTGGCGATCGCGTGATCGAAATCGGCTGCGTCGAGATCCTGAGCCGGCGCATTACCGAACGCACGTTTCACCGCTACGTCAATCCGGACCGCGAAATCGAAGAGGGCGCTTCGCGGATCCACGGCCTGACCCGCGAGGACCTGGCGGACAAGCCGCGCTTCGCCGAAATCGCGCGCGACTTCGCCGAGTACATCCGGGGCGCGGATCTGGTGATTCACAACGCCCCCTTCGACGTCGAGTTCCTCGATCAGGAGTTCGCGCTGGCCGGCATGGGGAAGGTGCTCGACCACGCGGCACGGGTCGTCGATACGCTCGCGATCGCGCGCGAGCTCCATCCGGGAAAGAAGAACTCGCTCGACGCTCTGTGCGAACGCTATCTGGTGGACAACTCGCGCCGCACCCTGCACGGCGCACTGCTCGATGCGCGCCTGCTGGCGGAAGTCTATCTTGCGATGACCCGCGGCCAGGAAAGCCTGGCGATGGACCTCGAAAGCCCGGTCGCCGCGGCACTCGCCTCGGCCCGCGTCGATCTTTCCGGCCTTGTGGTGCTGCGCGCTTCGGCCGACGAAATGGCCGCGCATGAAAAGGTGCTCGACGGCATCGATCGGGAAGCGAAAGGCGGAAGCATCTGGCGTCGCTCGCGATCCGGCGGCCAGTGAAGCCGGGCGGCGATATACTTTGCGCACCATGAGCACGATGATCAATCCCTACGAACAGGATCTCGACAAGAACCCCGCCAACTATGCGCCATTGACGCCGCTCTCGTTCCTGGAACGCTCGGCCACCGTGTATCCGGACCGCGCGTCGGTCGTGCACGGCGCGCGGCGATTCACGTGGAGGGAAACGTACGCCCGCTGCCGGCAGCTCGGGTCTGCGCTGGCAAGGCGCGGCATCGGATTGGGCGACACGGTGTCCGCCATGCTGGCGAATACGCCTGAAATGTACGAGTGCCATTTCGGCGTGGCGATGTGCGGGGCGGTGCTGAACACGCTCAACACGCGTCTGGACGCGCAGGCGCTTGCCTTCATGCTCCAGCACTGCGAGGCGAAGATCCTGATCGTCGATCGCGAATATTCGGCGACCATCGAGGCCGCGCTGAACAAGGCGGCGCGGCAGATCCCGGTGATCGACGTGGAGGACCCGGAGTATTCCGGACCGGGGACCCGGCTGGGGGCGGAGACCTACGAGGAACTGCTCGCCGAAGGCGATCCGGAGTGGGACTGGCCCTGGCCGGCGGACGAGTGGCAGGCGATTTCGCTCAACTACACCTCGGGCACGACGGGCAATCCGAAAGGCGTCGTCTACCACCACCGCGGCGCCTACCTGAATGGCGTCGGCAACATCCTGGTGTGGGGGATGCCGCACCACTCGGTGTACCTGTGGACGTTGCCGATGTTCCACTGCAACGGATGGTGTTTTCCCTGGACCATGGCGGCGAACGCGGGTACCAGCGTCTGCCTGCGCAAGGTCGATGCGGCCCTTATCTTTGAGCTGATCCGGCGGCACCAGGTAACCCACTACTGCGGTGCGCCGATCGTCCACCAGACCCTGATCAACGCACCTGCCGAGTGGCGCCAGGGGATCGACTGGACGGTGAGCTGCCTGGTCGCGGGCGCGGCGCCTCCGGCCGCGATCATCGAAGGAATGGAACGGATGGGGTTCTCGATCACGCATGTCTATGGCCTTACCGAAACCTACGGTCCGGCCACGGTCTGTGCCAAGCAGCCGGAGTGGCGCGAACTGCCGCTTGCCGAGCAGGTGCAGAAAAACGGCCGCCAGGGGGTGCGCTATACCGTCGAAGAAGGCCTCGCGGTGATGAACGCGCAGACCCTGCAACCGGTACCTGCGGACGGCGAAACCATGGGCGAGATCATGTTTCGCGGCAATATCACCATGAAGGGCTACCTCAAGAATCCGAAGGCGACGCGCGAGGCGTTCCGGGGCGGCTGGTTCCATTCCGGAGACCTGGCGGTGATGCAGCGGGACGGCTACGTCAAGATCAAGGACCGCTCCAAGGACATCATCATTTCGGGCGGCGAGAACATCTCGTCGATCGAGATCGAGGATGCGCTGTACCGCCATCCCGCGGTGATGGCGGCGGCGGTGGTGGCGATGCCCGACGAGAAATGGGGCGAAACGCCGTGCGCGTTCGTGGAGCTGAAGCCCGGCGCCGCGGCGACCGAACGCGAGATCATCGAGTTCTGCCGCGCCCGCATGGCGCGTTTCAAGGCGCCGCGCGCCGTGGTATTCGGAGAACTGCCGAAGACCTCGACCGGCAAGATCCAGAAATTCGTGCTGCGGGAGAAGGCGAAGTCCGCGAGCGCGATCGACACCTGAAGGAGGCTCCATGAGTGCAGTGCTGCAAGCCGAGAGCTCGATCCTGCTGCGCGCGGACCGCGAGGGCGTGGCGACGCTCACACTGAACCGTCCCGATCATTTCAACGCGCTTTCCGGCGAGTTGCTCGAGCAGCTTCAGGCGGCGCTCGACGCGATCGCAAAGGATGCGAGCGTACGCGTGGTCGTGATCGCCGCGCGCGGCCGGGGGTTCTGCGCCGGGCATGATCTGAAGGAGATCCGCGCGCTCGGCACGCAGGAGAGGATCGAAGGGCTGTTCCGCAAGTGCAGCAGCGTGATGACTTCCATCGTTGCATTGCCGCAGCCGGTGATCGCCCAGGTGCACGCCACGGCAACCGCCGCGGGCTGCCAGCTGGTTGCGCAGTGCGACCTCGCGGTCGCCGCCGAAACCGCCAGGTTCGCAGTGAGCGGCGTCAACTTCGGGCTGTTCTGCTCGACGCCGAGCGTGGCGCTCGCGCGCAACGTCGGCCGCAAGCAGGCCATGGAAATGCTGCTCACGGGCGATTTCATCGACGCTCAGACGGCGAGAGCCTACGGCCTGGTGAACCGCGTGGTTCCGCCGCCGCAGCTCGAGGCCGAGGTGGCGACCCTCGCGGCGGTGATCGCTGCCAAGCCGCCAGGGGCGGTGGCCTCGGGGAAGCGGGCGTTCTACCGGCAGCTGGAAATGGGGCTCGAACCGGCGTACGCGCTCGCGAGCGAGGTCATCTCCTGCAATGCCGCCAGCGACGAGGGCCGCGAAGGCATGGATGCCTTCATCGAGAAGCGCAAGCCGAACTGGAAAGTCTGACCCTTACAGCCAGTCCGGGACCGGCAAGCCCTTTTCCCTGAGAAACGCCGGATTGAACAGCTTCGACTGGTAGCGGGTGCCGGAGTCGGCGAGGATGGTCACCACCGTGTGGCCCGGTCCGAGATCGCGCGCCATCCGGACTGCGCCCGCAACGTTGATTCCGCTCGAACCGCCGACGCAGAGTCCCTCGCTTCGCAGCAGGTCGAACACGATCGGCAGCGCTTCGGCATCGGGTATGCGGTAGGCGTCGTCGACCGGTGCGCCGTCGATGTTCCGCGTCACGCGGCCGAGGCCGATTCCCTCGGTGACAGAAGTGCCCTCCGCCTTCAGCTCGCGGTGCTTGAACCAGCTGTACATCGCGGCGCCCATCGGATCTGCGGCCGCGATACGGATGTCGCGGCGCCTTTCCTTGAGAAACATGCTCACGCCGGCGAGCGTGCCGCCGGTACCGATCGCGCACACGAAGCCATCGACGCGTCCACCGGTCTGCTCCCAGATTTCAGGGCCGGTGCTGCAGTAGTGGCCGTCGCGATTGGCAGTGTTGTCCCACTGGTTGGCCCAGAGCACGCCGTCCGGTTCGCGTGGCGCAAGCTCCTTTGCCAGGCGCTCGGATACATGCACGTAGTTTCCGGGGTCCGCGTACGGAACTGCCGGGACCTCCTTCAGCTGCGCGCCGCAGAGCCGCAGCATGTCCTTTTTTTCCTGGCTCTGGGTGTCCGGGATGACGATCACCGTCCGGTAGCCCCGCGCATTGCCTACGAGCGCCAGACCGATCCCGGTGTTTCCGGCCGTGCCTTCCACGATGACGCCACCGGGCCTGAGCACGCCTCGCGTTTCCGCATCGCGAATGATGTAGAGCGCAGCGCGATCCTTTACCGAGCCCCCCGGATTGAGGAATTCCGCCTTTCCAAGCACATTGCAGCCAGTGAGCTCGGATGCCCTGCGCAGCCGGATGAGCGGAGTGTTGCCGATCGCTGCGGCGAAGCCCTCGCGTATGGTGATATGCATCTCCGTTCGACTTGCCATCTTAGGGACCGTCTGAGATATTCGGCAAGTCCGCTGCGGCGCAATAGAAAACTCATCGAGTCCGGGCGCCATGGCAGAAAACCCCTTCTTCAAGGGCCCGCGTCGTCGGCGGGCACGTCCGTCGATCGAAGAAGCTCTACTCGGCGAGGACGAGCGGCGCCATGCGCGGCTGCGCCGAACCGCCTTCGCGCTCGGCGCTGCGGCCTTCGTACTGGCGTTCTTTCACCGCCTGGCGCCCGGCGCGATTGCCGCCGACCTGCGCGACGCCTATGGCGCAAGCGGTACCGCGCTCGGATTCGTCGCGGCGCTGTACTTCTACCCGTATGCCGCAATGCAGCTTCCTTCCGGTGTGCTCGCCGACACGATCGGCCCGCGCAAGCTTTTCACCATCGGCTCGGTCGTCGCCGGCGCAGGCTCGATTCTCTTCGGCGTCGCGCCCGGGGTGGCGACTCTGCTCCTCGGGCGGGCGCTGGTCGGATTCGGCGTCGCGGTTGCCTTCATCTCGGTCCTGAAGGTCATTGCGTCCTGGTTTCGCGAACGCGAATTCGGAACCTACACCGGATTGCTGATGTTCATCGGCAATCTCGGCGGCATGCTCGCCGCCTGGCCGCTCGCGTGGCTGACGCAACAGGTTTCCTGGCGCCATGTCTTCGTCGCCGCGGGCGCCGTGTCGCTGGGCCTTGCCGCGGCGATCTGGCGCTGGGTGCGCGACGACCCGCGCGCGGCTGGCCTGCGCGGCGCGCACGTGCCGGAGGGCGGATCGGCCCCCGACACGGCCGCGGCGACGGCGGATCGCCCGCACTGGCGAGAGGGCATCTCCAAGGTGGCGCGAAACCGCTGGACCTGGGTGTGCTTTGCGGCGCAGTGCGGCGTCGTGGCCTCGTTTCTCTCGTTCTCGGGGCTCTGGGCGATCCCGTACTTGAGCCAGGGCCTTGGGATGTCGCGCGACCTGGCCACGACGCACGCCACGCTGATGATTCTCGGATTCGCACTTGGGGCACTCGTTGCCGGCACGGCGTCCGACCGCATGGGCAGGCGAGTGCCGCTCATGCGCTCGATGCTCACGGTGTACGCCGCCTGCTGGCTGCCGTGGGTCGCGGGCTGGTCGCTGCCGTCCGCGCTTTCGCTTGCAGTGTTCTTTTTGCTGGGGCTCGGCATGGGCGGGATATCGCTCACCTGGGCGTGCTCCAAGGAGCTCAACCCGCCGGCGCTCGCGGGCACGGCGACGAGTCTCGTCAATACCGCCGGGTTCCTCGGGACCGCGCTCCTGCAGCCGCTGGTGGGCTGGGTGCTTGACCGCAGCGGCGGCGACTACCGGCAGGCAGTCATCGTACTGGGGGCCGTCGCGCTCGCCGGTGTGGCGGCGGTCTATCGCATCCCGGAGACGCGCTGCCGCAACGTGTATGCGAACTTCGCGCGCTAGAACGAGCGCGGCAGCCCGAGCACGTGCTCGGCAATGTAGGAAAGAATGAGGTTGGTCGAGATCGGAGCCACGAGGTACAGCCGCGACTCCCTGAACTTGCGCTCGACGTCGTACTCCGCGGCGAAGCCGAATCCGCCGTGCGTCTGCAGACAGGCATTGGCCGCCTCCCATGCAGCCTTGGCGGCGAGGTGCTTGGCCATGTTGGCCTCGGCGCCGCAGGGCTTGTTCGCGTCGTAGAGCGCGGCCGCTTTCCAGCGCATCAGGTCTGCCGCCTCCACCTCCATGTAGGCCTCTGCAATCGGGAATTGCACCCCCTGGTTCTGTCCGATCGGGCGGCCGAACACCACCCGGTCCTTGGCGTACTTCGCGGCGCGCTCGACAAACCAGTGGCCGTCGCCGATGCACTCGGCGGCAATCAGGATCCGCTCCGCGTTCAGCCCGTCGAGGATGTAGCGGAAGCCGTGTCCCTCCTCGCCGATCCGGTTTTCGACCGGTATCTCGAGATTGTCGAAGAACACCTCGTTGGTTTCGTGGTTCACCATGTTGCGGATCGGGCGCATGGTGAGTCCGCGGCCGAGCGCTTCGCGCTTGTCGACCAGGAAGACCGACATCCCGTCCGTTTTCTTCCTGGCATCCGCGAGCGGCGTGGTGCGCGCAAGCAGGATCATCAGTTCCGAGTGCTGCAGCCGCGAGGTCCACACCTTCTGCCCGTTCACCACGTAGCGATCGCCTTTTCGCACCGCGAGCGTCTTGATGCTGCCGGTATCGGTGCCCGCGCTCGGCTCGGTGACGCCCATCGCCTGCAGACGCAGGTCGCCCGCGGCGATCTGCGGCAGGTATTTCCTTTTCTGCGCCTCCGAGCCGTGCCGCAGGAGCGTGTTCATGTTGTACATCTGACCGTGGCAGCAACCCGCATTGCCGCCCGAACGGGTCACTTCCTCCATGATCACCGTGGCCTCGGCGAGCGAGAGTCCCGAGCCGCCGTATTGCTCGGGAATCAGCGCGGCCATCCAGCCCGCCCGGGTCAGTGCATCGACGAATTCCTCCGGATAGGCGCGCGCTTCGTCGATGCGCTGCCAGTACGCCGAACCGAAGGTCGCGCACAGCGCGCGCACCGCGTCCCGGATCTCCGGGTGGTCGGCGTGGGAGCTCATTTCCGCTTCCTTCTCAGGTGGCGCGAGGCTTCTTCCTCGCCGCGGCGCCAGATCTCGCCCGCGATGGGCCGGCGCGATTCCTCGAGAATGTGGCCGACGAGCCCCACGGCGCGCGCCATCACGCCCAGGCCGCGGCAGATCTTCCAGTCGAAGCCCATCTCGCAGGCAAGCGCGGCGATGGCGCCGGTCGCGTTGAGCGGCAACCCCTTCTCCTCGGCGACCCGCTCGATCAGCCTGCAATACGGCCCGTAGAAGCGGCACTCGCGGGCGATCGCGAAGAGGCGCGGCGTCCTCGGGTCGACGGGCTTGTGGAGCGGGTGGCCGATCCCCGGGATGCGCTTGCGCTCCGCGACGATCCGCCTCGCGATCTTCTTCAGGTCGACCTTCGCCTTCGGGTCGGGGATCTCCTCGAACAGCATCCGCGCGCACCCTTCGGTCGAGCCGACGAACACCGAGCCCAGGCCGCAAAGCCCGGCGGCGACCGCGGCCTGCATCGCCTCGGGCGCGCCGAGGTAGGTGAGACGCGCGGCAAGCGCGCTCGGCGTGATGCCGTGCTCGACCAGCGTCACCACCATGGCGTTGAAGAGCTTCGACTCGCGCGCGCTCGGCGAGCGGCCGGTCAGCTCGAGGAACGCCATGTCGCCGAGGTTGAAGCGCCCCAGGATCTCGCGCGGCAGGTCCTTGCCGAGCACCACGATGCGCTCGGCGGTGGACCAGCCGAGGTCGGAGCGGATCGGCTTTCGGGTGCTCATACGAATCCGGGTCCTTCGATCGGGGATGCCGGCGGATGAACTTTAATAGGCTCGCCCTCGCCCCGACACGAACATCTTACACGCGAGCATGTCGGCCTCCATCTTTGCGACACGGTCTTCCGGTGCAACCGGAAAGGAGACGGCAAACGCTTTCACCTCAGCGATCCTGAGGTCGGCGTTCACGGAACCTGCTCCAGACGTCCGGATTAACCAGATGCCGCGGCGCCTCGCCCGCGAGCATGCGCAGCGTGTCCTCGGCGGCAAGCACACTCATACGGTGGCGCGATTCGCGTGTCATTCCCGCAAGGTGCGGCGTCAGCACTGCGTTGTCCAACGCCATCAGCGGGTGGCCTGGCCCGAGTCGGTAGTGCTCGAACACGTCGAGCATCGCCCCGGCGATGCGGCGCTCGCGCAGGGCATCGATCAACGCAGCTTCGTCGACCACCGCCCCGCGGCCGACGTTGATCAGCCACGCCTCCGGCTTCATTTGCGCGAGCCGCCGCCGGTCGAAGAGGTGGTGCGTTTCCGGCGTGAGCGGGCACGCAAGCACCACGAAATCGGCATGCTTGACCAGGGTGTCGAGCGAAGCTGGCTCGACGTCCGGCGGCAGCCGGTCGAGCCGCCGCTGGTTGCCGAGCACCCGCATCTCGAAGCCGCGCCGCAGGATGCGCGCCAGGCGCCGGCCGATCTCGCCCACGCCGACGATCCCTGCGGCGAGCCCGGAGATTTCCCGCGCCTGGGCACCGAGCGCGCGTGCCTCGTCCCAGGGCTCGCGCCGCAGTGCCGCGGTGACGGCGGAGGTGTTGCGGGCGAGCATCAGCATCGCCATCGCGCAGTACTCGGCGACCGACTGCGCGTTGCCGCCCGGCAGGTTGGCTACCGCGACACCGTGCGCGGTCGCCGAGGCGAGCGGGACCAGGTCGATACCCGTTCCGTGCAGCGTCACCGCCCGCACGCGCGGTGCGTGCTCGAAGATGTCGTCCGGCAGACGGCTGCGGATGATGATCGCATCGGCGTCGCGGGCCAGGCCCCGCACGGTGTCCGGGTCGCCGTCGGGCGCGCGGATCAACGTCGCGCCATGCGAGCGCAGCACCTGTTCGCCGGAAGAATCGATCGGATCGGTGAGCAGGACCCGCGCGCTCATATCACGCCCTGGCTCCGCAGCCGCTCGAGCTCCGTCGCGCCCTTGCCGAGGAGTTCGAGGTAGATCTCGTCGTTGTGCTGCCCGAGGGTCGGCGGAGCGAGGCGGTATTCGACCGGCGTCGCCGAGAGCCGCATCGGGCTCGCGACGACCGGCGCCGCGCCGCCGAGCGGATGCGGGATGTCCACCCGCAGGCCGCGATGCAGCACCTGCGGGTCCTCGAACACCTCCTTCATGTTGTTGATCGGACCGCAGGGCACGTTCGCGGCTTCGAGCGCCTCGATCCAGTCGTGCTTCGCGCGCGTGCGCATGATTTCGGCAATCAGCGGGCTCAGCTCGGCACGGTGCACGATGCGCTGCGGCATGGTCTGGAAGCGCGGTTCCTCGGCAAGTTCCGGACAACCCGCGACCTCGCAGAAGCGCCGGAACTGCGCATCGTTGCCTACGGCGAGGATGATGTGGCCGTCGGCGGTCGCGAAAACCTCGTAGGGAACAACCTGCGGGTGCGCGTTGCCCCAGCGGATCGGCACGCGGCCGGAGCAGAAATAGCTCACGATCTGGTTGGCGTTGAACGCGACGATCGTATCGAGGAGCGCGCAATCGATGTACTGGCCTTTCCCGCTGCGCTCGCGATGGAGCAGGGCGCCGCAGATCGCAAGGCTCGCGTACATTCCCGTGAGCACGTCGGTGATCGCGATGCCGACCTTTTGCGGGCCGGCACCCGGCTGCCCGTCGCGCTCGCCGGTGATCGACATCAGGCCGCCCATGCCCTGGAAGATGAAGTCGTAGCCGGGCCGCGGCGCGTACGGACCGTCCTGTCCGAATCCGGTGATCGAGCAGTACACGAGCGACGGATTCACTGCCTGCAGTTCCTCGTAGCCGAGCCCGTACTTGCGCAACGACCCGGCCTTGTAGTTCTCGATCAGCACCTGGCACCTTGCGGCCAGTTCCCGGACGATGGCCTGTCCCTCGGGCTTGGAGATGTCGAGCGTGATCGATTTCTTGTTGCGGTTCACCGACAGGTAATAGGCGGACTCGCGCGTGTCCTTTCCGGCGCCGTCCTTCAGCCACGGCGGGCCCCAGTCGCGCGTATCGTCCCCGCTGCCGGGGCGCTCCACCTTGATGACCTCGGCGCCAAGGTCGGCGAGATTCTGCGCGGCCCACGGACCGGCGAGGACTCGCGAGAGGTCGAGCACGCGGATATGCGAAAGGGGGCCGGGCATGAGGGCACCTACCTGCGGTTCGCGTACGGGCGCGATCCGGCATTCATTGGCGGCATCGGGCTGTGAAGCAATTTCTCAAATCGGATCCCAGGAAAACACGTCCTGCGACCGGTCCAATCGGTAGAACTGCGCGCGCATCGCAGGAATCGCGACCTCGCCAATCGCCTCCGGCGTCCAGCCCTCGGCGCGGTGCACCGAGCGCAACGGCCGGTTCTGCGACATGAGGAAGATCTCGTTGGCGCGCACCGCAAAGATCTGCCCGCTCACCTCCTGAGAAGCGTCGCTCGCCAGGTAGACCGCGAGCGGTGCAATCTTGGCCGTCTCCATGCGCTTGAGCTTGTCGAGGCGCGCCTGCTGCTCGGGCGTTTCGGCGGGGATAGTGCCGATCATCCGGCTCCAGGCGAACGGCGCAATACAGTTCGACGTCGCCCGGTATTTCGCCATGTCGAGCGCAATGGACTTCGACAGCGCCGCGATCCCGAGTTTCGCCGCGGCATAGTTCGCCTGGCCTAGATTGCCGATCAGGCCCGAGGTGGAGGTCATGTGGATGTAGCGCCCGGAATTCTGGCTCTTGAAGTAGGGCGCCGCGGCGCGCGAGACGAAGAACGTGCCGTTCAGGTGCACGTCGATCACCGCCTTCCATTCTTCCGGCGACATGTTGAAGAAAAAGCGGTCGCGGAGAATGCCGGCGTTGTTGACCACCGCGTCCAGCCTGCCGAACGAATCCAGCGCGCACTGGATGATTCGGTTCGCCGATTCCCAGTCTGCGACGCTGTCGGTGCTCGCGGCGGCGGTGCCGCCGCCCGCCATGATTTCCTGCACCACTTTCTGCGCCGGGCCGGCATCCCTGCCTTCGCCGGAGACCGACGCTCCGATGTCGTTCACCACGACCCGCGCGCCGTTTGCCGCCATGGCAAGGGCGAAGTCGCGCCCGATTCCTCCGCCCGCGCCCGTCACGACGACGACCTTTCCCTGCAGCATCTCGCTACTCCCTGAAGGACGAGTCCCTGCGATCCAGCATCCGCAGCAGTGCGGGCCATTCGAGTTCGGTGATCTTGCGGCGCTGCCCCGGCTTGTAGCGTTCGCCGGTGAGCGCCACCGTCTCGGGCTCCGGCAGATGAAGGTCGGTGTTGCAGGCCATCGCCATCAGCTGGGCCTGGCAAGCACGCTCCAGCCAGTGCATCACGACGAATGCCTCGCACACCGTGCCACCCACCGTGAGCAGGCCGTGATTGCGCAGGATGAGCGCCGGGCGATCGCCCAGGTCGCGTACCAGGCGCTCCTGCTCGTCCAGATCGACTGCCGGCCCCTCGTATTCGTGGTAGCCGACCTCGCCGAAAAACATCGCATTCTGCGTGAGCGGCAGCAGGCCGCAGCGAAGCGCCGACACGGCCATGCCGGCCGGGGAGTGCGTGTGGATGACGCAGGCGACGTCGGACCGGGCGCGATGCACCGCGCTGTGGATGACGAATCCGGCATGATTCACGCCGTAACCGGTGCCCGAATCGAGCACCACATTGCCGTGGAAGTCGATCTTGATCAGGCTCGAGGCGCTGATTTCCTCGTACGCGAAGCCGTAGGGATTGATCAGGAAATGTCCCTCTTCGTCCGGCACGCGCCCGGAAACGTGGTTGTAGATCAGGTCGTTCATGCCGAAGAGCGCGATCAGCCGGTAGCAAGCGGCGACATCGACGCGCATCGCCCATTCGCGCGCGCTCACCCTGCCGCGCAGCGTGGGGATTCGGATCCGCGAAAGGTCGCTCATGCCGTGTACTCCGTCTCGGACACGCAACGCCGCCGCTGCGCTCGCCCGCCGGGCAGGCGCGAGCGGCGGAAGGGCCGCTCGACGCGGCGCACGCGCCCGGTAGCGGGAACCGGCCCGCCCCGAGGAGCGGATTGTCGCAGACGATGATACACGTCCGGCCAGGGCTCGCTGGGCGCATGAAACGCCCCGTTTCGCTGCAGGCGCACGCTATAATTTGCCCTCCCTCCCGTATCCCGGCCGTTCCGATGAAAATCCTCGTCAGCGTCAAGCGCGTGGTCGACTACAACGTCAAGGTGCGGGTGAAGGCCGACGGCACCGGCGTCGAGACCGCCAACGTGAAGATGTCGATGAATCCCTTCGACGAGATTGCGGTCGAGGAGGCGGTGCGCCTGAAGGAGGCGGGCGTCGCGACGGAGATCGTCGTCGTGTCGTGCGGCGTCCCGGCGTGTCAGGAGACGTTGCGCACCGCGCTTGCGATCGGCGCCGACCGCGCGATATTGGTCGAGACTGCGGAAACCGACTTGCAGCCCCTGGCGGTAGCGAAGCTGCTCAAGGCGGTGTGCGCCAGGGAAAGCCCCCGGATCGTGCTGCTCGGCAAGCAGGCGATCGACGACGATTCGAACCAGACCGGACAGATGCTCGCCGCGCTGCTCGGCTGGGCGCAGGCCACGTTCGCCTCCAAGGTCAAGGTGGCCGACGGGAAGGCCGAAGTCACGCGCGAAGTCGACGGAGGCCTCGATACGATCTCCGTGAAGCTTCCCGCCGTCATCACGACCGACTTGCGCCTGAACGAGCCGCGCTACGTGACGCTGCCCAACATCATGAAGGCGAAAAAGAAGACGCTCGAGACCTTGAAGCCCGACGCGCTGGGCGTCGACGTGGCGCCGCGGCTGCAGACGTTGCGGGTGAGCGAGCCGCCCAAGCGCAAGGCGGGAATCAAGGTGCCCGACGCGAAGGCGCTGGTCGAGAAGCTGAGAAATGAAGCGAAAGTGATATGAAAAAGGCCCGCTAGCAGATGACGATCCTTGTTTTCGCCGAACACGACAACCGGGCAATCAAGAAATCCACTCTGAGCACGGTTGCCGCGGCGCAAAAGATCGGCGGCGAGATCCACGTGCTGGTCGCGGGCCACGGCTGCGCCGAGGCCGCCCGGGCGGCGGCGGCGATCGCCGGGGTCTCGAAGGTGCTGCATGCCGACGCGGAAGCGCTCGACGACGAGATCGCGGAAAACGTCGCCGCACTGATCGTGACGCTCGCCCAGGGCTATACGCACATCCTTGCGCCCGCCACTTCGAACGGCAAGAACGTGATGCCGCGCGCCGCCGCGCTGCTCGACGTGCAGCCGGTCTCCGATGTCGTGTCGATCGAAGGACCGGATACGTTCGTGCGCCCGATCTATGCCGGCAATGCGCTTGCCACGGTGAAATCGAGCGACGCGATCAAGGTGCTCACGGTACGCAGCACCGGGTTCGATGCGGTGCAGGCAACCGGCGGCAGTGCCGTGGTGGGGGCCGTCGCGTCTCCCGCCGACAGCGGGCTTTCCCGTTTCGTGCGCCGCGAGGTGGCGAAATCGGAGCGGCCGGAACTCACCTCGGCGCGCGTGGTGATCTCGGGCGGCAGGGGAATGGGCTCGGGTGAGAACTTCAGGCTCCTCGAGCCTCTTGCCGACAAGCTCAACGCGGCGATGGGCGCTTCGCGCGCCGCAGTGGACGCGGGCTATGTGCCGAACGACTGGCAGGTCGGCCAGACCGGAAAGATCGTCGCCCCCGATCTCTACATCGCAGTGGGCATTTCCGGCGCCATCCAGCATCTCGCCGGAATGAAGGACAGCCGGGTGATCGTCGCGATCAACAAGGACGAGGAAGCGCCGATTTTCCAGGTCGCCGATTACGGTGTCGTGGGCGACCTGTTCAAGATCGTCCCGGAGCTGATCGAGGAGTTGGGCAAATGAGCGCCTACGTTGCACCGCTCAAGGACATGAGGTTCGTGCTGAACGAACTCGCCGGACTGGACGAGGTGGCCAAGCTTCCGGGCTGCGAAGAGGCAACCCCGGAAACGGTCGACGCCATACTTGAGGAAGCTTCGAAGTTTGCTGCCCAAGTTCTTGACCCACTTAACTATTCTGGGGATCAGGAAGGCTCCAGGTGGAGCCAGGGCGAAGTCGCCACACCGAAGGGGTTCCGCGAAGCCTATCGGAAATATGTCGAAGCCGGTTGGGCCGCGCTGCCGATCGAGGCGAAATGGGGCGGTCAGGGCCTGCCGAAGCTGGTTGCGACCCCGGTCGACGAGATGTGGTCGAGCGCCAATCTGAGCTTTTCGCTCTGTCCGCTTCTGACGCAGGGTGCGATCCACGCACTGCTTCTGCGGGGTTCCGAGCCGCTGAAGAAGATGTTTCTGCCCAAGATGGCAAGCGGGGAATGGACCGGAACCATGAATCTGACCGAATCGCAGGCCGGTTCGGACCTGGCGCTCCTACGCACGCGCGCCGAGCGGCAGGGTGATCATTACCTCATCTCCGGGCAAAAGATCTTCATCACCTACGGCGAGCACGATTTCACGGACAACATCGTGCACCTCGTGCTTGCGCGCACGCCCGATGCGCCCGAGGGCGTCAGGGGGATTTCGCTCTTCGTGGTGCCGAAACTCCTGCTCAAACCCGACGGAACGCTCGGTGAGCGTAACCGCGCGAGTTGCGCCTCGATCGAGCACAAGCTCGGCATCCACGCCAGCCCCACGGCCGTGATGGTCTTCGACCGGGCGGTCGGCTACCTCCTGGGCGAGGAGAACCGCGGGCTCGAGACCATGTTCATCATGATGAATGCGGCGCGCTTCGGGGTCGGCCTGGAGGGCGTGGCGGTCGCCGAACGCGCATTCCAGCGCGCGCTTGCCTATGCCAGGGAAAGAGTGCAGGGGCGCGACTTGGTCGAAGGCGGCAAGGCGGTGCCGATCATCCGCCATCCGGACGTGCGCCGGATGCTGATGCTCATGAAAGCGCAGACCGAGGCGATGCGTGCGCTGGCGTATGTCGCCGCCGCTGCGCTGGACACTGCGCACCTGCACCCGGACGAGCCGGCTCGACAGCGCAGCCAGGCATTTGTCGATCTGGTCATCCCGGTGGTCAAGGGCTGGTCGACCGAAACCGGAATCGAGATTGCGTCGCTCGGCGTCCAGGTGCATGGCGGCATGGGATTCATCGAAGAGACCGGTGCTGCGCAGCACTACCGGGATGCCCGCATCACTACGATCTACGAGGGCACGACCGGCATACAGGCGAACGACCTGGTCGGTCGCAAGATCGCGCGCGAAGCCGGCGCGACGGTAAAGGCGTTGCTGCAGGAACTGCGCAAATTCGACGCCGAACTTGGCGGCTCGAACCACGACGACGTGCGGGCGATCCGCGGCACCCTGGCGGCGGGCGCGGCAGCGGTTTCCGAATGTGTCGATTACATTCTCGCGCACGCCGCCAAAGATCCGCGCGCTGCGTTTGCCGGCGCGGTTCCGTTCCTGAAGCTCATGGGCATCACCTGCGGGGGCTGGCAGATGGCGCGCGCCGCACTGGTCTCGGAGCGCCGCCTCGCGGCGCGTGAGGGCGACCAGCGATTTTTCACAGCCAAGCTCGCGACGGCGCGCTTCTTTGCCGACCACGTGCTTTCGCAGGCAGGCGGATTGCGCGACGCGGTCGTCCATGGTGCCGGCGCCGTGATGGCGCTCGATGAGGAGCAGTTCCTCGCCGCCTGAGTCCGATCCGCGGTGCGCCCCCGCCCGCCGCAACGACGGCCCCGATCACATGTTGGGGTAATTCGGCCCGCCGCCGCCCTCCGGTGTAACCCAGACGATGTTCTGCGTCGGGTCCTTGATGTCACAGGTCTTGCAGTGCACGCAGTTCTGGGCGTTGATCTGAAGGCGCGGGCCGCCGCTTTCCTGCACGATCTCGTACACGCCCGCCGGGCAGTATCGCTGCTCGGGCGCATCGTACAGCTCGAGATTCACGCGGATCGGCACCGCGGCATCCCGGAGCGTCAGGTGCACCGGCTGGTCCTCGCCGTGGTTGGTGTTGGAGAACGCGACGTTGGTCAGCCGGTCGAACGTGAGCACGCCGTCCGGTTTGGGATACTGGATCGGCTGCACATCCGATTTTTTCTTCAGCGTTTCGTGGTCCGCGTGTGCGTGACGAAGGGTCCAAGGCGCCTTGCCGCCGAACAGAACCTGGTCGATCCCCACCATCAGCGTGCCGAAGTACAGACCCTTTGCCATCCACGGCTTGAAGTTCCGCGCCCGCCACAGCTCGTCGAAGAGCCACGATTGCCGGAAGGATTCCGCATACGCATCGAGCCGGTCGGCCGAGCGTCCGTCCGACAGTGCCGCGTGCGCGGCTTCCGCCGCGAGCATCCCCGTCTTGATCGCGGCGTGGCTTCCCTTGATGCGTGAAGCGTTCAGGAAGCCGGCGTCGTCGCCGATCAGGCAGCCGCCCGGAAATGCGAACTCGGGCAGCGACTGGATTCCGCCCGCGGCGATGGCGCGCGCGCCGTAGGCGATGCGCTTACCGCCCTCGAAAACGCCGCGGATCGCCGGATGCGTCTTGTAGCGCTGGAATTCCTCGTAGGGGTTGAGATACGGATTGGTGTAGGCAAGGCCGACCACGAACCCCACGGCGACCTGGTTGTTTTCCAGGTGGTAGAGGAACGAGCCGCCGTACGTCTGCGCATCGAGCGGCCAGCCCGCCGTGTGCACGACCCGGCCCGGCCGATGATTCCCGGGCTTCACGTCCCACAACTCCTTCAGGCCGATCCCGAACACCTGAGGATCTGCGTTCTTGCGCAGCGCGAATCGTTCCTCGAGCTGCCTCGCGAGATGGCCGCGGCAGCCTTCGGCAAAAAACGTGTACTTGGCATGCAGTTCCATGCCCTGCTGGTAGCCGTCCGCCTTCTCGCCCTGGCGGTTGATGCCCAGGTCGCCGGTGGCGACGCCTCGCACGCTGCCGTCTTCCGCGTAAAGCACTTCGGCTGCGGCGAAGCCGGGAAAGATCTCGATCCCCAGACTCTCGGCCTGCTGCCCGAGCCAGCGGCAGACGCTTCCCAGGCTGATTACGTAGTTGCCGTGGTTCTTGAAGCACCCCGGCAGCATCCAGTTCGGCGTGCGCAGTGAACTGCGTTCGGTCAGGAAAAGGAACTGATCCTCGCTCACCGGCGTATGGAGCGGCGCGCCCTTCTGCTTCCAGTCCGGAATCAGCTCATCGATGGCGCGCGGATCCATCACCGCGCCCGACAGGATATGGGCGCCGATCTCGGAGCCTTTCTCGAGAAGGCACACGGATCGATCCGCCGAGAGCTGCTTCAGGCGGATCGCGGCGGCGAGTCCGGCGGGGCCGCCGCCCACGACTACCACGTCGTACTGCATCGATTCGCGCGCCATGCGGCAAATTATAATCGCCGGGCCATGAGCGCAGACCGCAGGCTCGCCCACATCGAGCGGATTCCGATCCGCTGGGGCGACATGGACGCGATGGGACACGTCAACAACACCGTCTATTTCCGCTACATGGAGCAGGCGCGCATCAGCTGGTTCGACGCGCTGGTGCCCGACCACGAGGCGTGGAAGTACACGGGGATCGTCATCGTCAATGCCTCGTGCCATTACCGCCGCCCGATCACGTATCCGGGCACGGTCGAGGTGAAGCTGCACGTGGGCAGGGTCGGCGGGTCGAGCGTCGAGACGTACTACGAACTGCGCGTGGACGACGACCCCACGCCCTATGCGGACGGCGCCGCGGTGGTGGTGTTCGTCAGCATGGCGACCCAGAAGCCGGCGCGCATTCCCGACGAAATCCGGGCGCGACTGGAACGCGCGGAGATCCAGGCATGAACGGATCCCCCATCTGGAGGCCGAGCGCCGAACGTGCGGCGAGAAGTGCGCTTGCGAAATTCATGCGGCGCGCGGGCAAGGACGACTGGCCGGCGCTGCACCGCTGGTCGGTGGAGAGCAGCGAAGCGTTCTGGAACCTGCTGTGGGAGTTCTGCGAAGTGCAGGGCGTCAGGGGCGGGCGCACGCTGGTGGACGGCGATCGCCTGCCGGGCGCACGCTGGTTTCCCGAGGGCCGCCTCAATTTCGCCGAGAACCTGCTGGGCGCGCGGCGCGAGGGCGATGCAATCGTGTTCTGGGGCGAAGACCGGATCCGGAATCGTCTCTCGTGGCGCGAATTGCGCGCGCTCGTCTCGCGTCTTGCGCAGGCCCTGCGGGCGGCAGGCGTGAACAAAGGCGATCGGGTGGGCGCCTACCTTCCCAATCTGCCCGAGGCGGTCGCCGCGATGCTCGCCACGACGAGCCTCGGTGCGATCTGGTCTTCCTGTTCGCCGGATTTTGGCGTGCAGGGCGTGCTCGATCGCTTCGGCCAGATCGAGCCGAAAGTGCTGTTTTGCGCCGATGGCTACTTCTATGGCGGCAAGGAGTTCGATTCGCTGGACAAGGTGGGAGAAATCCTCGGCCGGCTGCCGAGCGTGCGCACCTGCGTTGTCGTTCCCTACGTCGGAGCCCGTCCCGGCGTGGGAATTGCGCTGGAGGAGTTCCTCGCGCCGTTCCCGGAGGCGCAATTGACCTTCGAGCAAGTCGAATTCAACCACCCGCTCTATATCCTGTTCTCGTCGGGCACCACCGGAGTGCCGAAATGCATCGTGCACGGCACCGGCGGTACGTTGCTGCAGCACCTGAAGGAACACCGCCTGCACACCGACGTGCAGCCTGGCGACCGACTGTTCTATTTCACCACGCTCGGCTGGATGATGTGGAACTGGCTCGTCTCCGGGCTCGCCTCGGGCGCGACGCTCCTGCTCTACGACGGCTCCCCGTTCGCCGGACGCGGGCGGATCCTGTTCGATTTCGCGGATGCCGAAGGCATGACGCATTTCGGCACCTCGGCCAAGTTCATCGACGCGATCGCCAAGATCAACCTCAATCCGCGCCGCAGCCACCGGCTGGAGCGCTTGCGCGCGCTCCTCTCGACCGGCTCGCCGCTCGTTCCCGAGAGCTTCGATTACGTGTACACGAACATCAAGCAGGACCTGTGTCTTTCCTCGATTTCCGGGGGCACCGACATCGTTTCCTGCTTCGTCCTCGGCAATCCGATGCTTCCGGTGTGGCGGGGCGAGATCCAGTGCAAGGGGCTTGGCATGGCGGTCGAGATCTTCGACGCGCTGGGCCGCCCGCTGGAGGGGGAAAAAGGCGAACTGGTCTGCACCCGGCCGTTTCCCTCGATGCCGGTCGGCTTCTGGAACGACGCGGACGGCGAAAAATACCGCAGCGCCTATTTCGACCGCTACCCGAATGTCTGGCGACACGGCGACTGGTGCGAAGTGACCGCGCGCGGCGGCGTGATCGTCTACGGGCGTTCGGACACCGTGCTCAACCCGGGCGGCGTGCGGATCGGAACGGCCGAGATCTACCGCCAGGTCGAGCAGCTCGACGAGGTGCTCGAATCGATCGTCATCGGGCAGGACTGGGAGCGCGACGTCCGTGTAGTCCTCTTCGTGAAGCTGAAAGAGGGCCTGAAGCTGGAAAACGGGCTCGTGGCGAAGATCCAGCGCAAGATCCGCGACAACACCACCCCCCGGCATGTCCCCGAAAAGATCCTGCAGGTGGAAGACATCCCGCGCACCAAGAGCGGCAAAATCGTCGAGCTCGCGGTGCGCGACGTGGTTCACGGGCGGCCGGTCCGCAATGTCGAGGCGCTCGCCAACCCGGAGGCGCTGGACCATTTCCGCGGCCGGCCCGAGCTTGCTTCGCCCTAGTAGGGGTTCATGCGGCCCATCTGCCCACGGTCACTTGCTGATCCGGCGGCGATCAGGGATTCGATCTGCTCACGCGGCACCGGCGGGCTGAAGATGTTGCCCTGCATCTGGTCGCACCGCAGCAGCCGCAGCAATCGCGCCTGATCCTCGGTCTCGACGCCTTCTGCGATCACCTTTCGGTTCAGGGTACGACCGAGCGAGATGATCGTGGCCACGATGCTGGTGTCGTCCGGGTTGTCGGTCATCCCCTGGATAAAGACACGGTCGATCTTGAGCGTGTCCACCGGCAGCCGCGCGAGACGGGACAGGGACGAGTAACCGGTGCCGAAGTCGTCGAGCGACACGCCGATGCCGAGGTCTCGCGCCGCGCGCAGCTTGCGGTTGGCCTCCTCCATATTGTCCATCAGCAGACTTTCCGTGACCTCGAGGTCCAGACCGCACGGCTGTGCTCCGGCGTCGAGCGCGGAGCGCAGCGCGGCGCCGAAATCGGGCTGCCGAAGCTGCACCGCGGACACGTTGACGGCGATCCGCGGTGCCCGCAGCCCGCGACTGCACCAGTCGCGATGCGTGGCGATCGCCTGCTCGATCACCCACTGTCCGAGCTCCAGGATCATTCCGGTTTGCTCCAGCACCGGAATCAGCCTCCCCGGGGGAACGAGGCCTTCGCCTGGGCGATCCCAGCGGATGAGCGCCTCGACGCCGAGGACACGGCGCGTTTCCAGCTCGACCTTGGGCTGGAAATGGAGCACGAATTCGCGATTTCCGATCGCCTTGCGCAGGCCGTGCTCCAGTTCCAGGCGCTCCGCCACGCGGGCGTTGATCTGCGGCGCGTAGAACAGATAGCGCTCGCCAGTCTCCTTGGCACGCTTGAGCGCGGCCTCGGCGTTGCGGAAAAGCGCATCGGCATCCTCCCCGTCCTCGGGAAAAACGGCGATTCCAGCCTTGATTGTCAGACGCAACTCACGCCCCTCGACCCGGAACGGCTCGTCGAACATGCGCGCTGCGCGCTCACGCAGCACCGTCGCGACGTTGGCGGCATCCTGCAACGCGGGAATCATGATGGCGAAGACGTCGCCGCCCAGATGCGCCACCCGATTGACACCGCCCGCGGCGCCGCGAAGGGCTTCGGCGATCTGCTGCAGCAGCCGATCGCCAGCGTGCTGTCCGAAAGAATCATTGACCGCCTTGAAGCGCTCGACGTCGAACAGCATCAGCGCGAGCTTGGAACGACTCCGGCGTTCCCCCGCCAGAGCCTGCGTCAGCCGATCGCGGAACAGGGTGCGATTGGGAAGCCCGGTCAGCGCATCGTAGAGCGCGAGGTAATCGAGCCTTTCCTGCTTGCCGATCAGCTCGAGTGCGAGCCCGATGTTCGCCATGACCTCGCGGAACAGAAGGATTTCGTCGTCGTCGAAAAAGGCGGCCTCGCCCGAATAGAGTGCAAGCAGCCCGACTGCGCGCCCTTCGACCTGGAGCGGAAAGGTTGCCGCCGACCGGGCGCCGCCGGCGCCCAGTGCCGCACGCAGTTCCGGGTCGGATTCCTCGCTTACATCGTTCCAGACGGCGGGCGCACCGAACTGCAGCAGGCGGCCGACCGTTGCCGCTCCCGACGCAGTGCCGTCGGCGGCAACCCAGGCAACGCCTTCGGACGCGGGATCGAGCAGACCGATCCGGGCGGCGCGCAGCCCGCCTACCGAGACCGCGATGCGACAGACTTCGCCGAACAGCGCTTCGCGCTCGCGAAT
>Ga0209399_10000146_pt1 | contig 42125 bp, 32 predicted proteins | sample OV2TP3_FD_184130 | JGI IMG/M metagenome (GOLD analysis project Ga0209399, IMG submission 184130) | Hot spring microbial communities from Beatty, Nevada to study Microbial Dark Matter (Phase II) - OV2 TP3 (SPAdes) (version 3) | ecosystem: Environmental > Aquatic > Thermal springs > Hot (42-90C) ... | reverse complement strand
ACCCCAAACTTTTGCGATCTCGAAGCTATAGCACAGTCACGGATGCAGAGCCTGATTTCGGGTGTGGGATCCGCGGCGGGTGCGGCTTTCCTGTTGACAAAATGTCAGTGAGGCTTTAGGACTGAATCGATTTCCGAAGGCGGCCCGCGGCGCCGCGGGATCGGGCTTCGGAGGCCGGGGTTGACGTTACCACGATGGCCAGGATTCTCGCCCAACCTCTGCAAGCCCGCGCCGGCGAAATTCTCCGGGCCGCGCGCGAGGTGTTCCTTGCCGACGGTTGGGACTGCTTCAGCATCGAGCGCATCGCCGAGTTCGCCGAATGTTCCCGTCCGCTCGTCTATCGTCATTTCTCCTGCAAGGAGGAGATTCTGCTGGCGTTGGCGATCGAGAGCAAACGCCGGCGGGTCCGCTTTTACGAGCACGCGCTCATGTTTCGCGGTCGCCTGCGCGAAAAAATGCTCGCCATCGGCGAGGTCGAGACGTTCCTTCTGCCGCGGGATCTGCCGGTCGAGCTGATGGTCGCCTCGGCCCGGATGCGGGCCAAGACCAGCCGGCGACGCCAGGAGGAGCTCAAGGTCATGGACGTTCGGGCCATCTCGCTGGCGGCGAGCATCGTCCGGGAAGCCGTGGCCGTCGGGGATTTAACGTTACCCCCCCGCATGTGTCCCGAAGACCTTTTGTTCTTCATGTGGGCCGCCCGGTGGGGAGCTTCCAATCTCATGCGGTCGGACACGCCGCTGGCCCTGGCGGGGATCGTTCAGCCGGCTCGCTCGGTTGAGGTCTCGCTCGGTTTGATGCTCGACGGTTACGGCTGGCGTCCGCTGAGCGCCGAATGGGATTACAAGGTCACGCGCGAGCGGCTGCGGCGGGAAGCCTTTCCGCCGGAACTCGTTGAGCGTCTTTTGCGGGAGTGATCCGGCCCCTGCCGGATCGAAGTCAACCTGAAGCTCTGAAGGGAGGCCGTCAACATGCGGCGTGCGATGCGAATGGGTCTGGTGGCGCTGATCGCGGCGGCGACGGCGGCTCGGGCGACGGCCGGGGAGCCGGCGCATCACTTCTTCACGACCTCCGACGGCGTGAAGATTCATTACATGACCCTCGGCGAGGCGGGAAGTTGGGTCGTCCTGATTCACGGCTATACCGACACCGCCGAGCGGATGTGGTTCCGAACGGGGATCGCGGCGGCCCTCGCCGCCAACCACCGCGTCGTCGCCTTGGACAATCGAAACCATGGCCAGAGCGATCACCCCGAGCCCAACGGCGTCGGCCGCGCCGAGGACGTGATCGAATTGATGGACCACCTGAGCATCGCGCGGGCTCACATTCACGGTTACTCCATGGGGGGCGGCATCACCGGCCGCTTGCTGGCCTCGCATCCTGAACGGCTCATCACGGCCGGTTTTGGGGGCTCCGGCATAGCCGAAGACGACGACGAACTACGCGCCCGCGCCTCGGCGCTGGACCCCGCCATGCCCGCGCCCCAGGGCGCGGAGGCCGCCGCCTTTCAGCGCCTGCGGGAACGCGCTTCGGCCCGCCGCCCGGCGGCCGAAGGGGGGGACGGCCGCCCGGCGGGTCCTTTTGCCGGCCGGCCGAGGCTAGAGATCGATCTGACGAAAGTGACGGTCCCGGTGATCGCGATCAACGGCGAATTCGATCGACCCTACAGCAAGACCCATCGGATGTGGCGCGAGCTCAAGGATTTCACCAACGTCATCTTGCCCGGCCGCAATCACATGTCGGCCATCGCCGTGGGGGTGCCGATGGACCCGACCTACGTTGATAGCCTGGCGCGCTTCATCAACGGCCACGACGTGGACTAGCGCCGGCCCTCCTTCAACCGTCAGCGCCGCCGCCCCCCGCCCGGGCGCGCTCAGAGCGATCGGACCGTTCCGGCTCAATCGACGGGGCGGATTTTCCGAATGAACTCGGCGTAAATTCGGGTTGGCGGATCGTCGGCGGCGTACGGCTCCAGGTTGATGCGGAGCTGACAGGCGCGCCCGGGTTCGCCGGGGACCAGTTCGTGCAGCCGGAAGGCCACGATCCGCCCGTCCAGATCGATGGGGCGGTCCTCTGAAGGAATCTGAAGGCTCACGTGGGCATGATGGACTTCGGTCAGGAGGCGAAGATGCAGATCGGGCGGGAAAGCGGGCGCCAGCAGGTTGAGACCATCGGCGGAGACATCTTCGGTTGACGCCGCCAGGTCCCAGCGGCCGCCGCCGGGCCCGGCGAGGTCGATGTGGAGCGTCGCCTCGATCCGGACCTCAAGGCGCTCATGGCGTCGTCGGTCGGGCGTCTTCCTGGCTTCAAGCGGCTCCATCGGATGCTTTGGCGGCCCCGCCGGGCTCGTTCAGCTCAGATCGGCCGATAGTAAGTCGGCTCAAAGGCCCGGATATACTCCTGCATGCAGAAACTATCCGTCATGCCGGAGATGTAGTCGGTGATGACGGTTTCCAATCCATCGATTGCGATGCGACGTTGATACTTGACCGGAAGTTGCTCGGGCGTCGCCCGATAGAGTTCGAACAGACGTGTCACGAATCGCTCGGCCTTGGTCTGCATCCGGACGACGTGGGGGTGCCGATAGACGTTTTCATAAAGGAAATCGCGCAATTCGCTCTGGCGCGCCTCCATGGCCGGACTGAAGGCCGCCGCGGGTCCGGGCCGCGCGCGGATGCGAGCGACGCCGTCGAGGCCTTCCCCCTCGATCGTCAGGAGCGTCTGCCTCACCACGTCCTCGACCGCCAGGGACATCATCCGTCCCAGCGCCCGATATTTGGCGAACTTCGGGCGGACGTCGGCCGGCAATCCCGCGCGTTCCTCGCGCCAGATTGACCCGACCCAGCCGACCTGTTCCAGTTGAACCTCATCCACCAGTCCCATCTTGAGCGCGTCATCCAGATCGTGATGGTTATAAGCGATCACGTCGGCCAGGTTGCAGACTTGGGCCTCCAGGCTGGGGGAGAGGTCCGGCTCATAGTCGCCCGGCCCCGGCGCGTCGAAGTAGGTGGCGTGTTTGGCGATCCCCTCGCGGACCTCCCAGGTCAGGTTGAGCCCCGGAATTTCGTGATGCCGCTCTTCCAGGGTTTCGACGACGCGCAGGCTCTGGCGGTTGTGCTCGAAGCCGCCGCGATCGGCGAGCAGCTTGCGCAGGGCCGCCTCGCCGGAGTGACCGAACGGCGTGTGGCCCAGGTCGTGAGCCAGCGCGATCGCCTCGGTGAGGTCCTGATTGAGACCGAGTCGGCGGGCGACCGTCCGGGCAATCTGCGAGACTTCGAGCGTGTGCGTCAGCCGCGTCCGGTAATAGTCGCCTTCGTGGATGACATAGACCTGCGTTTTGTATTCCAGCTTCCTGAACGCGGCGCAATGAATGATCCGGTCCCGATCGCGCTGGAATTCCGTTCGCGTCGGGTCGGGCTTGATCGGGTATCGTCGGCCGCGCGTGGCCGCGCTCCGCGTGGCGTAGGCCGCCAGCGTGACCTCATCCGAGCACAGAGGCAGGGGAGCCGTCTCAGCTGCGAACGTCGGGACCCGCCTCCTCCCATCGGCCGTGGGCCGATCGTCGGCGTCGCGTGGCGATCCCCCCGGCGAGTTCGTCACGGCTGGCCCGGAACGAAAATCTGCTGCCCGGCCAACACGACGCGTCCTTCGGGGATCCGATTGGCCCGCCGAAGCGCCTCCAGGGGAACGTTGTGCTGGCGGGCGATTTCTTCGAGCGTCTCTCCCTCCCGGATGGCGTGATAGAAGCCGCGGGTCGGCTGTTGTTCGCTCGTGAGCCCGGCGGCTTCCTCCCCGGGCATCTCGCCGGAACGCGTGACGCGCGTCAGCATGGCTCGTTCCCGACCGGACGCCCCGACCGGACCCGAGGCCTCTCCCTCGCCGCTTCGGCCCGCCACCCGGCTGCGTCCCAGGGCGTCGATCTGGCCGCGCAGCTCATGGAGCGCCCGGCTGGATTCTTCTATCGTCCCCTCCAACGTCAACATGCGTTGTTCCAAGGCCTTCAGACGATTGTCCTGACCCCGGATGGGGGACCGGGGGTCGTTCATCTGCCGTTCGAGGTTAGAGACCGAGACCGTGAGGTCCTCGATCTGCCGCGTGACCGCCTTGGACTCCTCCCCCAGTCGCTCGACGGCGCGCTGGTGGGCGACGAACGCCGGGTTCTTCGCCACCTCCGGCCCACATGCGGCGAGGAGGGCCCCGCAGAAAGTCGCCCCCAACGCCCACCCGCCCCATCCGCTGATCGCCTGGCTACCTCCGCCCATCTCGTCTTAACCTCCCATGGTCGGGCTCGGGCCGAGCTCCTGTCGGCGGTCGCTTCCCCTGCCTCCACGAGAGCCGACGGCGCGCCGCCTGACCACGTCGCGGCCGGCCCATGCCCGGCTTCGGCGATCCCACGCCCCCACCATCTGAGGCTCTGACGAGGTAGGGACCTGCCGCCGCTCGTCGCCCGAACTATCCGTTCCGAGGGTCGGCTTTGTCAAGGCCGGGCGGAGTATCGGCCCGGGCCTCCGAGGCCCGGGGGGTTCGCAGAGCCCGGCGCAGAGCGGCTCCGGCGCCGTTGCCCGGTCCCCTCGGGTTGGTAGAATGGCCCCCCCCTCGGCCGGGCCCTGAGGCCGCGAGGAAGGCCGGGGAGCCTCGGATCGTCGCGAAACCGCTTTGCCCGGAATGAAGTGCGAGCCCGGCCTGGCGCTCGGTCTCGGCCTGACGGCCCAGGCCACGCTCATGTTTGAGATTCTGCTGACGCGGATTTTCAGCGTCACGCTTTGGTACCACTTCGCCTTTGTCGCCATCTCCATCGCGCTCTTCGGCATGAGCGCCGGAGCGATGGCGGTTCACCTCTGGCCGCGCCTTTTTTCGATCGAGCGGACGCGAATTCACCTTGCGATCGCCGCCTTGGCCTTCGCCGCCGCCATCCCCCTGAGCGTCTTTCTCCATCTGCGGCTTCAATTCGACCCGTTAAGCTCGGCCTGGACCGATCTTCGCGCTCAATTCCTGACCTACGCGATCATGGCACTTCCTTTTATCTTCGGCGGCATCGCCACCTGCCTGGCGCTCACGCGTTTTCCCGAACGTGTCGGCGTCCTCTATGGAGCCGATCTTACCGGGGCGGCGCTCGGCTGCGCCGGCGTCGTCGGGTTGCTCGAATTCTGTCAGGATGGCCCGACGGCCATCCTTGTGGCGGGGGCCGTCGCCTCTCTGGGCGCGCTGGCCTTCGCGGGCGGGGCGCGTCGGCCGGGCCTCCTGAGCTTCTGCGCCGCGGGGGCCTTCTTCCTGACCGGCCTGGCCGGCGTCGGCGTGGCTCAGGCGCGCGCCGGGCGCCCTCCCCTCCGGCTCCTCTGGACGAAGGGGGAACGACGGTCGCCTCCGATTTATGAGCGGTGGAACGCGCAATCCCGCATCGAAGTCATCGGCGAGCCCGATCGAGCGATCCCGCCTCAAGGGTGGGGCTTGAGCCTGCGGCGGCCCGGATCGGCCCGAGTCCCTCAGCTCAATCTCGTCATCGACGCTTGCGCCGGGACGTATCTGACCCGATTTGACGGCGACCTTCAGCCGATTGCGTTCCTCAAGGACGATATTACCAACCTGGCCCATCATCTCCGTCCCGAGGCCGACGTGGCCGTCATCGGGGCCGGCGGCGGGCGCGATATCTTGGCGGCGCTCGTCTTCGGCCAGCGGGCCGTCACCGGCGTCGAGATCAACGGATTGATTCTCAAGGCGCTCCGCGGGCCGTTCGCCGAGTTCACCGGCTGGCTCGCTGATCACCCGCGCGTGCGTCTCGTCCACGACGAGGCCCGCAGCTTCCTGACGCGCTCGCCGGACCGTTTCGACATCATTCAGGCTTCGTTGATCGATACTTGGGCGGCCACGCAGGCCGGGGCCTTCGTCTTGAGCGAGAACTCGCTCTACACGCTCGAGGCGTGGGACGTTTTTCTCGACCGGCTCAGGCCGCGGGGCCTCCTGAGCATGACCCGCTGGCACCTTCACGATGAAATGCCGGGCGAAATCTATCGCCTGGCGGCACTGGCGGCCCAGAGCCTCGCCCGCCGCGGCGTCGAGCAGCCGGGCCGACATCTCCTCGTCGCTCGCCTCATGCAACGGCCCTCGACGGACCCGCCTCCTCACGGGCTGGCCACCTTGTTGGTCAGCCCCTCTCCGCTCTCCGAGGTTGACGTGGCTGAAGCCGAGCGCATCTGCGACGCCCTCGGTTTTGATCTCGTCTATTCTCCGCGCGCCGCCGCCGATCCGACCCTCGCCGCCCTGGCCGGACCGGCGGCCGTGCGTCAGGCCATGATCGATCAATTGCCCGTCGACGTGAGCCCCCCGACCGACGACCGGCCCTTCTTCTTCCACATGATGCGGCCCAGGGACCTGCTTCAACGGGGCGTGCGGGCGGAGCGTTACTACGTAACCGATATCAACCTGCGCGCGGCCTCCGTCCTGGCGGGGCTCTTCCTCGTCGTCCTGGCGCTGACGGTCCTTTGTCTGATCCTCCCGGCGATGCCTTTCGGCGGGCGCGCCTCCCGCGCTCCCGATGCCGCCGGGCGCTTCCCCTGGGCTTGGTCGGTTTTCTTCGCCTCGATCGGCCTGGGGTTCATGCTCGTTGAGATCGCCATGATGCAACGGCTTATGGTCTTTCTCGGCCGACCGACTTACAGCCTATCGGTCGTCCTCTTTGCGTTGCTTCTGAGCGGCGGCGTCGGCAGCTTCTGGATCCAGCGCCGCCTCCCTCAGTCCCGGCCGTCTCGGTGGGCGATCATCGTGGCCATCCCGGTCGTCCTGGGCGTCGCCGGAGTGTTGGTCCCCGTGGTCCTGCCGTTGTTCCGCGGGGGGGCCGATTCGACTCGTGTTTTGGCCTCCCTGGCGGCTCTGGTCCCGATGGGCCTCGTCATGGGGACCGCTTTCCCGCTAGGGCTCGGCTTGGCCGAGCGGCATCCGCGCGCGATGTTGGCCTGGTTCTGGGGGATCAATGGCGCCACGTCGGTCCTGGCCTCCGTGGCGGCGGCCATGATCTCGCTCTGGGCGGGGATCGGCGCTTCCTTCTGGTCGGGAGTGTTCTGTTATAGTGTGGCCTGCGTGGCGTTGGCGCGCGCCTCGCGGGTCGATTGAAGCGACAAGGTTGGCCGAAGAACCGCCGACGGGGCCCCCTTCGCTCCCGGGTTGATTGCCATTGATGTCGCCTGACAGGCCGGCCCCAGTCCACGAAGCCTCGGCGCGCGGGCCCGCCTGGCTTCCGAACAATCCGTTCCTCCGGCGCCTGACGCTGCTATTGATGGATGGGGTGCTCCTGGCGGCGGGGCTCGCCGTCAACTTTCTCATCTGGCTCAACATTCGAGAGGGGCGCGTCTCCCCGGAATACGCCCGTCAGTTCGTTCTGGTGGCGCCGGGGATCGTGGGGCTCAAACTGGCCTTGTTCGCCGGTTTTGGCCTCTATCGCACGATCGCCCGCCACGCCGGCCGGAGCGAACTCATCCTGATCGCCCTGGCCGACACGATCGTCGCCGCCCTCGTCCTCATTTTCGACGTCCTCACGCCCTTTATCCGTTCCTTCGGGCCGTTTCCCCTGCATCCCAGCGGGGATCATCTCTTGCGTGTCCCGCTGGGCATCGTCTTCAACGACTGGATGCTGACGTTGATCGTCATCCCCGGCGTCCGTTTCCTGCGTCGCGAGATCGAATTCGGCCTCACGCGGCCGCGCGGGGGGCTCGGTCGTCGGGTCCTGATCGTCGGCGCCGGCGACGCCGGCGAGCAAGTCGCCCGAGACCTGGAGCGTGCCACCGGCGGCGCCTTCCGTCCGGTGGCTTTTGTGGACCCGGACGCCCGCCTCACCGGACTGCGCATCCATGGGCTGCCGGTGGCCGGGACGTTGGAGGACCTGCCGTCGGCCATCGCGGCGCATTCGCCGGATGAGCTGGTGATCGCGCTTCCCATGCCGTCGCCGCGCGTCCTGAGCGCCATCGTCGCGCACTGCCGCTCAGCTCGGCTCGGCATCAAGATCGTCCCCCCCCTTTCTTCAGTGATGACCGGCGGCGTGGAGATCAGCACGTTGCGTCCGATTGAAATCGAGGACTTGCTGGGCCGTGAACCCGTCCACCTGGCCTCGCCCGACGGGAGCGACTATCTCAAGGGAAAACGCGTGCTGGTGACGGGCGCCGGCGGCTCGATCGGGCTGGAACTGTGCCGTCAGGCGATCGCCGGCGGCGCCGGCATGATCATCCTCCTGGGGCGAGGGGAGAACAGTCTCTTTGAGGCCTTGCTGGAGTTGCGCCCGGCGGCGACCGCCGGCCAAGTGGACCTGAGAGCCGTCGTCGCCGATGCCCGCGACCGGCCCGCCGTCGAGGCGATCTTCCAAACCTTCCGGCCCGAGATCGTCTTTCACGCCGCGGCCCACAAGCACGTGCATTTCATGGAGGTCCAGCCGTGCGAGGCCGTCAAAAACAACGTCGGCGCGACCCTCGTCGTGGCCGAGGCCGCCGTCGCCGCCGGGGCCGAGCGTTTCATCCTCATCTCGACTGACAAGGCCGTTCGCCCCACCGGCTTTATGGGGGCGACCAAGCGCTGCGCCGAGGTCCTCGTCCGTTCCCTCGGGACGACCGCGCCCGTCCGATTCATGTCCGTCCGGTTCGGCAACGTGCTCGGCAGCCGCGGCTCCGTCATCCCGACCTTCCGTCGTCAGATCGCCCAGGGGGGACCGGTCACCGTGACTCACCCCGAGGCGACCCGCTATTTCATGACGCTGACCGAAGCCGTCAGCCTGGTCATCCAGGCCGGCGCGCGCGGGCAGGGGGGGGAGCTGTTTGTGCTGGACATGGGCTCGCCCGTCCGCATCGCCGACCTGGCCCGCAATCTCATCACCCTGTCGGGCCTGGAGCCGGAGATTGACGTCCCCCTCGTCTACACGGGGCTGCGGCCCGGCGAAAAACTCACCGAAGAGCTCCTCGCTGCCGACGAGGCGAAATCCGTCATCGAAGGGGGGAAAATTTTCGTCGCCCGCGATGAGGCCCGGCCTTGGCCTGAACTGCGTCCTCGGCTGATCGAACTCCTGGAGGCCGCCGCGCGAAACGACGCCGTTGAGGTGGGGCGTCTTCTCAAAGCGCTTACCCCGGAATTTGAGGCGGGCCCGGCCGTCGGGCACTCCTCCTCAAGGCTCGGCGGCGAAGAGTCCGATGAGACGCGTTAGACGACCGGCCTGACCGACATATTCGGCCGCGGGTTTCTTCTGGAACCGCGCCCATTTAGGCTCCAGGTGCTTGAGCGCGTTCCACAGATCGCGGATGAAGAGCCGGAGGAAGTAAGCGCGCCGCGCGCGTTCCCAGTGACGCCGGAACTCAGGAGGGGCGGTCCCGAAATATCCCCGCAGGAGCGCCGAAGCCTGAGTCTCCCACCCGAGGAGCGTCGCCTCCGCCTGCCCCGTTTGTTGTTCCAGCGCCGATGGGTGCAGGGAGACGATCATTCGGGCCAGGTCCAGAGGGAAATCCAGGAAGCGCGCGCGGTCCAGATCGATCAAACAGAGGGACCCATCGGGCCGGATCAGAAAATTGTTCGGGTGGGCGTCGGCCGAGACGAAATGGAACGCTCCTTCCAAAGGGTTGAGGCCCTCCAGCCGGCGGCCGAACCATCCGAGAACATCGGGCAGCGGGCCGAGCCCGAGGCGAACGAGCCGAGGGGCCACGAAGGCTAACTCGCGTTCCACCTCAAGCTGGAAGATCGCTTCGGCGTAGGACCCGTCGGCCGGGTCGTGGCAGTCGCCCCAACGCGTCGAGCGCACTTGATGCAGCCCGGCCAGGAACGCCGCTAGGCGACCCTCATCCTCGGAAGTCATCGGCGAGCGGGGCGCCTCGCCTGGCACGCGCGGCATGACGAGACAGCAGAGGCCGTAGCGTCGGCGGGTTTCACCGGAGGCATCGAGAAACTCGACGACGGGTGAGCCCAGACCGGCTTCGGCGAGCCGTCGGGCCGCCGCGGCGAAGTTGAGCGCGTAGTGGGCCTGTCCGGCCCGATAGAACTTCCACACGCGGCGTCCGTCGGCGAGGACCCTCCGATTCTTCTTCCGCCCGATGAGGCGAGTCTCCGGCGGCGGCTGCAGCCCGATCAGGGCCAACCTTTCGCGCCCGTAGGATTCGATGGCCCGCGACAGCGCCGCCTCGCGCTTCTGACGCCGACGCGCCTCGACGACCCGCCGCAGTCGGTCTATGAAGATCATCCGGCGAGATTGAATACGGGTCGATTGCCCCCCGCCCGGGGAAGAACTTCCCGACCAATCTACCACGGGTTCGCGTCGGCTTGGGAGTCCATAAGTTGAGTAGTGACAACATTCTCAAGCCTGTGGGGGATTGGGATAAGCGATCCTTCGGCGGCCATCTTGCGGCCCCGCGGGCAGGCCGATCATGAATAGGTCTTGCTGAGGCGCCCCGTTTTGAGCTAATAAAGTGTAGCCTAGGCTACATGATGGAGTGATGGTTCCAAATGATTCCTCTCAAGCATGAGCACTCCGGCCCGCACGTGGACCTCTCCCGCTCTCCCTCAGCGCCTCCTCCGCCGGGCTCTCTTGCAAGACGCCCGCTTCGACCCGAGCCCGTTTCTCGCCGGCCTTGGGCGCCGGCGCTGATCCTTGCCCTGGGCGCCGCCGGCTTTCAAGTCTTCGCCCACATTGTTCCTCCCGAAACCTATCATCCGATGGCCGCCAGCTATCGTCGGCTGACGTTCATTCTGAACTTGAACCCCATCGTCTGGTCGCAAGTCCGGTCGGACGCCGAAGTCATCGCCGAGCACCTGGCCGAGGTCGATCCGGAAGCTTCCGGGGAGTACCTCAGGTCCGTGAGCGCGCTGCTCGAAACCATGGCGTCGCGGCCGGATGGGTCAGGTGAGACCCCCACGCCCGCCGAGAGACAGGAGACGGCCCGCCGGGTTTTCGCTCTCTCCACCTCGTCCGTCGCCCGCGCGATCGTCGTCTATCTGAGGGCCGTCGATCCTTCGATCCGGGATTACTCCGGCGCCTCCCGATCGTTTCTTGTCGCCCGGCAGCTTTGGAAGAGCTTCGAGCACGAAATCAAATGGACGGACCGGGAGGCCTTCGTTCGGCTCGGTCGGCGTTGGCTGGAGCTCTCCGGGGCGCTGGGCGGCGCGGCCGTTCCCGACGGTCTCGACGCAGAGGAGCTTCGGTCGGCCCTCTCCGAGATCATCGCCTACGTCGAGGAGACTTACGGAGCGGAGTTTCGCCCGGCCGAGGCCCGGCCGCTCGGGCCGTGGCCGTCGCGCAGCCCCACCTATGACGCCCAGGCCATGGCGCGCCCCTGGCTTCCCCCGGAGAGCGAGCTGAACAAGCAGCTTCCGCGGCCGCGACAGATTCTGAACATGGCCGCGCGGGGGGTCGATGAGTCCGAGACGGCCCTCATCGCTCTCGGCGACATGGCCTTTGACAGTCCTTATATCTTCGGCGAGCCGGCCCGCGGCCTGGGCGTAAGCTGCAACACGTGCCACAACAAGGGCGTCACCAACCCGAAGCTCTTCATCCCCGGCCTTTCCTCGGTGGCCGGCGGCATCGACGTAAGCAACGCTTTCTTCGCTCGGCACGCCAACAACGGCCTCTACGATCCTCTGGACGTGCCGGATTTGAGAGGCATCCGTTTCACGGCCCCCTACGGCCGCAACGGGCGGTTCGCCTCGCTGCGCGAATTCACGCGCAACGTGATCGTCAATGAGTTCAAGGGGCCGGAACCCGATCCGGTTGTCCTCGACGCGATGGTGGCCTACATGAACGAGTTCGATTTCCTGCCTAATCCGCTCCTGGCGCCCGACGGTCGGTTGCGACCGGAAGCGCCGGAAGCGGCCCGTCGGGGAGAAGCCCTTTTCAATCGTCCGTTCGAGACGATGGGCGGGCGGAGCTGCGCCGCCTGCCACGTCCCGTCGGATCACTTTCTGGATCGGCGGCGGCACGACATCGGCAGCGTCCCCGGGGCCACGCCGCACGCGCGAGACGGCGCCCTCGACACGCCGACGCTGCTCAGTTCCCTTTACACGGCCCCTTACTTCCACGATGGGAGCCTCCCGACGCTTGAGGCCGTCGTTCGTTGGTTTGACGGTCGCTTCGGTCTCGGTCTCCGGGAGCGGGAGATCGCCGATCTGACGGCTTACCTTGAGGCCGTCGGCGGCGGCGTCGAGGCTTACGAGGAGACGCTCCACACCCTCGAGGCCGAGCTCGAGGAGTTCAGCTTCTTCCTCTCATCTTATGAGTTTCTCAAGGGGATCGAGAAGCCCGGCATCATCAGCGCGCTCTTCCTGACGGTGGCGACGGAAATTCACGCGCACAAATGGGACGTTCAGGACGAGGCTCGCTTGCCCGACCTGGACCGGTTGGCCGAGTTGATGGAAGACGCGTATCTGGCCGAAGAGCGGGGGGACCGGGAGGCGGCGGATCGACTCGTGGAGGAATACCGGACCTTTTACGCCGCCCGGGCCGAGTGGCTCAAATGATGCCGATCGAACGTCGCAAGAGGTCTCTTCGAATGAACCTTCGCCGTCTGCGGGTCGCGACGACGCTTCTGGCGGCTTTTCCGTGGGCCGCGCCGGGCCGCGCGGCCCACGCGGCCGACCCGCCGGAGTTCAAAATTGTCTTCATCGCCTACGAGAACCCCGATCAACTGGTCGAGGACGTTCGGCCGGTCGTCGCCTACCTGGAGCGGCGGTTGGGCCTTCGCGTCAAACACTTCGTGGCGAGCGATTACGCCGCCATCGTCGAAGCCATGCGCGGCGGTTCGGCTGACGCCGGCTTCATGGGCCCCCTCCAGTACGTGATGGCGCACCGGCAGGCGGGCGCGGTCCCCATCCTCGGCGAGCTCTATCGGGGCAAAGCGACTTACGTCTCGCGCATCTTTGTTCGCAAGGACAGCGGGCTTAAGCGGCTGGAGGATTTGCGGGGCCGGTCGGTCGCCTTCGTCGATCCGCTTTCTTCCTCCGGCTTTATGTATCCCCTCGACATTTTCAGGCGGGCCGGGCTGATCCCGGGGCCGCCCGAAGCCTTTTTCAAGAAAGTCTATTTCGCCGGCGGGGATGAACAGGCGATCCGAGCCGTCTTCAACGGCTTCGTTGACGCCGCGGGTATCGGTCAGTACGCCCTCGGTCTCCTGCGGCCTGAGGAGCGCGACGAGGTGACGCACATCGCCGAGTCGCGCCTCATCCCCTCTCATTGCGTCGTCGTGCGCAAGGGGCTGGACCCCGGCCTCGTCGAGCGCTTCAAACAGGCGCTTCTGGACCTGAACGCGCCCGACCACCCCGACCGTGACCTGCTCCAACGCCTCTATGGGGTCGAAGGCTACGTCCCCGTGACGCCGGAGACTTATGAGGAAGTCGAGGCCCTCGCGCGAGAATATGGATTCCTCCCCTGAGCCGGCGGCGGCGGTCGTCGAGCTCGCCGGCGTTCACGTCGTTTTCGGTCGCCTCTGCGCCTTGGACATCGAATGCCTGGAGCTGCGGGCCGCCGAACGTGTCTTCGTGCTGGGCCGCAGCGGGTCCGGCAAGACGACGCTCTCGCGTCTGATCAAGGGGCGCCTCCGGCCTTCGACCGGCCGCGTGCGCGTTCTCGGCGAGGACCCCATGGCGCCGCAGTCGGCCTCACCCCGAGGGTTTCGTCGGCGCGTTTCGATGATTGATCAGGAATTTCACCTCGTCCCGCGGTTGACCGTCGCCGACAACGTGCTGGCCGGTTGCCTGGGTCGCGTGTCCTCGGCGCGGAGCTTCTTCGGCTGGTACCCGATGGCCGAGCTGATGAAGGCCGAGGCGATCCTGCGCGAAGTCGAGTTGGAAGGGCTTGTCGATCGCCGGGTGGAATCCTTAAGCGGCGGCCAGCGTCAGCGCGCGGCCATCGCGCGGGCGCTGATGCAGGAAGCCGAGGTCATCCTGGCCGACGAGCCCGTCTCGGCGCTGGACCCGGAGTTGGCCGAGGACGCGCTCCAATTGCTTGTGGACTGCGTTCGACGGCGCGGCGTGACGCTTGTGGTCAATCTGCACCAGCCGGCCCTGGCCCGCCGCTTCGCCAGCCGGATCATTGGCCTCTCCCAAGGCAAAATCGTCTATGACGGCCCGCCGGAAGGCTTCACCCGTGAGGCCGCCGATTTCCTTTACGCCGGGCCCGATCGCCCCGGCCGGGTCGTGCCGATCGGTCAGCCGGGCCAGGCCAAGCTCGAAGGGGCTTGATCCTTCCCGGGCCTGATGCGCGGATCGGCGCGGGCCCCGATCCTTCCGTGAGGTGATCTTGGCATGACGACTCTTCGGGGCATCTGGGGTCGGCGAACCCTGATCGGAACGGCCCTCGGCGGCGGCCTGGCCGGTTTGATCGCCTATTCGCTCGTCCGGTCGGAATTCAGTCTGGCCGCCTTGGCGCGTTCCGGTCCCCGCTTCGCCGAGTTCTTCTCTCGTCTGATTCCACCCAACTGGAGCGTCACGGGCCTGGTCGTCGAATCGACGGTCGAGACGCTCATGATCGCCTTCGCCGGGACGGCTCTGGCGGTGATCCTGTCGCTCCCGCTGGGGCTCCTGGCGGCGTCCAATGTCGTCCCCGGATGGCTCGCGCATTCGGTCAAGTGGGGGCTCGGCCTGATACGGTCGGTCCCGCTGATTGTGGTGGCCCTCGTGTTCGTCACGGCCGTCGGCTTGGGCCCCCTGCCGGGGATGCTCGCGATCGCGTTTCATTCGATCGGGATGCTGGCGAAATTCTACGCCGAGGAATTCGAGACGGCCGACGCCGGCATCCTGGACGCCGTCGGCGGCACGGGGGCGACGTGGCTGCAGACGATTCGCTTCGGCTTGTTTCCTCAGTGCGTCCCTCAGGTGGTGGCCTTTACCGTTTATCGGTTCGAGATGAACTTCCGGGACGCGGCGATTCTCGGTCTGGTCGGGGCCGGCGGCATCGGTTACTACATTCAGCTTTACGTGCGCGGTTTCCAGTATGAGAAGGTCGCCGTCCTGCTCCTCGTCATCGTGCTCGTCGTGACGCTCCTGGATCAGCTCACTTTTTGGGTGCGCCGCTGGGTCCGCTGAGGCGATCGGGTCGCCGTCGCAAAACCGGCGGCTCTCCGTTAGGATTGCCTCCGGAGGCGCGGCATGGGGACGCTGATTCTGGTTCGGCACGGCCAGGGAGGGACCCTCGGGGGCGATTACGATCGCCTTTCCCCGTTAGGGGAGGAGCAGGCCCGTCGCCTTGGGGCCTACTGGTCGGCCTGGGGCGCGAGCTTCGACGCCGTCTATACCGGTTCGTTGCGGCGTCAGCGTGCCACGGCCGAGAAGGTCGCCGAGGTCCTGCTCGAACGGGGCGGTGCCTGGCCGGAGCCTCGTCGGCTGCCGGCCCTCGACGAGTACGACGCCGACGGGATTCTACGGGCGCTCCTGCCGGAGGCCGCCCGGCGCGACGAGCGCGTCGCCGGCCTGGAGGCGCAATACCAGGCTCAGGCCGTGGGCCCGGAACGGAACCGTCGGTTTCAGCGTCTGTTCGAGGCCGTGATGGCAGAGTGGGTCAAGGGGACGCTCGAGACCGACGGCTTCGAATCCTTCCGAGCCTTCCAGGCCCGCGTGCGCCAGGCGTTGGATTCCATTCTACGGGCTCAGGCGGGGGGCCGGCGCGTGGTCGTCTTCACCTCCGGCGGGCCGATCGGCGTGATGGTTCAGACCGCCCTCGCGGCGCCGGACATGAAGGCCGTCGAGATCAATTGGCGCGTCCGCAATTGCTCGCTGACCGAGTTCGTCTTCACGCCCGGCCGGCTCACGCTCGAATCCTTTAACGCCCTGCCCCATCTGCCGGACCCCGCGCTCTGGACTTTTCGATGATCCCCAAGGCCACCGAACGCTCCGCCCCGATCCTCGACGCCACCGCCCCCGTCCGCAAGGGCGAGCACTTGCCGGTCGATCGTCTGGCCCGCTATCTGGCGGCCCATCGCCCGGAGTGGAAGGCTCCCCTGGCCGTGGAGCAGTTCCCCGGCGGCCATTCCAATCTCACCTACCTGCTCCGCGTCGGGGATAACGAACTCGTGCTCCGGCGGCCCCCGTTCGGCAATCAGGTGCGCTCGGCTCACGACATGGGGAGGGAATTCCGCGTGCTTTCTCGCCTCAGCGGGGTTTACGAGCTGGCCCCCACGCCCTACCTTTATTGCGAGGACGAATCCGTCATCGGGGCCCCTTTCTATCTGATGGAGCGCCGCCGCGGCGTCGTGCTCCGCGGGACGGTCCCCGACGGCCTCGAATTCCGCCCCTCGACGGCCCGTCGGCTCGCCCGGGCCTTCGTCGCGAATTTCGCCCGCCTCCACGCTCTGGATTACGCCGCCGCCGGCCTCGGCGATCTGGGTCGGCCGGACGGCTACGTCGAGCGCCAACTGAAAGGTTGGAGCGAACGGTACGCTCGAGCGCGAACGCACGATTGGCCGGAGATCGATCGGGTCATCGCCTGGCTCCTCGACCAGCGGCCGCCTCCGTCCGGCGCCGCCCTGATCCACAACGACTACAAGTACGACAACATTCTGCTCGATCCGCACGACCTGACGCGGCTGCGCGCCGTCTTCGACTGGGAGATGAGCACGCTCGGCGATCCGCTGATGGACCTCGGGACGACGCTGGCCTATTGGGTCGAGGCCGGGGACGCCGAGCGTTTGGCCCTCCGCGGCGGCGGCCCGACGACCCTGCCGGGCAACCCCACCCGGCGGGAACTCGTCGCTCTCTATGGAGAGCTCTCGGGTCGCGACGTCTCCGCTTTTCCGTTCTACTACGTTTTTGGCTTGTTCAAGAACGCCGTCATCGGCCAGCAGATATACTACCGCTACGCCCGGGGCTTCACGCGCGACGAGCGTTTCGCGCGGATGCACCTGAGCGTCGAGCTGGCCGGCCGAATGGCCGCCCGCGCGATCGAGACCGCGGAATTCTAAGGCCGCCGCGCCGGAGCCGAGCCCGGCCGTCCTACGCGCGGCCGGTGAATCAGCCGCTCGTGGCCGCGACGCAATAAACGCGCGACTCTCCCCGCAAAAATATCTCCTCGCCGACGATGGCGGGCGAGGCGTCGATCGGGCTGTCGAGCTTGTTCGTGGCCAGCACCTCAAGCCGCCGGCCGTGCTTGAGGACAAGCGTCGTTCCCGCCCGGTCAACGAGGTAAACGCGGCCGGCGGCTCCCACCGGCGAAGCGTAAAAGTCCCGGACGCCCGGCAGCCGCTCCCGGTCGATCACCGGCTGGCCGGTGGCGATGTCCATGACGGTCAAAACGGCGTTGTTCGTGTCCAGGAAATAGAGCAAATCCTCGTAGAGCAACGGCGACGGAACATACGGGGTGCCGCGATCATGCTTCCAGAGGACTTTGTCGGTGCCCGTGAGATCGCCGCGCGCGTCCAGCGGAATCGCGAAAAGCGCCTTGCCCCGGAAGCCGCTCATGGCGAAGGCCACGCCGCCGGCGGCCACCGGCGAGGGGATCGCGTTGGCCGTCTGGCCGCCGTTCTCCCAGAGGAGTTCGCCCGTGGCCAGATCGTAGGCGCGCGTCCGGCGCGTGGCGTTGGTCACGATCACCGGCCGGCCGTTGTGCGGCACGACCAGCGGCGTCGCCCAGGCCGTCCCTTCGTCGCGATCGACTTTCCAGACCGTCTCGCCGGTCAGGGCGCTCAAGGCCGTGATGAAAGAACCCCCTTCATGGTCCCACTGGACGATCAATTTGTCCCCGTAGAGCGTCGGGGACGTCCCTTCGCCGAACCCATTGCGCGTGCGCATGTCCCCCAGGTCGCGTTCCCACTTGAGATCGCCCTCAAGGTCGTAGGAATAAACTCCTCTGGAGCCGAAAAACGCAAAGAGGCGCTGCCCATCGGTCGTCGGCGACCCCGAGGCGAAGCCGTGCGTCGGCTGATGCCCTTCGTGCGGGACCTGCTCGGTGGCGACGCGCTCCCACCGGACGCGGCCCGTGGCTTTGTCCAGGCTGATCACCATGAATCGGTAATAACGATCCGGGGCGGGGACGCTGCGGCCCGGAAGACCCGTCGGGCCCGCTTGAGCTGATCGTTCCGCGGGTCGATCGGTCGGGACCGCCGTGACGACGAAGACCTGATCGCCCCAGACGATGGGCGAAGCGCTCCCGCGGCCCGGAATGTCCGTCTTCCACCTGATGTTCGTCGATTCATCCCATTGGATGGGGGGATTCCCCTGCGGCGCGACCCCATTGGCCCACGGCCCCCGCCACTGGTGCCATTGGTCGAGATAGCCGGCGGGGAAATCGTCGGCTCCGGCGACGGCCGGGCCGAACGCAAGCCCGAAGGCGACAGCCAGTAACTTTCTCATGTTCAGAACCCTCTCGCGGCGATGTCGTACCTTGTTTCAACAAGGGACCCCTTCATTGTGAGGTCTTCGCGCCGGGGCGCGCAAGCGGATTTGGGCGCCCGCGGGCCCCCCTGCGCCGGCGCCATCGCTCTTCTGTGGATGGTAGCCGTTCCGGGTTGAAAACCGCTGCGAGGGACCGTTCAATGGGCCCGGCCCGCGTTGATAGGATTTCTTGGTCCCATGCGTCTCCGCGCCCATCAGTGGATGATCGTCCTCCTGGTCGTGGGGGCGATTCTGGGGGTCCTCGTCGGGCTATGGGTGCCGCCCGAGCGTTTCAACGTCGGCTTCCTCGGGGATATCTTCCTGAGCAGCCTCAAGATGCTCGTCGTCCCCCTTGTGATGACGACGATCATCGCCGCCGTCGGCGGGATGGGGGATTTCCGACGGCTGGGTCGCCTCGGCGGCTACACGTTCGGCTATTACTTCCTGACGACCGGGCTCTCGTGCCTGCTCGGAATTTTCCTGGTGACCACGATTCAACCCGGCCAGGGCGTCGCCCCGTCCTCCGAAATCGTCGAGCTCGTTCACGAGCGCGAGGCCGGGGTCTGGCCCTTCGTCCGGGACCTCCTCCTTCGGATGGTCTCCCCCAACCTGGCCGGCTCCATCGTCGAAATGGATATCCTGGCCGTGATCGTTTTCTCCATCATCTTCGGGGCCGTCCTGGGGACGATGGGGCCGCGCGGCAAACCCCTGATTGACCTGACCGACGCCCTGGCCGAGGCCATCCTCAAATTCGTTCAGTTCATTCTCTGGTTCGCCCCGGTCGGCGTCTTCGCCCTGATCGCGGCCCGGCTTCAGGAGACCGGCGGCGGCGAAGGTCTCCGGCAACTGCTGACCTCGGTCGGGAAGTACTCGCTCACGGTGATCGGCGGGGTCGTGTTCCACGGCGTCGTGGTGCTCCCCTTGCTGCTGGCGCTGCTGGCGCGGCGGAATCCCTGGTGGTTCGCCGGCCATTTCTCTCCCGCGCTGATCATGGCCTTCTCCACGTCCAGCTCGTCGGCCACGCTGCCGGTGACGATCGAATGCGCCGAGAAGCGCGCCGGTCTTTCCCCGAGGGCAGCCGGGTCGGTCCTGCCCTTGGGGGCGACGATCAACATGGACGGGACGGCGCTTTATGAAGCCGTCGCGGCGGTGTTCATCGCGCAGGTTTACGGCGTGCCGTTGAGCTCCGTCCAACTGGGCGTGATTTTCCTGACGGCGACGCTGGCGGCCGTCGGCGCCGCCGGAATCCCCCAAGCCGGCTTGACGACGATGCCGATGGTGCTCCTGAGCGTCGGCCTCCCGCTCGAAGGCGTGGCCCTGATCGTCCCGGTGGATTGGTTCATTGACCGTTTCCGCACGGCCGTCAACGTCTGGGGGGATTGCGTCGGGACGGGCGTTGTCCAGCGGCTGGTTTTCGACGCCGCGCGCCGGGAGGAAGCCGTCTCCCCGGCGTCCCCGGCCCACGGGCCCCAGCCGCCCGGTTGACACTCCCCCGGAGCCTTCTCTAAGGTGGGAATCCGTCTTCGGGAGCCGGACGGAGAATCCGCCCCCCGGGGACAGGAAGGACGCCGATGGATTGGCGCGGTCTACGGGGGGTGAGCGTCGGATTCTTGGCCGCTTGCGGGCTGCTGCCGGCGTCCAGGCCGGAGGTGTTCGTCCCGCTTCAGAACTCCGCGCGCGAACAATTCAACTACGCCAAACAGTATGAGGAACAGAATCGGCTGGCGCTCGTGGACCGGGGTAATCCCACGCGCGTTCGAGACCGGACGGCGGCCGTCATCGCGGCCTTCGCCAAAGTGGTCGAGCATTTTCCCGACGATCGGGATTTCACGCCGCTGGCGCGGCTGGAGATCGCCGATCTACGCGCCGGGCTCGAAATCTCCCGCCTGGAGCCGAGCCGCCGGGACCTGCGGGCCGCCATCAGCGAATTTCAGAACCTCCGCCGCGAGTACCCCGAGTACGAATACATCCAGGCCAAGGCCGCCTATGACGAGGCCCTCTGCTGGCGGAAGCTCAAGGATTACGAGCGGGCCCAGGACCTTTTCCGCCACGTGATGGACACCTACGGTTCCCGCGACGACCCCGTGCTCAAGCAGATCAGCGAATACGCCCGCGCCCTCTATCAGCAGACCTACATCCGGTGAGGCGCCGGGCAAGTCGCCGCAGGCCGGCGCCCGGCCGCCCCTTCCCCCCGGCCCCGACGATCCGAGTTCCGAATTCGTCGGGCTCCTGATATGCTGGGCCGACCTTCGGCCGTCCGCGGCTCGACCGGCATCGAGCTCGATTCGCCCGCACGGTTCGCCGCCCGGCCGATCGGTCGCCCCGATGGTCCCTCCCCAGCGCAAGTCCTCCTCCGAGCCGGCGGATAAGGCCGCCGCCGCGCCGGCCGAGGATTCCCCGGGCGCGCTCGCGGTCATCCGCGAGTGGGCCGACGCCCTCGTCATCGCCTTCGTGCTGGCGATGTTCGTGCGCGTCTTCATCGTCGAACTCTTCAAGATTCCGACCGGCTCGATGACGCCGACGCTTCTGGGCGACGAGGTGGCCTACGTGGATTGGGACAATGACGGCCTCGAAGACCTCGTCGTGCGCGGGCACCAGACGCTCGTCTTCATCAACAAGGGCGGGCGCTACGAAGTCGATCCGACGGCCCGGCCGAGTCCCTGGCAAATTCGCCAATGGGAGGAGCAACGGCTGTTGCGCCCCCAATACGACCGCATTCTGGTCAACAAATTCCGCTATTGGTTCACCCCTCCCCAACGCGGCGACGTGGTCGTCTTCAAGGTCCCCGACGTCATCTGGGACCCCAAGAAACCGATTTACATCAAGCGCGTCGTCGGGGTCCCCGGCGACGTCATTGAATTCGACGGACGGCTGCGGGTGGGCGGCGAGATCGTGGAATCCCCCTCCTTCTTCAACCACCAGGAGTACATCAACTCGGTCCCCTATAACCTGAGCGGATTCGAAAAACAGCCCTTCGTCAAATACCGCAAGGACGACTTCTCCCGGCTGGAAATCGAGGAGGTCGACGTTCCCCCCGGAGGAATCTACGTGCTCGGGGACAACACCCGCAGCAGCCTCGACAGCCGCTATTGGGGGCTCGTTTCGCTCGACAGCGTCAAAGGCAAGGCCTTCATGCGGTACTGGCCGATCAATCGGATCAAGTTCATCGATTGAAGCGGGCCGTGACGGCCGCTCAGGCCACGCCGACGGCCTCGCCCAACGTCGGACCGATCTCGGCGTTGATCACCAGATCGGCCAGCGGGTCCAGGTCCGTGGGATCACGGTTCAGGATCACCAGGCGCGCGCCATGGCGCTTGGCCAGGAGTGGGTAGCCCGCCGCCGGATAAACCACAAGCGAGGAGCCGACGGTGAGCATCAGATCGCAGCCCAGCGCCGCTACCTCGGCCCGTTCCATCGCCGCCGCCGGCATCATCTGCCCGAAGGAAATCGTCGCCGTCTTGATGTAGCCCCCGCAAGGGCAGAGGGGCGCCCGCTCGGTCCGTTTGAAAGCTTCGAATATCGGTTCGAGTTCGTACCGGCGGTCGCATTTCAGACAGACGGCGTAGGTGGCGTTCCCGTGCAGCTCGATCACGCGCTCGGGGGGCACGCCGGACGCCTGATGAAGACCATCGACGTTCTGAGTGATGACGCAGGCGGCGACGCCCCGGCGAATCAATTCGGCGACGGCCCGATGGCCGCGGTTGGGTTGGGCGGCCCGGAAGGCCTCATCGGTGGCGATCTTGCGCCGCCACGCCTCGCGCCGCATCTCCTCTGAGCTCATAAACTCCCCGAAATCAATGGGTTGATACTTACTCCACAGGCCGCCGGGACTCCGAAAATCCGGTATGCCCGATTCCGTGCTGATCCCGGCCCCCGTGAAAACGACCGCCCTCCGGCACCCGTCGAGCATTTCCTTGAGCGTCCGCAGCGTCTCGACCGGCAGCGACACGATGACTCCACGGCAGGCGGGGCGGTGGCCCCCCTTTCCTGCCTCAGGCCCGACCAACCTGCCACAGCCGCGGCCAAGGGGCAAGCCCGGAGGTGGAATGGCCGTCAAAGCTCTTGCGTTGATGACCGGCCGGGGCGTATTCTTCCGGTTTATTCCCGCAAAAGGGAGCCCCGAGGCGCGCCGCCTCATGCCAGAGTTCTGAATCTACAAGCGTTAGCTAGAGGCTCAGCACCGTGATCATCGTCATGAAGCCCGAGGCCACCCAGGCCGAGATCGATCACATCGTCGAGACGATCGTGAGCCTGGGGCTGCGGCCCCACATCTCCCGCGGGGAGACGCGGACGATCATCGGCGCCATCGGCGACGAATCCCCCTTGCGCGCCAAGCCGCTCGCGGGCTTCCCCGGCGTCGAATCCGTCACCGAAATCCAGAAGCCTTACAAACTGGCCAGCCGCCAGCTTCGCCCGGAGCCGACGCTCATCAACGTCAACGGCGTCTCGGTCGGCGGCCCCCAGGTTCATGTGATCGCCGGCCCGTGCTCCGTCGAGACACGCGAAGGGGCGATCGAGATCGCCGAGGCGGTCCGGGCCGCCGGGGCCACGATGCTGCGCGGCGGGGCCTTCAAGCCCCGAACCTCCCCCTACAGTTTTCAGGGTCTTGGCGAGGAAGGGCTCAAAATCCTCGCCGAGGCCCGCGAGCGGACGGGCCTGCCGATCGTGACCGAGGTTATGGACCCCCGCCAGGTGGAGCTTGTCGAGCAGTACGCCGACGTTCTGCAGATCGGGGCCCGGAACGTTCAGAATTTCAACCTCTTGAAGGAAGTGGGCCTCTCGGCCAAGCCGGTCTTTCTGAAGCGGGGCCTCTCGACCACGCTCCAGGAATTCCTCATGTCGGCCGAATACGTCATGTCGCAGGGCAACCCGCAGGTCATCCTCTGCGAGCGTGGCATTCGGACCTTCGAGACGGCGATGCGCCACACGCTGGACATCGCCGCCGTCGCCTGGCTCAAGGCCGAATCCCATCTGCCGGTTTTCATCGATCCCTCGCACGCCGCCGGCCTGTATCGATGGGTGGATTCGCTGGCGCGAGCCGCCGTGGCCGCCGGCGCCGATGGTCTCATGATCGAAGTCCATCCCCGGCCGGAGGAGGCCCTATCCGACGGGGCCCAGGCCCTCATCCCTTCGCGATTTCGAAGCCTGATGCAGGAGCTGCGCCCGATCGCCGAGGCCATCGGCCGCAGTCTCTGAGCTCCGATCAGGGGAGCGGTCCGGACGCGGTGCTTCCCCATTTCCGACGCATCGTGATTGACGGCGTGGGGCTGCTCGGCGGCTCGCTCGGCATGGCGCTTCGACGGCGCCGCATGGCCGAGGAGGTGATCGGCTTGGGCCGCTCGCGCAAACGTCTGGAGCGCGCGCGCCAGTTGGGGGGCGTGGATTCCTGCACCACCGATGCCGCCGAAGCCTTCCGGCAGGCTGACGCCGTTTTGATCTGCCTCCCTCCCCGGCTGATCCGGGCGCGTTTGGCCGAAGTGGCCGCTCAGGTTTCGCCGGGAGCCTTCGTCACCGACGTGGGCAGCGTGAAGGAAGCCATCGTCGGCGAGGCCGAGGAGCGCCTGCCGGAGGATTGTCTCTTCATCGGTTCGCATCCGATGGCCGGCTCGGAACGGACGGGCGTCGAGGCCGCGCGGGGCGACCTCTTCGAAGGCCAGGCCTGCTTCCTCACGCCCACGGCGGCCACGCGCCGGGCCGCCCTGACGCTGGCCGTCCATTTCTGGCGTTCGCTGGGGGCCCGCGTCGTCATCACCGATCCGGCGCGGCACGATCGGCTCGTCTCGGCCATCAGCCATTTGCCTCACCTGGCCGCCGTCGCGCTCATCCAGACGCTTTACTCCCGCGGGGATTCCACCCCCTTTTACCAGGCCGTGATCGGCAACGGGTTCCGGGACAGCACGCGGGTCGCCGCCGGCGACGCCGAGACGTGGGAACAGATCTTCATCGAGAACGCCCCCGCCCTCACCGCCGATCTGGACACGTTGCTCGAGGTCCTGTCAGAATGGCGCGATCGACTCGCTCGCGGCGGGTCGGGCGAAATCGCCGAGCGGCTGGCCGAGGCGGGCGGCCTTCGGCGGGAGCTGGCCGCGGGCGGCGAAATCGCACCGCCATGACCGCCGGTCGCCGGCCTTACGTTCTGCTTACAAACGACGACGGGATCGACGCTCCCGGGTTGCACGCGCTGGCCGACGCCCTGGCCCCGGATTACGATCTTTTGATCGTCGCCCCGCACGTGGAGCGAAGCGCCACGGGCCACGCCATCTCCGTTCTCAAGAATCTTCGTCTGGAGCGTTATGAGCGCGGCGGCGCGCACTGGGGATGGAGCTTCGAGGGGCGGCCGGCCGATTGCGTCAAAGTGGCCGTGACGACGATTTCGCCCGATCGGCCCTTTGATCTGGTCCTCGCCGGGATCAACGCCGGCCAGAATCTCGGCGTCAACGTGCTCTACTCCGGCACGGTCGCCGCCGCCCGTGAAGGGGTGATCTTCGGCATTGCGTCGATCGCCTTCTCGGTCGTCTATCGCGACCCCGACCGCGTCCCCTATGCGACGGGGGCGCGCGTGGCGGTCGAATTGACGCGACGCGTCGTCGAACGCGGCCTCCCCCCGGGCGTGCTGCTGAACGTCAATGTCCCGGACCTCCCCTACGACGCTCTCCAGGGCTACGCCGTCACGCGACAGGGCCGAAGCTATTTCCGCGACAAGTTCGAACGGGTCCAGGGCGATCTGGAAGGCCGGGCCATCTTTCGCAACGTGGGCGATCGATTCGCGGCTTCGCCCGACGGTCAATTCGACCTCGACGATCAGGCCATCGCGCAACGGCGGGTCTCCGTGACGCCGCTCCACGTCGACGCCACGGCCCACCACCACGTGCGCTCGGTTCAGGACTTGTTTCGCCCTCAGGGGCCTCAATCCCCCCCCGGGGCATAGGCCGCGAACGAATCCGGCGTCTCCCAGAAAACCACCCGGACGACGGGAAACCCCTGACGCCGCGTCTCGTCGAAGATGAGCCGGGCCAGAGCCTCCGCCGTCGGATTCTCCTCCATCAGGTGCAGCGGTTCCCCCAGCTCGCGCAGGGCGGGGACGGCGGGATCCCGGCGGTGAAGCACCATGCGATGATCCAGCTGGTCGTCGATCCACCCCTTCATGACGCGTTTGATCTCGGCGAAGTCCGTCACCATCCCCCGCTCGTCGAGGGCCGGTCCCTCCAGCTCGATCTCGACCCGCCCGTTGTGCCCGTGCAGATGCCGACACTTCCCCTCATACGCCAGCAGCCGGTGGCCGTAGCAGAAGTCGATCTGTTTGGTGACGCGGTACATCACGGCGCGCCCGAGGGGCTTCAAGGCTGAGCCGGGACGGCTTCGCCCGGCATCCGCCGGCGTATCTCACGATGGGCGCGGGCGGCTTCCAGCAGGAGCGGCTCCAGCCCCGCGTAATAATCGGTTTCCGGCAGGGCCCGCTTGCGCCGCTTCCACTGCTCGACGCGATCCAGCGCCGCCAGATAGGCCTCGACCAGCTCGGCGGGAACCGTGGGAGGGAACGTGAAATCCTTAATGAAGCAATGGGCGGCCAGCGCGCCGTCCCCGGCGGCCCACTCGTCGGCCTCGACGGCCCGGCCCCCGGCGGCCTCTTCGGCCAGGTCAACATCGACGAGCAGGCGCGTCCCCAGCCCGTCGCCGTTGTCGTCGATCAGCCCGTGCTCGGTCGAGATCAACCCCTCGCTGACGTACCAGGCCTCGGTGAGGGCGGCGGCCTGGCGGCCGGCTTCGAGGACGGAGATGCGCTCATCCCGGTTCACGTCGGCGCTCCCCTCCTCGAGGCCTTGAAGGAAAAACTCCATGAACCGCGTCGCGTTCTTCTCGTTGACGCTTTTGGTGGCCGTCAGAATGATCCGATCCGGCCCGCTGAGGACGTTGATGAAGCCGGCTCCCGCCGAGGCCGAGTTGATCACCACGAGCCGTCGCGGCGCCAGCGGCTCCAGCAGGCCCTTGAAATCCTCGGCCGTCGGGTCCGGGCCGGGGACGTGAAAGCGCGAAATCTCTCGGAGGAAACTCCCGTGGCCGATCAGATAGACGAACAGGTCGTCGTCCTCGGTCAGGCGCGGCTGGAGCGTCCGGATGGCCTCGGCGATCGTCTCGGCGCTCGTGGCCTTCCAGGTCGCCGAACCCTCCCCGGCCGCTTCGGTCAGCAAAAGGACGTTCTCTTCGGGATGGCCCATCGGCTCGATCAGGGTCTTGCGGAGCCGGTGACCCCACTCCGCGAATTGCCGCCGGTATTCATCGTCGCCGCCGCTGCCGCAGACGATGAGATCGTAGGGAGCCGCCGCCGCCTTCGGAACCCCCAGCGCGACGGCCACGACGAGAAGCCAGAAAGGAAGCCCAGGCGGGGCGCGTTCGGGTCGCTTCATGCGTACCCTCGCCGCCGCCGCAGATACCACTCCAGGCCGAGCGTGCCGACCAGGAGGACGTAGAAACCGGGGAAGTGACCCAGGTGCAGCCGCCGATGCTCCGGTTCGCGCCGGTCCGTCCACGGAAGTCGGCGCGCCACCTCGCTCAGCCGCTCAAGGGGGTAGAACTCTCCGCCGGTGGCTTGAGCGATCGCTTGAAGAAACGCCGGGTCATATTCGGCCTTCTGGAATTCGCGCTGATCGGCCTCGACGAGAAGGGCCTCCTCCAATGACCCGACGACTTCGTCCTTCTCGTCGAGCGCTTCCAGCCGCGCGCGGTAAGTCCCCGCCTCCTCCGGCGTGAATTCGGCCCGATAAAGTCCCGTTTCGTGCAGGGATTCCTCGACCGGGACGTTGATCTCTCGGCCGGACGGCGCGCCGAGCTTGATCGTCGTCCGCAGTCCTTCGCGCTCGTCGTAAACGTCGTCCCGAACGATGAAATCAAGCCCGGTGGCCTGCCCGATCGTGTAACCCTCGCGCGGCGAACGCAGGTAAACGGGCTCCGCCACCCCGGCGATCAGGCTGCGGGTCAATTGCCGCCAGAAACGCTCATGGCGGGTGTCCTCCGCCGCCACGCTCTCCTCCATCCGCCATTGCCAGGTGGAGCCGGTTGCCAGGATGGCGCAGCGACCCTCGCCGTAGCGCTGGACGGCGAAGAGGGGCGCCTGATCGACGTCCGGCCAGGGACTTGCGGTCCGCGCCATCACCGTCGCCCCGGCCCGTGTCAGCGGGAAAAGATTCACGCCCGTCAGTTCCGGCAATTCCTCCCAAAGCCGCGTGTTCTCGTCGGGGTTGGGGTCGAGCGCCCAGGCCCCCCCGAGCACGCCGTCGATCGTCGGCTCGGCCTTGAACCGCCGCGTCAATTGCGGAGGGGTCGCGCGGCCCAACTCCCGGACCGCCTCGCTCACCAGCACGGGCAACATCGGCGCGATAACCGAGCCGGCGTAGTTCCCCTCGGCGAAGGAGTTGGGCCCTCCCAGCAACAAGAGCGTTCCGCCCCGTTTGCGGACGAACTCGCGCGTCAGCTCCAGTTGAGCGCGAGAAAAGAATTCATGCTCGATTTCCCCCCAGATAACCAGATCGTAGCGGAACAGGTCCTTGGCGTGGGACGGGTAGCCGGTGTCGAGCTCCGGCCCCTGGACGCCCAGCCGCAGGAAGACCGATTCGTCGTAGCGGGGCTGATCGGCGTGCTCGCCGAAGCCTTCAAAGAGCGGGTTGCTCATCGTCGAACGGCGGCCGCGGAAGACGAACCGGCGTTCGGCGCGCGAGATGCGGATCAGGCTCGTCGTGCGCAACCGCTCGTCCTCGTCCAGGGCCCGGAGAATGAATTTCTGCTCCCAGTTGGGCCGCCCGGCGAAGTACAGGATGCGGCGCCGCCGATCGCGGTTGTCCACCAACAGGCGACGGACGTTGTTCTCGACCACGCGATCCTTCGTCGGCGCCCGTATATCGCTCACGGCCGTCGCCCGGTTCCAGGGGCCCGTCTCGGCCAGCCGAACCCGCGCCTCGTATTCGAGCCAGCCCTTCTTGTCGGGGACGAACTCCAGCCGGACTTCCTCCTCATGAACGTCCTCGTCAAAGGCCAACTGCTGAGCTTTGATCACCCGCCCCTCGCGCACGACCTCGACGACTCCCTGCTCGCCGGTCAGGCCGACGGCCCGCACGGGCGCCGTGATCACCACCGGGCTTTGATCCAGCTCCGCTCGCCGCACGCTCAACTCGCCCAGGGCCAGGTCCTTCCAGGCGGCTTCGGCGTCGACGCCGACGGTAAAGACCGGCGTGCCGCGGGCGGCCAGGCGTTCCAGGTCCGGCGCGGCGGCCTCCGTCTGCTGGATGCCGTCGGAAAACAGAACGACGCCGGAGACGGCCACGCCTTCGAGGTCCTGCAGCGCCTGTTCGACGGCGCCGACGAGATCGCTGCGCCCGCGTTCGAATTTCATCGCCTCCGGCTTCTCGATGCGCTCCACGCGATCGCCGAAGGCGTAGAGCGCCAGTTGGAATCGACCCCGCAAATCCCGCTCGAACCCCGGCCGCTCGGCCGCGTAGGTCCGCAGCATCCGATCCGCCCGCGATAACCCCTCGGCCCCCACGATCCGCATGCTCTGGGAGTCGTCAAAAAGCGCGATGACGTAGTGATCGCCGGGACGATCCAGCCGGCCGACGAGGCAGGGGTCAAGCAGCAGGAAGACCGCCAAGGCCAACGCTCCGGCTCGCAGGCCCGTCAGCAGGAGCCGCGAGCGGAGCCTGAGGCGCCTCAGACGCGGCCACGCGTAGAGCCCGGCGCCCAGGCCGACGGCGAGCACGATCGCCAGTCCGAGCGTCGTCGCGAACGGGACGTTGAACTCAAAGCGCAGGTCGTTCAGATCGCCGATGCCGCGCGTCAGCCATGCCCAGAGGCTCCGCCACATCCTCAGGGCATCCTCTCGGCTTCCGACAGGGCCTGGAAGTACTCGGCCACGCGCTTGCGATATTGGGCGGGGATGGTCCCTTCGTCCGTCAGTAGGAACTCCTCCTGCGCCAGAAGCTTCTGGATCTCAAGATCAAGCTGCTGAGCGGTTTCGGCCAATGGGTTGGCGATCTCTTGAAGGAAAAGCTCGAAGCGCGGCGCCAGGCTGTGACGCCGATAGTCTCGTCGCATCTCCTCGATCTGTCTCCGGACGCGCTCCAATTGGCGGCGGTAATCGCTCTCCGGCGGCAGCAGCGCCTCGGCATTGCGGATCCGTTCGATCCATCGCTCGTAGTCCGTCTCGATGAAGCGCCTCAGATCCTCGGGCCGCGGCCACCACCCCCCGGCCCAGCGGTCCCAGGCGCCCCCGCGTGTCCAGGCGCCGTCGGTCGGCCCGCCGCTTGGCGCGGGCCGCTCCGCCTGCCGTTCCGTTCGGTCGAACCGCGGGCCCGGCTCGGCGGGGCGGCGGTCGGCCGTCTCGCTCCCCGCCCTGGAGCCCCCGCCTTCCCTCTGCTGGCTCCCCGGCTGGGAGCGCTCGTTCGGGGCGGATTGGCCCTCGGCGTCCCGTTCGGCCGATTGCCTTTCCTCGCGGTCGGTCGCGCTCTCGCGCCGGCCCGGGCCCGCCGGGCGCGCCTCGCTGGATTCCTCCGCGCCGGGCTGGCTCTGGCCGGCGCGCGTCCTCTCCTCGTTCTCCTCGGGCGTTCCGGCCGGCGTTCCTTGGTCCGGCCGTCGGGCGGAAGCTTCGGCTTGGGCCACGTCGCGGCGGGTTTCGCGCTCCTCCTCGACGATCCGTTCCAGCTCATCAAGCGCCCGGCGAAGGGCGTCCAGATCGTCCGTCACGCTCTGGCTGGCGACCTCTTCGAGCCGTTCGGCGGCGTCGGCGAGCTTGCGCTGGATTTGACGTTCCTGCTCCTCGGCGGATTTCCAGATGCCGTAGTTGACGAGCGGCTCGCTCTGGCGAACGTCCTCGAGCAGCCCGTCTTTACTCGTCTGGCGCAGCCAATCCCCCAGCTTGCGGGACATGAGTTCCTGACTGGCGGCGGCGCGCTCGGCCAATTCGCCGGCCTTTTCCATGAGATCGGTGAAGCCGCGCGTCATCTCGGACTTCTCATCGAGGATGGCCTTCTTCTCCTCTTCCATCGCGCCGGCGGCGCTCAGGAGCGGCGATTCGTGCCGTTCGCGCAGCGCCTCCACCTGCGCCAGAATCGAGGCCTCGCGCTCTTCGAGCCGTTCCATGTCTTCCAGGAGCTGACGCATCTTCTCCTCGGCCGCCGCTCGCGAGAAGCTCTCCAGGGATTGCTCGATCTCGCTGAGCGCCGCCAGCGCCCGGGACCCCGCCGAACGTGCCTGCTGCATCTCGTCGTTCTGAAGGTTTTCGAGGCTGCGGTTCATCTGGTCCCGCGCGTCCTGAAGGCCGTCCATCGTCTGGCGGGCCTGTCGGCTCTCCATCTCGCCCGAGGCCACGTCCCGCTGAACCTGATCCAGACGTTCGAGGTTGCGCCGCGCTTCGTCCTGGAGCCGTTCCAGACGGCGCTCAAGTTCCTCGCGTTCCCTCTCCGTGCGGGCCTGCTGGATTTCGGAAATCAGTTTGGCGATCTCTTCGTTGAACATCCGTTGGCGCTGAGCCAGCTCCTTGATCTTACTGAGCGCCCCCTCGGCGGCCTGTTGCTGCATCTGGGTCCGCCGTTCTTCCTCGAAGAAATTGGTGTTCCGGCGCAGTTCCAGCTCGTCGATCTCCGGCCGTTCACGGTTGGCCCCCCCGGCCCCGCCCCCCCCTTGACCCCCCTGGCGCTGCTGGACCTGGGAGCGATCCGGTCTGAGTTTGAGCAGCAGCCGATAGGCCGTCTGCTCGCGCACGGTAGCCTCCGAGAGCCGGGCCGTCGGTTCGGGCAGCTCGGCCGCCGAAAGGGCCTCCACGGCGCCGGCCATCGCGTCGACCAGCTTCTTAAAATCCCCCTCCGGCGTCTGCAGCGGATTGCTGTTTTCCCGAACCTGTTGGAGCAGGTTCAATTGAGCCTCGACGATCGTCCCGCGCTCTTCCTTGTATTGCGCTTCGTTCATGCCGCGGGCGCGCCGGCGCAGATTCCAGGTGGCGACGATGATATCTTTCTGGTCGGCCGCGGGCCCGCCTTGGCCGCCCCCCGCCATGCCCTGCATCCCTTGCATGGCATTGGAGACGGCCTCCTCGTACCACCGCGCGAAGGGTCGAATTTCCAGAAAATACGGGTCCCCCATCTCTTCAAAGGCTTCGCGGCCGGGGCGGCCGTCCTGAGCCCAGACCGTCCAGGTGATCAGGTCCCCCGGCTCCAGGGCGAGCGATTCCAACATCAATTGATGCGCTCCCCGCGACGCCGACTGCTCCTCGGATTCGGCTCCCAGCTCGATCCGCACGGGATCGGCGTGGCCGACGACCTCATATTGCAGCCCGTAGCCGCGCAGGCCGAAATCGTCGCTCACCCGGAACTCAAAGGGGACTTCTTCGAGCGAGGTGACTTCGCTGTCCCCCCGCGGGAAGTCGATTTTGATCTCCGGCGGACGATCCGGCTGCGCCGTGATGTCGTAGACGGGGTTGTACTGGCTCGCTTGGCCTTCGTCGTCCATGAGCTCGATGTGATACTTGTCGTTCCGCAGCACTTCCAGCCGGCCCGTCCACACCGCCTCCATCGACGGGGCGAGTCGAATCCGATCCCCCCCCTCCAACACGAGTTCCGCCGAAACGAGCTTCTTGTTGGCCTGCACTTCCAGCTCCACCAACGAACCCTCGACGGCCGTAATATTGCCGCTATTGGGCACGTGGCGGGAAGGCAGACCCAGGTATTCCGGATAGTGGTAGGTCAAATCGATCGAAACAATCTCCGGCGGGACCCACGTCATCAATCGATAGACGGGCGAACGCCTCCGGCCGAACTGCACCTCGTATTCGATATCCTGCTGAATGTTGTTGAAGGCGTGGTAATGCACCTGAGCCGAGGAGCCCTGATCCATCGCGGCCCCCTGCCAACCGGATTCCCCCGATCGCCATCGAATCTCCACCCGACGCCCCGTCAGCTCCGATTTAACCAGAACAACCTGATTATCCCCCCGCCGCACCCGCGCATCCCCCGGCTCCACGCTGAACAGCTCCTCCGGAGAGCTGGGCGGGGCCGCTCCTCGCCGGAACTTGAGTTCCGGTATCCAAAGCCCACGGAAAACCCCGATCTGGCCGACCGCCAGCAGCAACAGGGCGGTCACCCCCAGCAAGCCTCGGACCAGCCGGGCCCCGTCGATGAGGTCGCCAAAGGTGGCCGAGCGCGTGAAGGCCCGCGTCTCTCGCAGGAATTCCTCGATCAACCAGCTCGATGCCCCCTTCTCGTCGCCGCCGGAGCCGAACTCGACCGCCGTCACAATCCGGTTCTCCAGGTCCGGATAATGCTCGTCGATGTAAAGCGCCACCTGGCCCAGCGTGGGAAGCCGACGCCATCCCCAGAGGAACCACCCCACGGCCGCCAATGTCTCGGTCAAAGCGTAACCGGCCAGAAGGGGCCCGCGACCGAGACCGATCTCCCCCCGCAGCGCCAGCGCCCCCGTGAAGGCCGCCGTCAGGAGGACGGTCGTCAGCGCGAACCGGAGCCACGCGCGCATCCAGACGCGGTGCCCCAGTTGGAATTCAATCTGCTGAATCCGGAAGGCCAGGTCCGGCGGGATCGAGTGCTTCGACGCGTTCATGGGCTGAATTCCCTTCCGCCAGGCGGGTTGGCCGCCGTCGTGATTTTAACGCAGCAAACGCGGCGCATACCAGCTTTCCACGATCAGCAGCCCGAGCAGGGCCGCCAGCAAATAGGGACCGAAGCGCGCCCGAACGGCGAAGCCCTCGGGCGGTCGCTCATCCTCCGCCTCGGCGCCGCCGTCGGATCGGGCTTCCAGGGCCGGGGCGGCCGTCAGGCGAAGCCGAAACTCCTCCAGGCCTACCCGTTGCGGGTCGGCCTCGCGCGGGTCAACGTTGATCGGCTCGATCTGTTCCCAGGTCGCTTGATCGGTCGAACGCCACCGCAGGAACCCGGCCCCCCGAAGCGCCACCGATCGGCAACGAGCCAGATCGGCCGCCCTCAACCGCAGCGGCCCGTCGCTCGGAGCTTCCACGATCCAGGTCCCCAGCGCTCCCGACGGCAGCGGCAGGCGATCGTAAACCTCGCCCACCGTCCAGCTCCGCCCCTCGGCCTCGGCCCCGGAGAGGTAAAGGAGCGTTTCGTGAAACACGGGGATGAATTTAATGTTCTTGGGCAGGTTCGTCCATTCAAGCTCCGGCCCGAAGGCCCACACGATCAATCGCCCCTGGCCCCGCCGAATCTCCAACATGGCCGGCGGGGGCTCGTCCGCCCCTTCCCCTTCGAGCCGGGCGAGGATTTTCGCCGCGCCGGCGGGACCGTCGCCGTCCTCGGCCTGGATCATGTGATAGTTGTAGAACCGCACCTGCGAGAAGTCGTTGAAACGAGCCCCGCGCAGGGGGGCGAAGACGGGGTGTTCGAAGTCGATCCACGCGAGCATGTCGAAGCGGGATTGGCGCGTGACCGGGAATCGACGTCCCGTCGCCCGCAGCCCGAGGGCGGGCAACAACCGCTGATTGAGCGTGGCGTCGTCCCAGCCGCCGCTCAGCGGCGCCAGCAAGGCCCCGCCTTCGGCGACGTAGCCCAGAAGCTGATCGACGGTGGTCGGCTCCAGAAGCTTCAGGCCCCCCAGGATCACCACCTCCGGCAGCGTGCCGCTCTCCCGAAGGTGCGTTCCCAGTTCCTCAGGCGTCGATCGAATCACATCCCAAGGCGTGCTGTCGGCGGAGCCGAGGCCGTGGGCGAGGAACCAACTGGCCGGCCAACGCTCCTCAGGGGCGTCGTCGGCCAACAGGATGAGACGCTTGCGCCGGAGGGGTCGCGCCAGGAAGTATCGACGGTTGTCGGTCTCCAAGGCGTCCGGCTCGATCTCGACTCTCCCTTCGACCTCGCCGATCTGACTCAGCGGCAATTGAAAGGAAACGAGCGTGGAGTTCCGGGCCGCGATGTCGATCGATTTGGTCGCCACCGAGGCCTCGGCCAGGATCAGACGCGCCTGGGCCCGCTGGTCCTGATTCTCGGACCAGTTCCGGATCCGGGCCTGGACGCGAAGCTCTTCGTTGCCGACCGGACGGGCGCTCAGATCGGTCACGGAGAGATTCACTCCCTGAGTCGTGTCGACGGGGATCGGCTCCAGCACGATGCGCGGCGAGAGTTTCCATCCCGAAGAGGACGCCGCCGCCAGGCCTTGCGCCTGAAAATCCGTCACAAGATGAAGCCACAACGCTTCGGCCGTCTCCGGCGTGCTCTCGTCGGCCGTGAACAACAGGTCCTGAGCCAATTGGAGCGCCGCCAGATAATCGGTTCCTTCCTCGGAGAGGGCCGCCGCCCGGAGCGCCGTCCGCGCCCGGTCCCGCCCGCCTGCCTCGGGGTCGTCGGCGGTTCTCAGCGGGGCCCTCACGCGGGGAGAGAGCCCGAACGTCACGACGCCGACCCGGTCCTCGGGTCGGAGCCGGTCCACCACCTCCAGCGCCTTGCGCCGAGCTTCATCGAAGGCCCGCGCCCGACCCATGCCGTAGGAGACGTCAAGCGCGACCACGTGCAGGCCGGGCCCCGACGTCGTCGGCGAGCCCGCCGGAACCCGCCAGTAGGGACGCGTGAAGGCCACGGTCAGCGCGGCCAGGGCCGCCATGCGCAGCAACATGAGAAGGAGATGCTGAAGGCGGCGGCGCTCGATCACCTGCTTCTCGATCCGAGGGATAAACAGCAGGCTGCTGAACCGCAACGGCTCGCGTTCGGGCCGACGAATCTGGTGGATCAGCCACGGCAGCGCGAGCAGACCCAGGCCGGCCAGGAACGCCGGGGCGAACAACCCGAGGTTCATCCGCGCCCGCCTCCGACGACTTGGGTTCGCTTCAGGCTGCTGGTCATCAAGGAGCGATTCCGTCGATGGATGAAACGATGCAGCGCCCGGTCCAGCGGCTCGCTCGTCAGGAATTCCTCGGCGTCGATTTCGGCCAGGAGGCATTCCCGCCGGATGGCGCCGAAATGCCGTTCGCGATTGGCGAGGTAGCCTTTCCGCACCAGATCGGGGACGGCGTAAAGCTCCTCGGCTTCCTCGGCGTCGATGAACGTCGCCGTGCGTTCGAACGGGAAATCCCGCTCGGCCGGGTCGGCCACCTGAAAGACGATCACGTCGTGTCGCATCGCCCGCAGGGATTTGAGGTGATTGATCATCGCCTCGGCCGGATGCAACAGGTCCGAAATCAGGATGATCATCCCGCGGGGCTGAAGCACGTCGCCCAGGAACCGGAGCGTCCCCGGCGTATCGGTCCGCCCGCCGGGCTGGAGCGCCTGAAGCTCGGCCAGCAGCCGCCGCAGATGCCGCCGGGCGTTCCGGGGCGGCAGGTGGACGATCAGTTCATGGTGATAGGCGATCAGACCCGCGGCGTCCTTCTGTTCGTTGAGCATCATGGCCAGGCAGGCGGCCAGCATGCGCGCGTAATCGAACTTGCTGAGCCCCGCCGAGCCGTAATCCATCGAGCCGCTGCAATCGACCAGGATCGTCGCCCGCAGGTTCGTCTCCTCGTGAAACTGCTTCAGATGAAGCCGGTCCGTCCGCGCGAAGAGCTTCCAGTCGATGAACCGCAGATCGTCCCCCTGAGCGTAGGGCCGATACTGAGCAAACTCGACCGAGGCTCCGGCGTGGGGACTGCGATGCAACCCCGAAAGGAACCCTTCGACGACGAGGCGCGCGAGGAGCTCCAGGTCCGCGATCCGGGCCAACTGCGACGGATCCATCAGATGCAGCGATTGCTCCACGGTTCAGGCCTTCCGAGTATGGCCGGCGCTCGCCCGGCGTGATTGAGGCGGCTGGGCCCCGCGGCGGGGAGATCGGCTCGCGGGGCCTCATCCCAGGCCGGATTGCGGCTCCTTGATGAACTCCAGCAGGCGCTGGATGATCTGCTCGACGTTGACGTGCTCGGCCTCGGCCCGGAAGTTCGTCAGGATACGGTGCCGCAGGACCGGCGGGGCCACGGCCCGGATGTCAGCGCAGGCGACGTGAAATCGCCCGTTGAGCAGCGCTCGGGCCTTGGCCCCCAGAAGCAGACCCTGGGATGCGCGCGTCCCGGCCCCCCAACTGACCCACTCCCGGATGAATTCCGGGGCCGACGGGTGGTCCGGCCGCGTCGCCTGGGCCAGCCGGACGGCGTAACGCGCCACCGGCTCGGCCACGGGCACCATCCGCACCAGACGGGCGAAATCGAGAATGTCCTCTCCGGAGAACACCGGCGCGAGCTCCTCCTGAAACGTTGAGGTCGTCCGCGTCGCCACCGCCAGTTCATCGTCTTCGTTCAGATACCCGATGAGGATGTTGAACATGAATCGGTCCAGTTGGGCCTCGGGCAGCGGGTAGGTCCCTTCAAGCTCGATCGGGTTCTGCGTGGCGAAGACGTAAAACGGACGCACGAGCGGACGCCGCTCGCCGGCCACGGTGACCTGCTTCTCCTCCATGGCTTCCAGCAGAGCGGCCTGCGTCTTCGGCGGCGTCCGGTTGATCTCGTCGGCCAACAGGATGTTGGTGAAGATGGGGCCATGGACGAACCGCAGCTCGCGGCGACCCGAGGCGCGGTCCTCGTCGATGATCTCCGTCCCCGTGATGTCCGAAGGCATGAGGTCCGGCGTGAACTGGATGCGGCGGAACTTGAGGTCCAGGAGCTGGGCGATCGATCGAATGAGCAGGGTCTTCGCCAGGCCGGGCGCGCCCGTGATCAGGCAATGCGTCCCCGAAAACAGGACGATCATCAGCTCCTGGATCACCGCCGTCTGCCCCACGATGACGCGCCGCAGTTCGGCGAGCAGCTTTTCGCGTCCTTCCTGCAGGCGCGCCAACGCGCGGGCTTCGAACGTCGGCTCGGGGACGCCTTCGGCGGGGGTTTCGACTTGAGCTTCCAAGGCAGGGGGTTCTCCTTCGCGGGTTCGGCCCGATGAGGCCGTCTTAGTGGGTCATCGCGTAGACGATGATGTTGATGCCGAGCGGATAGGACTTTTTGACTGAAAACTCGCGGAAGTATTCCTCGTTCTCCCCCTCGCGTTCCCAGCCGTCGGCGATGTCGGTGTTGTGCGTCATGATGACCATCAGCCGCCCCTCGGGGTCGAAAATGCCCCGGCAATGCGGCTCGGCCGACTCGGCCCCCCGTTCGGAGGTCTCCCCGCCGGACCAGTTCCAATGCTGGATGGAGGGGACCTGCGGCATCTCCTTGAGCTCAAAGACGATGTTGAAGATTTCGTGGCTCAACCCGATGTCCACGATCCGGAACTCCGGCGGCGGCAACGCCCGCTCGATCTGGCTCTTCCAATGCTCCCATGCCAGGTCCCCCCAGAAATCGTCCACGTAGAGCAAGCCCCCCTTGAGCAGGTAGGCTCTCAGGGCCTTGACCTCGGCCTCGCGGAAATCCACCGTCCCGACGTCGGACATGAAGATGAACGGGTAACGGAACAGGTCGGGATCGGTCAGCCGGATGACCGCGTGGTGGGGTTCGCCGGTGGCTTCGTTCCAGAGCACCTTGATCGTCGTCAATTCGGCGAGCCGGATCGAGAAATTGATGTCCGAGTCCGGATAGTCGGTGTTCCACCCGTGGCCCAGCGGCTCGCGCCGCACCTGATCGTACATGATGCGGCAGAATACGAACGTCTCGCCCGGGAAGATTTCCCGCTTGGCCGGCAGTTCCCAATAGCCCGGTCCGCCTCGGCCCCCTCGGCCGCCTCGGACCCCGTCCCATTCCCACGGCATCTGACCCGAGGCGGGATCGGCGCCGAGCGTCAACACCAGAGCAAGAATCGCTCCGCCGCCTGGGGCGGCCAAAGACCACAAGGACGGGCGGCGTCGGGAGGGTCGGGTCATCCGGCTCAGTGCGTCATCGCGTAGACGACGATATTGATCCCCAGCGGGTAGGCCTTCTTGGCCGAGAATTCCCGGAAATATTCCTGATTTTCCCCCTCACGCTCCCACCCGTCGCCCAGATCGGTGTTGTGCGTGATGACGGTCATCAGGCGTCCGTTCGGGTCGCTGACCCCGAGGCATCGGGGCTCCTGGGCGTCCCACCGCTCGTAGGTAAGCCCCGTGCTCATCCAATGATGAATGGAAGGCACCTGCGGTATTTCTGTCAGCTCAAAGACGATATGGAACAGTTCATGTTCGAGGGGGATCGGCCGGATCGGATAGTCTTCGGGGGAGAAGACTTTTTCGAACTCGCGTTGGAAATTGGCCCATTCGGCCTCGCCCCAGAAGTCGTCCACGTGCAGGAAGCCCCCCTTGAGCAAGTACTCCCGCAAGTTGCGGGCCTCTTCCTCGCTGAAAATCAGTCGGCCCGGTTCAATCAGATAGAGCCACGGGTACTTGAACATCTCGCGCCGGTTAGTCAAGTCCACGACGACGTGCGCCGGCTCCCCCGATTCGTCCACCTCGATGTCGATCGTCGTCAGCTCCTTGAGCCGGATCGGGAAATTCAAATCCGAATCGGGATAATCCGTCGCCCAACCCCAATAGCCTCCCCAGCTTGCATACCGCACGCGCGCGAAGATGAACTTATTGCCGGGGAAAACCTCCCGGACCGTCGGGAACTCGCGTTCCGATCGCCGGCCGCGATCGCGTCCGTCGGGGATCAGCCAGCTCGGCTGAGCCGAGATCGGGACCGACCCCGCCAGGAACGCCAGGCATCCCACGACCGGCCCCAGCCGCCTCATCATTGCCTCTCCTCGGTCCGACGCTCATCGATCCGAAGCAACAGCTCCTGAGCCTCCCAGAAATGAGGCGTCCGCTCCAGAAGCGCCACGGCCTCGCGCCGGGCCGGCTCCCATCGTTCGGCCTCGACCAGGAGTTGAACCCGGCGCAGGAGGTAATCCGCCGCCCGGGCTTTGTCCAACTGAGCCAACTGGCCGAGCGTGCGCATCGCCCCCTCGGCGTCGCCGATCCGAAGCTGGCCGCTCAAGAGCGTCTGGCGCATCCCCAGGTCAAAGGGGTCGATCCCCAGCGCCCAATCCGCCGCGCGGACGGCTTCCTCCCAGGCTTCTTCCTCGACCAGCAGCGCCGTCAGACGCTGGCAGGCCGGATAATCGGCTTGATTCCAGTCGATCTCCCGCTTAAGCGCCTCCTTGAGCTTTTCGCGCTGGCCCGTCTTCTCGTAAAGGCCGATCAGCCGCCGAAGCGGGGCGTCGGCCCCCATGTAATCGGGAAAGGCCTCGTGCGCCCGTTCCAGCTCGGCCCCGGCCTGAGCCCAGTCCTCTCGCTGCCAGGCTTCGTTGGCCCGCCGCATCGCCTCGTTGAAGACCCCCCCCTGCTCGGTCCAGCCCTGGCGGGCGAGCGTCACGCTCGTCCCCCCGTCGAGGAGCCCGACGAGCGGCCTTTCGGAAGGCCGGATCGGCGGAAGATTCTCGTAGTTGGCCAGCCGCCGTTTGAGGTAGTCGCGGAAGCCTGCGTCGATGGCCTCAAGCGAACGATTGGCCCCCGCCGCCAGGGCGGCTTCGGCCGTCCCGGCGCGTCCGATCTGGTCGAGCGCCTTGAGCAGCGCCTCGAACCCGTAAGTTTGAACGTAGAACTGAACGAATTCCCCGGCCAGGAAGTAGCCGAACATCAGGTGGAGCGGGCTCTTGGCCTGCGTGAAATAGGCCTCCAGGTTGCTCAGCCCCGGCAGCGTCCCCTCCTGGATCAGGGCCTTATATTGGACATCCATCCGCTGGCCCCAGGCGCGCGCTTCCTGCGTCTCCTCGTAAACCGAGATTCCTTCGGAGAGCCAGCGGGGCATGCGATTGCGGGTCTTCTGAAGCGTGATGACGTGGACGAATTCGTGCCACAGGACCGACCGCCAGTTCATCGTCCACTTCGACCGCGCCGACGGCGAATCCATCGTGATCAGCCGACCGAAGCAGATGCCCATGTAGCCGATGCTCCCCGGCAGGCCGATCGAGCGGACCATGAAGTCATCGTGATTGTCGAAGATCTGAACGTGGATTGGCGTCTCCGGTTCGATCCGGTATTTCTCCGTGTACCGGGCGTAGGCGCGCTCGAGCAACGCAAGGGCGTCCTCGGCCAGGATCGGCGCCTCGGATCGGGGCACCAGCAGGCGGAACGGGCCTCGCTCGCGGGCCTCGTATCGGATGAGCGAATCCAGCACCTTGAGCATGTTGAACACGTGGACGTTGTACTTGTCGGCCTCGAAGGCCAGCTCCAGTTCCCGGCGCCCTTCGTCTTCCCTTCCCAGGCGCAGGAGATCGAAACCATAGAACGCGCGCGCCTCAATGTCTTCGGGCTCCACCTCCAGCGCCCGCCGTTGGAATCGCGCCGCCTCCTCGAATCGATAGTGCCGCGAGGCGATCCGGCCCGTCGTCCGGAAGACTTCCGAAGCGTACGGATTGAACGCCAGAACCTCTTCGTGAACCTGCTCCATCTCCGCCTTGCGGTCCAACAGGAACAAGGCCGCCGATTCCAGCGACCGGAACCGCAGGCTGACGGGGTTGACCTCCAGGGCTTCCTCGATCTGCTCCAGCGCTTGCTCGGCGCGGCCGACGTCCAGCAAAAGCTCGACCTGGATCGCCCGGGCCCGAGGGTGCCGCGGATTGACTTTCACGATGGCCTCCAGCTCGGCCTCCAGCCGCGGATCGCTCGATTTCCAGTAACATTCGGCCAGACCGGCCCGGGCATCGAGGTTCTCCGGCTCCAGCGCCAGCGCCTTCTGGTAGTAATCGGCCGCCAGGGCGTAATCGAACTTCCGGTAGGCCAGATCGCCCGCTCCGACGTAAGCCGGGACGAATCCCGGCCGCGACTCGATCAGGCTGGCGAAGAGCGTCCCCAGGATCGTCTTCGGGTTCTGGCCGATCAGCTCGGCGATCCGCGCCACGGCCACCCGGTTCTCGGCGTAAAAGCCATACTGCCGGGAGCGCTCCCATTGATCCAGCGCCCGGCGCAGACTCGCCTGATAATCCGTTTTGCGGCCCCGCTCCTGATACATCAGCGCCAGCCGCAGCGTGTAAACGGGCTCCGGAATCGCGCTGACGAGCTTCTCCATGTCCGAAATCGCGCTGTCCACCCAGCCGATCTCCAGCTTGAGTTCCGCCCGGTTCTGAAGCAGCGTGTAGGGGACTCGCCCCGAAAACGAGCTGATCTGCGCCTCGAGCATCGCCAGGGCTTCGCGGTAGGAGCCCCGCCGCCAGAGGTCCGTGTAGTCCTCGACCGGCTGGATCGTCGGCGGCGCGAACGGGTCTCGGCTCGCCGGGCGCGGCTCCACTTGAGCGGGGAGCGCCCACCCGCTCAGAAGCCAGAGGCCCCCGAGGGCGGCCGACGCCAAGCGCGATCGCGCCGCGCCGCCTCGCCGGCCCATGACTCCAAGGGGCGGGAACGGGCGGTTGGGGACCACCTTAATCGCTGTCACGATCGATATGCTCGACCCAGAGGCGAGACGAACGAACCCAGGCAACCTGGGACCGCGGCGGCGGCCTCCGATCGCCCGACGGTCCCCGGCGGCGACGGGCCTCGCCGGAACTTTGAGCCGATCGTCGGGCCGATCGTCAGACCCCGTCGCTCAACTATAACCCCCTGCGATCGCCTCGCCAAGAAAAGACTCTGACCGGCGGCCCCGAACGGCTTGAAGCGGCCCCCGCCGGGTCGAGACTCGACGGCCGGCTGCGTCCTGCGCCAGGAAACGACTCCGGCCAGTGGCTTCAGGTGACCCCAGCCGGGCTCACGCCCTTCGGCCGATCTCACTGCCGGCGGCGCGCGCCCATTCGATGGCCCGCTCGCCCGCCCCGTGAACCCGATCTGATGGCCTGACCGTCGCCGTGGTGGAGGATCGTAATGACTGCCCGAAACGCGGGCGACTACGAACTCAGCCCTGGCAGGCCCAGCAA
>Ga0209399_10000145_pt1 | contig 42130 bp, 38 predicted proteins | sample OV2TP3_FD_184130 | JGI IMG/M metagenome (GOLD analysis project Ga0209399, IMG submission 184130) | Hot spring microbial communities from Beatty, Nevada to study Microbial Dark Matter (Phase II) - OV2 TP3 (SPAdes) (version 3) | ecosystem: Environmental > Aquatic > Thermal springs > Hot (42-90C) ... | reverse complement strand
CGCAGTTCTTCGAGTCCGGCCCCCGTGACCGACGAGGTCTGGACGAGTCGGCTTCCGGCGATGACGTCCGCGACCGGGGCAAGCTGGAAGTGTGATGGTAAATCCGTTTTGTTGACCACCACAACCGTCACCTTCCCCCGAGCCGACTCCAACAGGCGCCGATCTTCCGGATCGAGAGGAACGCTCCCGTCGAGCACCGCTAGCACCAATTCGGCACGGGCCAAAGCGTCGTGGGAGCGGCGCACGCCTTCCCGCTCGACCACATCCACCGTGTCGCGCAGGCCCGCTGTGTCCAACAAGCGGACAGGAACGCCGCGTACATTGATGAACTCCTCCACCACATCGCGCGTGGTGCCGGGGATCGGGGTCACGATCGCACGGTCAGCCCGCGCAAGGGTGTTCAGCAAGCTGGACTTGCCGACATTCGGCCGCCCGACCAAAACTGCCGTCACGCCTTCGCGCACGATGCGCCCGTCGTCCGCGGTCCGGAGTAGGTGTTCGATCCGGTCTCTGATGACAGAGACCCCGTTGGCCAAGCCCTGCGATGAGATGAAGGTGATGTCCTCTTCCGTGAAATCAATCCCGGCCTCCACCTCCACCAACAGGCACACCAGCCCCTCCCGCATGCGGCCGAGATCCTCCGACAACGTGCCGCGCAGCTGCTCCAGCGCGACCCGATGGCCGGCTTCCGAGCGGGCCTGGATCAAGTCCATGACGGCTTCGGCCTGGGCAAGGTCCAGGCGCCCGTTCAGGAACGCCCGTTTCGTGAACTCCCCCGGCTGAGCAAGCCGCGTGCCGCTCCGGATCAGCGCCTCCAGCCCCAATCGGAGCAGGAGCGGTCCTCCGTGGCAATGGAACTCGACGACATCCTCCCCCGTATAACTGCGGGGCGCTTTCATCACGGCCACCAGCACTTCATCCAGCCGGGCGCCGGTCTCGGGATTACGCAGTTCTCCGTGATGCAGGGTGTGGGTCTTGAACTCACGCACAGTGCGCCCGCTGGATCCGACGAACACCTTCGAGGCGATCTCGACCGCGCGTGCGCCCGACACACGGATGATGCCGATGCCGCCCTCACCGGGCGGTGTGGCGATGGCGCAAATCGTATCGTCCGCATTCATGGAGTGGGGTGGTCATGCCTTTGCCCGGGCCTGTGCCTTGGGGATCAGGTACCGGTCGGTGATTACCTGTTGGGCGATCGTGAGGACGTTGTTCGTCAACCAGTACAGCACGAGGCCTGCCGGGAATGTGATGAAGAGGAAGGTGAGGAAGACGGGCAGGATGAGCATGATCTGCGCCTGCTTGGGGTCCATGGTGGTGGGCTGGATCTTTTGCTGGATGAACATGGTGGCCCCCATGATGATGGGGAGCACGTAGTAGGGGTCTTGCACGGAGAGGTCCTTCACCCACAGAATGAACGGCGCCTGTCTGAGCTCGATTGTCATGTAGAGGATATTGAATAGGGCCACGAACACAGGGATCTGGAAAAACATCGGCATGCACCCGCCGACCGGGTTCACCTTCCGTTCTTTGTAAAGCTTGATGAGTTCCTTGTTGAGCCGGTCGCGGTCGTCGGCGAACTTTTTCTGCAGGGCAATCACTTCGGGCTGCACGGCTGCCATGTCTTTCATGGACTTATAACTCTTGTAGGCCAGCGGGGCGAGCAGAAGCTTGATCCCGATAGTGATGATAATGATAGCGACGCCGTAGTTATGGGTCAGGTCGTGGAGGTAGCGGATGGTGTAGAACAGTGGCTTGGCCACGGCCCGCACGAAGGTCCAGCTTCCGTAGATAAACCAGCCGAAATCAATCGTCTCTTCCAACTGGATCTTGAACCCGGCCAGGGTGTCGTACTCCTTGGGGCCGACATAGAGGCGATAGCGGCTGGTCACCCTCCCGGGGGTCGCCGGCGTGCGCAAGCCGACCGAGACCAGCTTCTCGCCCTCCTTGCGGACGACGGCCAGGTGGCTCACGGTGTCGGCGGGGATGACGGTGGCAATAAAGTACTTGCCCTGGAGGGCGGCCCAGGACACCTGACCTGATCGTAAATCTTCTTTCTCAGGGGTGTCCTTGCTGATCTTCCCGCTCACGAGCGTGGCCGGGCCGATGAAGCCGACGAAGCCCTCCTCCCAGTGGTCTATGCCGAAGTTCGTGCCGAGCGAGAGGGTGGTCGAGCTGCTCACCCCGGTGGTCTCCACCGTCAGATCCACCAGGTAACCGCCGTGGTGGAACGTGAGCCGCTTGTCCACCCGCACGCCGGTCTCCAGGTCGGAGTAGGAGAATTCAATTTGGCCTGTGGGCTGGGTGGCGCTGAGCGTAAGGTCCTTCCCGGAGATTGCATAGAGACCCTTGGACAGCCGCTCCTTGAGCCTTGCCTCTGGAACCTCCACGCTCAGCGGCGGCGTGAGCGAGAGGTCCTTCTCCTCCGACGGCACGAGCTGGATGGGCTTGGGGTTCTTCGGATCCGTGTTGAGATAGCGCTTCAGCTCCCAGCGTTTGATCACCCCCCCGCGGTTCGAGAGGACGACCTTGACGAGTTCGGTCTCGACTGTTACCTCCTGTTCGCGAGCGTCCCCGGCAGGGGCAGGAACCGCGGCCTTGGGGAGCGGGATGGGGAGCGGCAAGCTGGCAGTGGGGGGCGGCGATAGCGACTTCTGCATAGCCTGCCCTTCGGCTTCCTTCTTCTGTGTCGAGGGTGCTGGTGTGGCCGGAACCGGCCGCCTGGTCATTCCCATCTTCTCCAACAAATAGGGATAGAGTACGATGAGGGCCATCGAAAGGACGAGGAACAGGATGATGCGTTTTTCCATGAGCTTTTTTCTCGTCAGCGAACTGGGTCCACGCCCCCCGGATGCAACGGATTGCACTTGAGCAATCGCCGGGCTGCAAGCCCCAACCCCCGCACCAAGCCGTGACGCGCTAGAGCCTCACAGGCGTACGCCGAGCAGGTCGGGACGAACCCGCAACACGGAGGGGAGAGCGGAGAGAGCCACCGTTGATAGAAGGTGATCAAGGCTAGACAAACCCGGGTTATCATTTTTCCACCCACCGAAGCAGTCGTTCGCGGGTCAGGAGGGCCTGCCATGTGTGGCGCAGGCTCTGGGCGGGCTCGGCGACCGATTCCCGCTTGGGAAGTATCAGGAGATCCAAGCCTGCAGGCATCCGGCTCAAGCTCACCCGGGCCAGTTCCCGAAACCGCCGCTTGGAGCGGTTGCGCCAGACCGCGCCGCCCAGTTTCTTTCCTACCACGACTCCGACCCGCGTGTGGTCCAATGCGTTCCGGCGGTAGAGGAGAGTAAAGAGCTGGCACGAGGCCCGCTTTCCTTCCTTGAAGACCAACCGGATGTCGGTGCTGTCGCGAAGGAGATACCGTGTGCGGGAGGAGCGGGGCGAGACCACCTAACCCGATCAGACGGTCAGCTTGTGCCGTCCCTTAGCCCGACGGCGCGCCAAGGTTCGGCGGCCACCTTTCGTTTTCATGCGTTCGAGGAACCCGTGCGTGCGTTTCCGCGCCAAATTCGATGGTTGCCGCATCGTGGCGGACATGGGAAACCTCCGTTTTCAATCGTAGTGAAATGACGACAACGCATTATAAGAGTCGCCCCATCGAAGTGTCAATCACTCACCTTCGTCCGGCGCGCCGCCGGACCGGGCGAGATCCTCGGTCTTGATCTTGCCGGGATCGAACTTGGCTGCTGCTGCGGTCATGCGGTCGAGCATCGCATCGAAACTCAGCGGCGCGGCCTCTTTCGGCCGGAAGCGGATGGGGTTGATCCGCGCGACGACGAAACTCTTGAGATACGGGCTGGTCAGGCCCTTAGCCTTCAACGCCTCGACCTTCTGGACGACCAGATCGTCTAGATACAGCACTGCCTTCGACCGTTTTCGGCGGACCTCCAGCGCCGCGCGCAACGGGTTCTTGAGGAAGTCATCCACGCGCTTAAGGACCGGATGATAGGCACCCCCGCTGAAGCGCGGCCGCTCCTCGTAACAGAGGCCCAGGGTGATGAGGGCCGGCTCTTCGAATTCAAGTACGTAGTTTTCTTCAGCCGCGTCACCAAGCGTTGCCAGTTCCTTGTACATGCGGATGACCTCCAGCGCCTTCTCCCGGAGGTTGTGGGCCTTCTCGGTATTCAGTGCCAGGATCTGATAGGCGACGGCGGCCTCCGGCACGACGATCGCGGTGATGCTCTTGGCGCCCAACGTCCGCATCGCCGAGAGCCGATGGTGCCCGTTCGGCGTCCAGTACCGGACCGTTCCATCCTGCTGCGCGCGCACCGCGATGATCGGGTCGAGAAAGCGCCCGAGCTTGCCGATCACGGCTTCCAGCTTGCGGACGTGCGTGTCCGAGAGTCTGCGCTGGTAGGGCGTCGGCTCCACCTTGTCGATCGGCAGCGCGGCCATGACGACCCACCGCGCGCCGTACGGCTCCCGGTACATGGCGAGCACCTTCCCGCCGTCGTCCTCGATCGCCCGGTGCAGCTCGGCGACCTCGCCCGGCGGCGCCGCCGCCTGCAGCTCCATCGCCGCCAGCCCCGTTGATGTGCCGGCAGGCTTCCGACGCCGACGAGTGGTGGTTCCTGAGGCTCGCTTCTTGGGATTCTTTTCAGCCATGACAGGTGACATGGTAGGGGAATGCGGTGTTAAAAGGAAAGCCCCGTCAAATTATGAGGAGCAGAGAGGTATACTGACTGGTGCACGTCCGGTCATGGAAAAGGTGACTGCCCTATTATTGGCCGCCTTGCTGGCAGCCGAATTCCTGGTCCTGGGGTGCGGCGAAAGCTCCGATGGCGGTGGGTCCCCGGCGGACCCCACTCGTCAAGCGGAGCGGGACAAGATGGTTTACCGCCAGATCGTGGCGCGCGGCGTGAAGGACCAGGCGGTGCTCAAAGCCATGAGAAAAGTGCCGCGTCACGAGTTTCTGCTGAACCCCAATGCGGCGCTGGCCTATGGTGACGGCCCCCTGCCGATCGGCCACGGCCAGACGATCTCCCAGCCCTATCTCGTGGCCTTCATGACCGAAGCCCTCAGGCTGCGCGGCGACGAGAAGGTGTTGGAAGTCGGGACCGGCTCAGGCTATCAGACCGCCGTCTTGGCCGAGATTGCGCACGACGTGTTCACTATCGAGATCGTGAAGCCCCTGGCGGATCGCGCGGAGGCGACGTTAAAGGCACTGGGCTACAAGAACGTAACGGTGCGAGCCGGTGATGGCTATCGAGGCTGGCCGGAGGCCGCGCCCTTCGACGCGATCCTCGTCGCGGCCGCGCCCTGGCAGCTTCCCCAGCCCCTTCTGGATCAGCTCGCCGTCGGAGGGCGGATGATCCTCCCTGTGGGCAAGAAGTTTGACCAGAGCCTAATGCTGATCCGGCGCACCGACAAGGGGTATGAGCGCACCACGCTCCTCCCCGTGGCCTTCGTCCCGATGACCGGCGAGGCGGAAGGCAAATAGGAGGCGCGCAATGGAACGAGCACCTTCAATCATTTGCCGAATGTGATGCCGGTGGTTTGGACTTCGCGGTAGGGGAGCAGCCAGACCAGCGATTCGTCGCTGAGGTCTCCCACCTGGATGCGGTTGCCCCACGGATCGCGGAAATCGCACCGGAAGGGCGGCTCCAACTTCAGCCCGTACTTCTGGGTCAACTTCTCCCGGATCTCGTTGATCTGCGCCTCGTCGCGCACGATGATGCCGAAGTGCTTCACGCGATCCGGGCGGAGCTCCTTGACTTCAAAAATGGCCATGAACTGATGCTCGCCCACCTTGCACCAGGCCGCGCCTTCGCCGCCCCGCAACATCTCCAGATTGAACACATCGGCGTAAAACGCCACCGCCTTCTCGGCGTCGTCCACCTCGATGGCGACGTGGTTACATCCATAAACCTGCACAGCCATACGAATTCTCCCTTTATTGAAAGAGCGACCGGATCTTCTCGACCCGCCTGCGGTTCACGCCCAAGTCCGAGTACCCCACGCGCGACGCCGAGCGCACGTGAACCACCTTGCTCTCAAGATCAAACAGGAATTCCACGTCGTCCACGAAGCGGAACACACGGCTCCGAAACTCCACGTGCCAGTAGGTGTCGGCTTCTTCGACGAACGTCGCGCCTCCGGCGGCCAACACGGCGCGCCGAAGCCGGGCCTTGGCCTGCGCCAAATCCCCCGTCCAACGCAGCGGCGCCACACGATGGGACGCATCTTCGTCCGCGACAGAGGAAACACAGTTAGGAGAAGAGGGACAGGATTTCAGCTCGGGCATGACGCGCATCGTAGGGGGAAACGGCTGAAAAAGAAAGGCCCCTGAGGCCTGTCGCCCCAGGGGCCTGGTAGTGGATCTTCTTGCGAGGTGTTAACCGCAGGTAGCCGGTCAGCACCAAGTCCGCCCGCCTAGCCTTGTGCGATTTCAGGAAGGGGCGTATCTGCTGCAGGAGCGCAAGGGCCTGCCGATTTGACACATGGAAAGTAAAGCTGGGGGGTGTGGTTGCTCTTTGTCGCTCTCTTGTTGGTGATCCTACCGGCGCCGATGGTGTCCATGGCGTATTGGAGGAGCGCTCTCTCAGTATTGCTGATCCTAACGGCCCGTCCTCTATTCTCGTTCGGATTCTTCCTGGTGAGGGTCACGGTGCCCTCGCCGTCGATAAGTCCTGCGATAAGGCAGCCTCAACCTGAGCAAGCGCCCCAACGGTTCTGTATGGCATGTTCCCTCTCCTGGTTTCTTCACTTATGACACCATGCCGACAGTAAACGTCTAGTGTCATACAACAAAAAGCCTCCGGGCTTTACAACCCGGAGGCCTCTTGAATTGGTGGAGGTGAGGGGACGGATGACCCGAACCTTTCGGTCCGGTCCGGACTATGCCTTCATCGCCCATTACACCTGCCATCCGGCAGGGCGAGGATGCGGGGCGTCTTAGCATCTTGTGGATGCTCCGAGTGTCCGCCCAGACTATCTCAGCTACATAATCCCGGCGGATCTCTGAGTCTCTACAGGGCCGGAAGGGTTCGCCCCTCCCGACCCCTCGGCGTTGCCATAGTCCGCCACAGCGGACTTTAGGGTTCACCGATTGAGCCCCGTGTTCACCCGGGGATCGCTCCCCGGGGCGACCGATGTTGATCGAACCCCTGTCCGAAGACCGTCAGCGAAAGGCTTCTACATGCATAGCCGACAATTTGGGGGTTCGCTTCCGTCCACGCCCGTCGGCAGGCTTAGAACGGTCGCTAGCCCAGTATGTCTCGCCCGCCGCCGCTGAGCACCAGCGGCAGGCCAGCCCGCTATCGTCGCCCCTTCCCCTGCGCAGGCGTCAGAAGAGAGACGTCACCGTTGTTTAAGCGGCGAGTGCCAGTTCGTGATTGGCAGTTGTATTGTTCCCGGACTTTTACGAGTTCCCGGAGCTCGGCATGCCACCCTTGCCTCATGATCCCCGTCGAAGCCTGTCACCCCCTTTGCTATTCTAACGCGGTTCGCCCGAGAGCTCACCGCTACGGACGCCGCGGGCGCTTCCAACGTTAGCGTTTGCTGACCTTCATGGCGCGCTCCACATCGCGGCGCGCCTCGCGAGTCTTGATGTCCTCCCGCCGGTCGTAGTCGTGCTTGCCTTTGCCCAGCCCGATCTCGACCTTCGCCTTGCCGGCGGCATTGAAATACATTCTCAGCGCAACCAGCGTCAGGCCCTTTTGTTGCGTGCGGCCCATCAGCTTGTTGATCTCCCTCCGGTGCAGGAGCAGCTTGCGGGGCCGCAGCGGGTCGTGGTTCATGATGTTACCATGGCTGTAAGGGCTGATATGGCAGTTATGCAGGATTACCTCGTTCTTTTCGACCCGGGCAAAGCTGTCCTTCAGATTCACCTGCCCCGCCCGCAGCGCCTTGACCTCGGTCCCCTGTAAGGCCAGCCCGGCCTCATATTTCTCCTCAATATGATAGTCGTGAAAGGCCTTGCGGTTCGTGGCCACAACCTTCTCGGTCAGTTCGGTCTTTCCCCCTTGGCCAGCGCCCATTCACAGGCCCTTTCGCAAATATACAGATACAATAACACCTGCCCCACACCCGTTCAAGGGAAGCCAGCGCCTGCGGCTGACGCCGGGTGAAGGACGGGTCCCGGCGCGTCTGGGGCGGGCGGGTGCAATATCGCGAGGTCTGGGCGCCCATTGCTTCACGTTCAACGGGTCATGAACGGCGTTTCACTGGGGAAGGTGCTTGATTTCGAACCGGGTCAGTTCTACGATGCTTGACATGGCCCGCCGTCCCAGCCTGACGCCGCTCCCGGATGTCCTCACGAGGGTGCTCAAGGCTCACGGGATGCAGACCCCCATGCTGGAGTACTCGCTCCAGCAGCACTGGACCGAGATCGTCGGCGACCACGTCGGCCGCCACACATGGCCGGATTCGATCCGCCACCGGAAGCTCTATCTCGTGGCCGAGAACTCGGTCTGGCTGCAGCAACTCCGGTTTCTGACGCCGGAACTCCTGGCCAAGATCAATGCCGTCTCCGACGGCGAACCGATCACCGATATCGTGTTGCGAGTAGGGACTGTGCCTTCCCCGGTAGCGGAGGAAAACCCCTCACCCCAGCCCTCTATCCCCACGGAGAGAGGGGGGGACCAGGAAGATTTGCAGGCCGCGATTGATGTGTTTCTCCTGCCGGTCGCTGATCCGGATTTCCGCGAGCGCCTGCGGGCGCTACTGGCGAAGTCGTTGACTTAATACCACCCTGAACGAAGTGACGGGCTTCGTTCCCGCTGGGCGGAGATGCTTCGCTTCGCTCCGAATGACACAAAGTTGTCGCTACCGGCCTGCTCCAACTTTCCCCTGAAAGAGCACCCGCGGGTTATGGACAAAGCCCAACGCCCCAAACTCCGTTTCGGGCGTCACGCGATACACGCCGCGCACGCCGCGTTCGAAGCTGCCCTTGGCCGCTAAGTCCGCTCCGACCAGGTAGTCCCGCAACACCGGCTCCTCCGCCAGGCCAAGATTGTCGAAGACATAGATGGTCACTCGCTGGTAGCGGCCCGCCGGGTCCTCGGGCGTAGTGGGCTTGATCTTGAGACGGCCGAACCGGGAGCGGTCTTCTCTCCCGACGGCCTGGAACCGAACGAGCAAGGCCTCCACCTCGGCGTCCGTCGTGCGGGGAGGCACGCTGACAGTGACCACCTCGCCATATTGGGCCACGACGCTGTAAGGTGGGATCGAACGGTCCGGCGCGGTGAGGATCATCCCGATGAGGGTGATGACGATCAGGCCGATGCAGATCGTGAGCGCCGTCTTGACGAGGGGATCGAGGGGCCTAGGCGCCGGACTCGTCTCCATTGTTCTTGTCCTCGCCGGCGACCTCGCCCGAGGATTCGGCCAGCTTGGCCACGCCCACCACGCGGTCGCTCTCCCCCATGTCAATCAGCCGCACCCCCTGCGCGTTCCGGCCGATCTCGCGCACGTCGTCCACGCGGGTGCGAAGGATCTTGCCCTCGGCCGTCATCACCATAATCTCGTCGCCGTCGCGGACCTGATGGAACGAGACCGCAGGCCCGTTCTTGTCGGTCACTTTGACGCTGATGATGCCCTTGCCGGCCCGGCCCTGAAGGCGATACTCGCTCACGAGCGTCCGCTTGCCGTAGCCGCCTTCCGTGACCGTGAGGATGGATGCGGTCGAGTCGGGCGTGATCGTCTCCATGCCGATCACGTAGTTTCCCTCGTCCAGGGCGATGCCGCGCACGCCGCGAGCGGTGCGGCCCATCGGCCGGACGTCCTCTTCCTTGAAGCGGATGACAATCCCGCCGCGGGTGCCGAGGAGGATTTCCCGCTGGCCGTCCGTGATTTCCACCCCGATCAGCTTGTCGCCCTCGTCCAGCGTGAGCGCAATGATGCCGCCTTGTCGCGGATTCCCGTAAGCCGAGAGCTCCGTCTTCTTGATGACACCCTGCCGTGTGGCCATGACGACGTAGCGGTCCTCGCGGAACTCCTTGACGGGCAGCGTGGCCGTCACCTTTTCGTCGCCCGCGAGGGCCAAGAGGTTGACCATCGCCTTCCCCTTGGCTGCGCGGCCGGCCTCGGGGATCTCGTGCACCTTGAGCCAGTAGACCTTTCCGGCGTCCGTGAAGAACAGGAGATAGTCGTGCGTGGAGGCCGTGAACAGCGTCTCCACGAAGTCCTCCTCCTTGATCCCCATCCCGATCTTGCCTTTCCCGCCGCGGCGCTGGGCCCGGTAGAGCGACACGGGATTGCGCTTGATGTAGCCCGCGTGCGAGATGGTCACCACCACTTCCTCCTGCGCGATCAGGTCCTCGACGTTGATCTCCGCCTCTTCCGGGATGATCTGCGTCCGCCGCTCGTCCTTGTATTCCTCCATGAGCGCGACGAGCTCGTCCTTGATGATCTGGCGGACCAGTGCCTCGGAGCCCAGGACGGACTTGAGATACGCGATGCGCTTGATAATCTCCTCGTACTCCTGGGTCAGCTTCTCCCGCTCCAGTAGCGTGAGCCGCTGCAGCTTCATGTCCAGGATGGCGTTCGCCTGGATCTCCGACAGGGTGAACTGCCGCATCAGTCCACCGCGCGCTTCCTCGGGCGAGCGCGACCGCTTGATCAGCGCGATCACGGCGTCCAGGTTGCCGAGCGCGATCTTGAGCCCTTCGAGGATATGGGCCCTCTCCTCGGCCTTACGCAGGTCGAACGCCGTCCGCCGCAGCACCACTTCGCGCCGGTGTTCGATGAAGGCCTCCAGGATCTGCTTGAGGTTCAGCACCTCCGGTCGGTTGCGGACCAGGGCCAGCATGATGACGCCGAACGTGCTCTGCATCGGCGTGTGCTTGTAGAGGTTGTTCAGCAGCACCAGGGGGATTTCGCCCTTCTTCAGCTCGATGACGATCCGCATGCCGTCCCGGTCCGACTCGTCCCGCAGATCCGCGATGCCGTCTATCCTCTTGTCCTGGATCAGCTCCGCGATCTTTTCGATCAGGCGGGCCTTGTTGACCTGGTAGGGAATCTCCGTGACGATGATCCGGTCGCGGTCGGTGCGCTCGTCGGTCTCGATGCTGGCCTTGGCCCGCAGCGTGAGGAGCCCGCGGCCATGGTGGTAGGCGTCCTTGATGCCCTGCGTGCCGTAAATGTACCCGGCGGTCGGGAAGTCCGGGCCCGGAATGACCTCCATGAGCTGGTCGATCGTCGTCTCCGGGTTGTCGATCAGCTTGATGATGCCCGCCACCACCTCGGCGATGTTGTGGGTGGGGATGTTCGTCGCGTAACCGACGGCGATGCCGCCGGCGCCGTTGACCAACAGATTTGGCACCTTAGCCGGCAAGACCATCGGCTCCATGCGCGACTCGTCGTAGTTGGGGCGGAAGTCAACGGTCTCCTTGTCGATGTCCGCCAGCATCTCCTCGGCGAGCTTCGTCAGCCGCGCCTCGGTGTACCGCATGGCGGCCGGCGGATCGCCGTCCACCGAGCCGAAGTTGCCCTGGCCGCCCACTAGGCAGTAGCGCATGTTGAAGTCCTGCGCCATACGGACGAGCGTGTCGTAGATCGCCGCGTCGCCGTGGGGATGGTAATTCCCCATGATCTCGCCGACGATCTTGGCCGACTTGCGGTAGGCCCGGTTGTGAGCCAGGCCCATCTCGTTCATGCCGTAGAGGATGCGGCGGTGGACCGGCTTGAGTCCGTCCCGCACGTCCGGCAGCGCTCGCCCCACGATCACGCTCATCGCGTAATCGAGGTAGGACGAGCGCATCTCGTCCTCGATGGCGATCTGCGTCAGTCTCTCGTCAACCGGCATCCTTTACCTCCTACACATCGAGGTTGCGGACTTCGAGGGCGTGCTGCTGGATGAAGTCGCGCCGCGGCTCCACCTCATCGCCCATGAGGACGGAGAAGATGTCCTCGACGCCGGCGAAGTCCTCGAGTTTAACTTGTAAGAGCGTGCGGGTCTCCGGATTCATGGTGGTCTGCCAGAGTTGCTCGGGATTCATCTCACCGAGTCCCTTGTAACGCTGGAGACTGATCCCCTTCTTGCCGATTTCCAGGATCGCGCGGACCAACTCGCCGGTGGCGGCAAACTCCAGCTCCTTGTCCTCCGCCTTGACCTTGTAGGGCGGGCGCCCCAACCCGACCGCGATGGGCGCCAGCCGCTGCAGCGCGCGGAAGTCCGCGGAGCCGACCAGTTCGTGCGTGATCTCCAGGCTGTGGGCGCGTCCGTTCGTCTGGACCCGGCACGCGACCTTGTTGGACTCGTGCTCCTCGTCTTCGACGATGTCGAGGGTGATCGAGGCGTTGGGATAGATCGTCGCAAGGGCCTTCCTGGCATTGGCAACGACCTTCTTGAGGGCCGCCGTGTTCTTGAGGAGGTCACGGTCCACGCCCGGCTCCTCGACGAACGAGCGCAGGATCCCGGACTCGTGCTGTTTGCGGCCGAACCGCGCGAGCAGGCCTTCGTACTCGATGAGCTTCTTCAGGACGGGCAGCAGCCGACGGGCGGTCACGTAAGCCTGTCCGCTCTCGAGGTAGACCTCCACGGACTCGACGGCCAGATCGGCCAGATACTCGTTGAGAGCGTTCTCGTCCTTGAGATACTTCTCCGTCTTGCCTTTCTTGACTTTGAACAGCGGGGGCTGGGCGATATGGACGTAGCCGCGCTCGATGAGCTCGTGCATCTGGCGGTAGAGGAAGGTGAGCAGCAACGTCCGGATGTGGCTGCCGTCCACGTCGGCGTCGGTCATCAGGATGATCTTGTGGTAGCGGGCGCGGTCGATGTCGAAGTCGTCCTTGCCCTTCTCCCCTTCCTCGCGGGGGCGGCCGATGCCGGTCCCGAGCGCCTGGATCAACACGCGGATCTCCTCGCTGGAGAGCATCTTGTCGAAGCGGGCCTTCTCCACGTTGAGTATCTTGCCCTTGAGCGGCAGGATGGCCTGGAACTTCCGGTCGCGTCCCTGCTTGGCGGAGCCGCCGGCCGAGTCGCCCTCCACGATGAACAGCTCGCTGTGCGCCGGGTCCCGCTCCGAGCAGTCCGCCAGCTTGCCGGGAAGGGAACCGCCCTCCAGCGCGCTCTTACGGCGGATCAGCTCCTTGGCCTTGCGGGCCGCCTCGCGGGCCCGCGCCGCGTCGACGGCTTTCCCGATGATCTTGCGGGCGACGGGCGGGTTCTCTTCGAAATAGGCGCCGAGGGCTTCGTTGACGGCCGTCTCCACGATGCCCTTGACCTCGCTGTTGCCCAGCTTGCCCTTGGTCTGGCCCTCGAACTGCGGATTGCGCAGCTTCACGCTGATGACGGCGGTGAGGCCTTCGCGCACGTCGTCGCCCGTGAGCGACTCCGTCTCTTTTTTGAACAGGTCGTTCGCGTTGGCGTAGTTGTTGATCGTCCGGGTCAGCGCCGCCTTGAAGCCGACAAGGTGAGTGCCGCCCTCGCGCGTGTTGATATTGTTCGCGAAGGAGAACATGTTCTCGGCGTAGGCGTCGTTGTACTGGAGCGCCACTTCCAGGATCATGTCGCTCTTCTCGACGGTGATATAGATGGGCTTGTGGAGCGGCGTCTTGGCCTCGTTCAGGTGCTCGACGAACGAGACGATCCCGCCCTTGTAGCGGAAGACCTGCTCCTTCTCCTTCCGCTCGTCTTTGAGCGAGATCTCCAGGCCCTTGTTCAAGAAGGCCAGCTCGCGGAGGCGCTGGGCCAGGATGTCGAAGCTGAAGTCCGTCGTCTCGAAGACCTGGTTGTCCGGCTTAAAAGTGATCTTCGTGCCGCGCTTCTTGGTCTTGCCGGTCACCTTGAGGGGGCCGAGCGGCTTGCCGCGCTCGTACCGCTGCTCAAAGACCTGGCCGTCCTGCCAGATCTCCATCTCCAGCCACTCCGAGAGTGCGTTCACGACCGAGATGCCCACGCCGTGAAGGCCGCCCGAGACCGTGTAGGCGCCCTGCTCGAACTTCCCGCCGGCGTGGAGCATGGTCAGGGCGACTTCGGCCGCCGACTTCTTCTGCGTCGAGTGCATGCCGGTCGGGATGCCCCGGCCGTTGTCCACCACGGTCACGCTGCAGTCGATGTGGATCGTCGCCTCGATCGTCTCGCCGAAGCCGGCCATGTGCTCGTCGACGCTGTTGTCCACCACCTCGTACACGAGGTGGTGCAGGCCGTCTGGGCCGGTGCTGCCGATATACATGGCGGGGCGCTTGCGGACGGCGTCGAGGCCTTCCAGAACTTTGATCTGGTCCGCGCCGTACGAGTCGGGCTGCCCGTTCACGGTCTTGGTTTCTTCCGTGGCCATACGCCTCCCTTTCGGTTCTTGCTAGACTTTCATCGGCATGACAACGCACAGGAACCCGGGGTCCCCCGCAGGACGGAGCAAGCAAGGACTCAAGGGACTCTTCGTTTCCAGATGGACGGTCTCACCATCCATCACCGCTAACGCATCGAGGAGATATCGGGCGTTGAAGCCGGTCGTCAGGTTCTCCCCTCGGTACTGCACGGGCAGATCCTCCGTCGCCTCCCCGACATCGGGGTTGCTCGTGTAGAGGGTCAGGCGCCCGGTCTCCAGCGTCACCCGGACCGCATTGGTCTTGTCGCGGGAGAGAACGGCGACACGCCGGAGCGCACCTTCCAGCGCCGCGCGGTCCACCACCGCTTTCTTGGAATTGTCCTTTGGAATGACTTGCTGGTAGTTCGGGTAGGTCCCCTCCATGACCCGCGTGGTGAGGAAGATGCCGCTTTTCTGAAAGGTGACGAGGTTTTTCGTGAACCCGAGCAGGGGTTCGCCTTCCTCTTCCTCCACCAGATGCCGCATCTCCTGGGCCGCCTTTCTGGGAATGACGGCCTTGATCTCTTTCGGCAGATCCGTTGCCGTCCCTTGCGGGAGCTCACTTTCCGCCACGGCCAAGCGGTGCCCGTCCGTCCCGACCAATCTCATGGTGACCTTTTTCTCGCTTGAGGTCAGGGTGATCATAAGGCCATTGAGGATGTACCGGGCGTCGTTATCGCCGACCGCGAAGAGCGTCTTCCGGATGAGAGACGCCAGGCCGGTGCCGGGAATCGCCACGCGCCCTTCCCGCTCGATTGTCGGGAGAGCCGGGAACTCGGATGCCGCCAAACCGACGATCTTAAACTGGCTCTTGCCGGTCTGGATCTGGATCCAATTGTTCTCCTGTGCAGCGAGGGAAATCTCGCTGTCCGGCAACTCCTTCAGGATCTCATAGAGCTTCCTGGCAGAGATCGAGACGCTCCCAGGTTCCAGAACCTCGGCCTTGTAATGTCCCCGCATACCAATCTCAAGGTCCGTCGCGACCAGCTCGACCCCGTCCTGCTTCGTTTCCAGCAGGATGTTCGATAGGATCGGCATGGTGTTGCGCTTCTCAACGATTCCCTGGACACGCTGAAGCCCGGTCAGCAACTCGTCCCTGGCAATCCTGATCTTCATCGACCCTCCCCCCTATGTTCATCTACGCGCCGGCGATCTGGCGCTTTAATTCCTCCAGCATCCCGTCAAGGTTGGGATCGCTCTGCTTGGCCTTCTCTATCTGCTTACATGCGTGCATGATCGTCGTATGGTCTTTGCCCCCGAAGTGTCTGGCTATCTCCGGATAGGATTGCTGCGTGATGTCCCGGCACAAGTACATCGCGACTTGCCGAGGATAAACGAGGGCCTTCGTTCGCCGCTTGGACTTCATTTCCGCCACCTTGATGTGAAATTTCGCGGCGACGGCTTCCTGCACAGCATCCAGCGTGATCACACGCTTCGCATCGTTGACCAGTTCCTTGAGAACGTTCCGCGCCAGCTCCAGCGTCATGGCCTGCCCGGTCAGGGAGGCATATGCCCCTAAACGGATCAACGAGCCCTCCAGCTCCCGGATGTTCGATTTGATATTGCCAGCCACGAAGGCGGCAACCTCATCGGGCATCACGATACCTTCCCGCTCAGCTTTATCTCGGAGGATGGCGATTCTGGCCTCGAGCGGGTATGGCTGAATGTCGGCAACCAGCCCCCAGTCGAGACGGGACCTGAGCCGCTCTTCCATCTCGGGGATGTCCTTGGGGTATCGGTCACTCGACAGCACGATTTGCTTCCGGGCTTCATAGAGGCTGTTAAATGTGTGGAAGAACTCCTCCTGCGTCGCTTGTTTCCCTGCGATGAATTGAATGTCGTCCACGAGGAGCATATCGATGTTCCGGTACCGCCGGCGGACGTCGATCATCTTGTCGTAGCGGATCCCGTTGATGACCTCGTTGGTGAACTGCTCCGAGGTCACGTACGCAATCCGCATATCCGAGTGTTCCAGCACAAAATTGCCGATGGCCTGCATCAAGTGGGTCTTCCCCAGGCCGACCCCCCCATAGATGAGCAGGGGGTTGTAAGCCGCACCGGGAGACTCAGCGACTTTCAAGCTGGCGGCCCGAGCTAACTGGTTGTTTGGGGCGGCAACAAAATTTGCGAATGTATACCGGGAGTTTATGAGCGCAAATCTTCTCCCGCGGGCGCCCGCGCTACTCACTGGGCGATCGAAACCCTCGCGGGTCATGACCGCTCCAGGGGCCTCTCCCTCCATTACCGCAAAGCCTATGCGCAGATTTGGTTTCCCGGTTGCTCCTCTCAAAACCTCCTCTAGCATTGCCTGGTAATGGTCCCTGATCCAATCGCGAAAGAACCTGTTCGGCACCCTGATGGTGGCCTCTCCTTCAGTGAGGTTTCCCAAGGATAAATCCTGAAACCACGTGTCGAAGGTGTCCTTCGACACGCGTTCCCTAATCGAACCAACACTCGCGTGCCAAATAGAGGTTAGGTCCACGCCGTACGCCGCCGTATCATGAGTTCCACAGCCCTACCCGAACCTGTGGGTGGCTTCGGGCCCTCACTCCAGAGCAGTGAGAGGGGCTCCTGCCGATAGACGCTACTCACAGGTTGTCTTCAATTCTCCCCATGGTGTCCCCACGAAGAGTCCCCATCATTTACTCAGACACTCCTACGCCACTTTCGGTGAAGATTCTCCGTTTTCGACGCCAACTGTCCTCTACTCACACCCTCTATCTTCTCTGATCCTCCTCATTTTCTTCCTGCTCAAGTACTCGGAACGAGGAGACAATCCCAACTCACAAGGTCATGACCTTGTCCGCTTCGAATATTAAATCAACGAGTCTTTCGTAACTGATTTCTCCCTTTGTTTTGTCTGGAAGATTCTCTGTTACTCGGTAAATAGTCGCTTTGAGCGATTGTGGTGGCGAATCTGTAGAATGAAGGAGCACGGCGGTGGGAGGAGAAGACCGTACTGACGATAGAACTTGTGTTACGAAAGGATCTGATGGGTCTTTAATGAGATGGAGGATCATGGGTTACCGTGTTAGAAGACGAGGACTCGATCAGCCGACTGCATAGAGAGGGCAGTTTCGGCTTCGGTTGTGGGTTTTATGATGAAACCGGGTAAGTACCGAACCGGTGCTTCAGCATCAGGCGTAATGGCGAATGGTGTTTGCCACTCAGCTAACGTGGGGAGGTACTTTTCTAGTATCTCGGCATCAACGATATCGCTCGTGTCTTCAGCCAAGAGAAAAGGAGCCCGACCGGAGAGAATGATCGTAAGATCATGCCCCTCGTTATGGGAACCAAGACCGACGGCAATGCGAAGAGCTTCAACCGCCCGGTGGCTCTTCATGGGATCCAGTTTGATTAAAACCAAAACTTTAAGAGACGGTCTTTCCACCAGAAATAGGGTTAGTTCAGCGCGATGAAGCGATCACATGCGGAAACGATATTGGAGAGAATAACAAGACCACAATATGTAGCCTTATCTTCCTTCCTTTCCACCCCATGTTGTTGAGCACCATAGGCGCACGCAAACAATTTGAGGCCAGCAGCGCGCAACGGCTCAAAGCGGGGATCCTCAACCGCAAGAACCCCCTCATCAACGAGGTAGAGGTACACATCAACCCCTGCCTTGATGGCAGCGGCAGAAAGGCCAAGAGCCGTGGAGAGGTTAGGATTTTCAGGCCCTGTGGATAGAAGAATACCTAAGGCCCTTCTCTTCATTTCGAATTCACAGGATTAGAATCATCATAACCATGCAAAATAAAAAGGGAAACTGACAATCAAAAGACAGCCGAATACTACCACGAACGTGCCCCCAGCGTCAACGAAAAAAGCGGCATGTACGCTCAAATTGTAAATTGCCAAATTTAATTAAGTATATAAACCGCCTATGGACCGAGGAGGAGGGCCTTGAACTCCGCCAGGGTCACGGTGCGGTCTTGTCGGGATGGGAGATCACGGACAGTGAGAGCAGAGGAGGTCGGGTCAAACTGCCTAATGGCCCAGCGGAACCCTGCCGCTTCCGCGTATTTAAACTGCTTACCAAGAGCATCCTGATCGAGATAGGTTTCAACACAGAGCCCCTCGTTTCGGAGCTGTTCAGCTCGCTGATTAAGCTGATCTATATCTATCTCATCTCGCACCAGTAGCACCCGAGACGCCTCAGTCAAGGGCCGAAGTGACGCTCGTTCCTGTTGGATGGCAAGGATGCGCTCGAATCCGATCGAACACCCGATGGCCGGGATGGTCTTTCCGGTAAATCGCTCGATCAAGCCGTCGTACCGCCCGCCGCCGAGTATGGCCGACGGAAACCCTTCCGCGACGGCTTCATATATGGGACCGGTGTAGTAGTCCAGGCCGCGGACGAGGATGGGATCAAAGAGGATGGAGGAGTCCTTGTTGATGGCGAGAACCGCATCCATGATCGTCTTGAGCCCCGCAATGATCCCAGCGATTTTCGTCCGTATCGTTGAGTCGTTGACCTTCTCCAAGTGAGCATGAAGCATCGTCACGCCGGCATGGCGGCCTGTTACGTGAGTCCGCTCGTCATGTGCAGCCCAGAAGAACTTTTCTACGTTGATAGAAGCCTTCGAGCCTGGCTTAAGAAGGGACAGAAGCTCGGAGCGGACCTGGACGATACCGACTTTGTCGAGTTTGTCGAGGAGCATCGCAACGGGGTTGATCTGCTCCTCCGGTACCCCGAAGCCCTGGAGTAGGAGCGGCAACAAACGCTTGTCGCACAAGCGGAATTGGTACTTCCCTAGGTTGAGCTCCTTCAGCACGCGCTCCGTTGCGGTGATGATTTCGCATTCGTAGGCGGACGAGGCGCCACCTACGACATCAATATCGCATTGATAAAACTCTCGGAAGCGCCCTTTCTGCGGGCGATCCGCGCGCCAGACCGGCGCGATGTGGTATCGGCGGAAGACCCTCGGGAGTCGCCCTTGATGAGTTGCGACGAAGCGAGCCAAAGGAACGGTCAGATCAAACCGGAGGCCATAGTCCGCAAGGTCACCGCTCTCCTGCGCCTGGACTAACTTCTCGCCGCGTTTCAAGATCTTGAAAAGGAGCTTCTCGTTTTCTCCGCCACCCTTCCCAAGAAGAACCGCGAGATCTTCCATGGCAGGGGTATCGATTGGGAGATAACCATACAGCCGGTACACCGCCCCAATGGTCTCCATCAGACGCTGGCGCAACAGCGCGTCCTGGGGAAGCCAATCGCGCATTCCTGTGGGTGGACCGATCGTCATCGGGCGTATCCTAGCCTCTCCGTGAGGGCATATCAAGCCAGGCGGAACGCGTCTTTGATGCCGGTGAGAACGAATTGGACCGCGATAGCCGCCAGAATCAGGCCCATGACGCGCGTGAAGACGCGCATGCCGCTCTCCTTGAGGAAACGGGAGATGACCGTTGCGCTGCGCAAGGCCGCAAAGGCGAGCACGGCATTAAGAGTGATGGCAAGCAGTAAGACGCTGAATGTGGGCAGGACCGCCGGAGCCTTGGCGGCTTGGCCGGTGAGGGCGATCACGTTGGAGATCGTTCCGGGCCCGCTTAACAGCGGGACGGCCAGCGGGATGACGGCGACATCCTGGCGCTGTATCCCCTCGGCATCCTCTTCCGGAGTGTGTCGGACACGGGCAGGCTTGGCCTCCATCATGTCGAAGGCGATCTTCAGCAGGAGCAGGCCGGCTACGATCCGAAAGGCCTCGATCGTGACGCCGAAGAACCGGAAGATGAGGTTCCCGAACAGCGCAAAGACGACCAGGACGCCGAAGACGACCAGGATGGCGCGGGTGACCATCGAGGCGCGTTCGGCTTCTGAATTATGCGGCGTGATGGAAAGGAAAATGGGGATATTGCCGACCGCATCCAACGTCACAAATATCGAGACGAACGCGGTGATGAAAAATTGGAGCAAGAAGTCCATCAGCGGCCGGCTTGCCTGGCCTCGGCGAAGTGCCTCCGCGGGTCTTCGGTCGAGAGCTTCGCAAGTTCTTCGTACAACTCGCGTTCGCGTCTTCCCACGGACCGTGGGGTGACGACTGCCAGCCGGACATACTGATCGCCGCGTGTATTGTCTCGGCGGATCAGCCCCTTCCCGCGTAGGCGCAGGCGCTGCCCCGTTTGGCTGCCGACGGGAATGCGCATAGAGACCGGGGCATCCAGCGTCGGCACGGACACTTCCGCCCCTAGGATGGCTTCCCAGGGAAGGACCGGAAGATCGATTTGAAGATCATCGGGGGATCCTTCGATCAGGGCAAAGACAGGATGGGGGCGTATGCGGATTTTCAAAAACAGATCGCCCGCCTGAGAGGAACGGCCGCGCGAAGCCCCCTGGCCCTTCAGTCGGATGCGATCCCCCCCGCGTAAGCCTCGCGGCAAAGTGACGTCGAGCTCCTTAGGCCGCGCGTGCCCGGCCGAGTCGTGCGCCACCAGGGTGACCCGCCGGGTGCCTCCGCGCGTGATGTCTTCCAGGGACAGCTCAAGTTCGGCCTCGAGGTCGACTCCTCGCTCGCGGCCCATGCCTTCTTCCCTGCTCCAGGCAGACTCACCCCTGGAGAACGGTCGCGCTCGCCCCCCGAACAAAGCTTCGAAGAAGTCGCTGAAGCCTCCTCCGAAACCTTCTCCCGACGTCCACGTCCATTCGTGGCCGGGGCTGCCGCCGGGCGGAGGAGAGAAATCCATGCCATCCTTCCAGCGGGCGCCGAGCTGGTCGTACTTCTTGCGTTTCTCGGGATCGCTGAGGACCTCATAGGCTTCATTGACCTCTTTGAATCTCTCTTCGGCCGCCTTCTTCTTCGAGTCGGCGGATTGCATATCAGGATGATGCTGACGGGCGAGCTTTCGATAGGCGTTCTTGATCTCCTTAGCGGAGGCGGTTCGAGGGACACCGAGCACTTCGTAGTAATCTTTGAATTTGACGCCCACAGCCCAAGATTAAACATCACCGAGACCTTTTGTCCAGGGGGACGCGCGTTGTCTCCCCCGAGCGCCTCTGGTATAGTGCCGCTCCATGCTGGCGGTCATAACGGGTGGCTCGCGCGGGATCGGGGAGGCTTACGCACGGCAGCTCGCGGCCAGGGGCTATGCGATTCACTTGGTCGCGCGTGATGCGGAGCGGCTGGATCGGGTCGCTCGCGACATCCGAATAGCCCATGGTGTTGCGGTCGAAGAGATCGTGCTCGATCTGGCACAAACGGACGGCGCCGAGCGACTATATGCGGAGGTGCGCCATCGGGGCCTGGGCCCCGTGGACGTACTGGTCAACAACGCCGGCTTCGGCTTTTTCGGGGAGTTCGTGGACATGCCGATGCCGCGCATCCAGGAGATGCTCTTCCTGCACCTCACAACGATCACGAAGTCGGTCCGCCTGTTCCTGCCGGAGATGCGGGAGCGCCGGAGCGGGGCCATCATCAACGTCGCCTCGGTCGCCGGCCTGATGCCGTTGCCGTACCTCGCACTCTATGCTGCAACGAAGGCCTTTATGGTGAGCTTGGGGGACGGCGTGGGGCACGAAACCGGAAAATACGGGGTGGTGGTGCAGACCTGCTGTCCCGGCCGGACCAGCACCGACTTCCATGCGACGGCGGGCGGCAAAGCCTATCGAGCGCCGGGCGGTGAGCAGACGGCGGACGAAGTGGTGGCCGAGTCGCTGGCCGCCCTGGATCGGCGCCGGACTCTGGTCATCACCGGTCGGCGCAACCGCTTCCTGGCGCGCCTGCAGCAGTTCGTGCCCCGCCGCGTGGTGCTGTGGGCCGCCGAACAAGTGCTGAGGCCTTAATGAAGTGAAAGAGCGCGTCGCGAAAGCCATCGAACAGGGGTTCGAGAAGTTCCTCTGGAACAGCCGCTTCATCGTGCTGCTCGCCGTGATCTCCAGCATGATCTCGTCCGTAATCCTCTTCGTGGTCGCCACCGTCGACGTCTTCGAGCTGATCAGCAAGGTCTTCCGGTATGTGACGCTGCCGGGGAGCGACCGGACGCCCGCCGCGTACGAGGAGTTCCACGGCGAAGTGGTCGGCCACATCATCGGAGCCATTGACGATTATCTGCTGGCGACGGTCCTGTTCATTTTTGCCCTGGGGCTGTACGAGTTGTTCATCAGCAAGATCGAGGAGGCGGAGGCGGAGGCCGAGACCAGCTCGCGCATCCTGTTGATCCACAGCCTGGACGACCTCAAGGACCGGCTGGCCAAGGTCGTGTTGATGATTCTCATCGTGACCTTCTTCAAGAACGTCATCCACACCACCTTCGAGGAGCCGCTCAACATTCTCTACCTCGGCGTCGGCATCCTGTTCGTCGCGCTCGCGCTCTTTTTCACGCACAAGGGCGGGGAAGGGAAGGGCAAAGGGGCCGAGCACGGATGAAGCGCCGTGTCTGGGCCGCCGCAGTCGGCTGGTTGGTCGTCTCGGTCGCACCGACGATGGCGGCGACGGCTGACCATGCCCTTCACCCCGGCGGCGCACCGGCGATCACCGGCAACCCCGCCGCCGATCCCACGCTGCCCCCCAGGAGCGGCCGTCCCGGCCGCCTGCTGCTCCGTTGCAGCGCCGCGAACGATCACGGACGAGGAGCGGCGGAAGTCTTTGCCTCCGCGATTGACTTCGATGAAGGGCGACAAAGTTTCTTCCTCAAGCGGACAGACCCGTCCGGGCGGGAAGCCCTCTATCCCCTCCACGGGCATTTCCTTGACGGCGGAGCGTCCGGAATTTTCATGGTCCACGACGGCAGAGGGACCCGGCACGGGGAGACTTTCCGCATTGACCAGAGCGTCAACATGGGACTCGTTCTTTTGCGTGAGGCAAGCGGTGGGATCCGGGCCATCCTGGATGTCATAGCGGAGGAGAGTGTCAACGGCTCGGCGGAGGGGGGAAGCGCCGACCTGGTCGAGTATGCTTGTCGGTGGGCAGAGGAAGCCGCTGTCCTGCCTTCGCGGCTGTCGGCGCAGGCCGAGCATATGCGGATGGTGCCCAACAGCGGAGCAACTCCCCCCAGCCAGTGGTACCGGGAATCCGATTCAACCGTTCTGACCTGTGCCGCGACTTTGCCGGCCGGGGAGTACCACCTTGAGTTGCGGGGTGCGAAGATTTGGCCTGGGCATCTCGGTTTTCTCGTGGTCCGTGCTCCGGGGAGCGAGCCGCCGGTCGGATACAACGTTCATCTCTTGTCCTCCGCGGGGCGGCTGTTGATTCACGCCCACAGTTACCCGCATCGCTCGCGGGACCAGCCGATGGATACGATGAAAGAAACGGAGACGGTGATCGGAGGGCTCCTGCTGGTGAAGACGGAGACCGGGTACGCAGGCTGGGTTGGCCTCGTAAGCTCCGCGGCCGATCCCTACAACATCTCGTTTTCGCGCGACGCCACGATGGCGGACTATGGCGCACAGGGCCGCACCGTCGTTCCACCGACGCCGGTCACCTGCCAGTAAGATTGAGAAAGAATTCCAGTTTCGCCCTTGTATCTTGATCTTAACCGGTGAAAGATATGGCGTATCATTAACGATTGACTGGAGACTTTTCCCTCACCGGTTTCAATGTCCTTGCATTAGAGCAAAGTGGTCTTATTGTTGCGCAAGGAGTTGCTCCCATCTATGTGTCCTGGAATACAAATGGGGCCAATGCCTCGGGCGTTATCTCCTGGTACAGCCATGAAGCAGGGGGTGTTGTGACAGTGGCTCCCGGAGTTCCCGAGCCTGCGTCACTCCTGCTGCTCGGCTCTGGCCTGGCAGGATTGGGGTTCAGGGCGCGTCGGCGGCAGACCAAAGCCTAGTTTTTCTCAGATACGTTTTGCTGGAGAGGCCCCCTTCCCGAGGTTCACGGGAGGGGGGCCTCTCAGTTTGATGAGTGGGACCGTTCAATGCCGGAGAGGCACTTTATACTACGTATGTCTAAGGTGACAAAAAGGATGACAGATTTTCATGGCTCCGCTTGTCAGGTATCTCCCTACAATCATCTGAAACGCATTGTTAATCAAATAGGTACTGAAAGTTGTGGTCTCTAGGCCATGACAAAAAACTTGACACTTTGCAATGTCTGTCGCTTGGCTATTATTGATGATGATGTTTCTAGCTTTTCAATTTCAATAACTTATGACTCAATTGAATATCGGGTATGTGGTTTGCTTTTTTACACCCATTTCCAGGTGTGATTCTATGCTTTCTCGTTTGCCTTACCGTTCGTTTTTCTGGTTCGTCTGCTTTAGCGTGTCCTGCGGTGCGGCTCTACCCACACCCACCAGTAGTATCCCCGAATGGGTGCGCCCAGACTGGAGACTGGTGTGGCACGACGAGTTCGACGGCTCGGCCATCGACGCCACTAAGTGGACGCTGGAGATTGGCGGCCACGGCTGGGGCAACGCTGAGAAGGTGTTTTACACCAATCGCCCCGAGAACGCACGCATTGAAGACGGCCAGCTCGTCATCGAAGCACACAACGAGAAGTTCATTAACCGCACGTACACCTCAACCCGCCTGAAGACCCAAGGCTTGGGCGCGTGGCAATATGGCCGCATCGAGGCCCGCATCCGCATCCCGCGTGGGCAGGGCCTGTGGCCCGCCTTCTGGATGCTGGGCGACAACATCCAAGAAACTGGCTGGCCCGATTGTGGTGAGATCGACATCATGGAAAACATCGGCAAAGAGCCCGGCCGCGTGCACGGCACGGTGCACGGGCCAAACTACTCCGGCTCGCAAGGCGTGGGCGGCCCATATGTCCTCGATGCGGGAGCGTTCGCTGACGACTTTCATGTGTTTGCCATTGAGTGGGAGGAAGACGCGATTCGGTGGTATGTGGACGATACGCTCTACAAAACCGTCACGCCGAAAGATGTGCCGGGGCGGTGGGTGTACGACCATCCCTTCTTCATCATTCTGAACGTTGCCGTGGGCGGTTACTGGCCCGGCGATCCCGATGAAACGACCACGTTCCCGCAAACAATGCGCGTGGATCATGTACGCGTTTACGAGAAAAAACCATAGAGTGTGAGTTGGCAGAGATAGCAAAAGTCAACGGGCGTGGAAGGGGCTTAGGATGGATGTGGTGTGATTATGGTTTCGGCAGTGCGATCGGAGGGATTTCGCGGCCGGTGGCGTCGCGGCTTTGCTCCCAGGGGACGAGCGGATAGGTGACCTCGTCGTAGCCCACGTTGATGCCCTCCGGGTCGGCTGCCACGACCCGAAGGGTCAAGCGCTGCGTATCCTTGAGCGAACGGGGTATGACGAAGTTGCCGAGGAACAGGCCCTTGGGTCCTTGGTGGTAGAGATCAATCTTAGCGATCACGCGGTTGCCGTCCCGCAATTCCCCGTAGATCTCCATCTTGCGAGAGTCCCAGTTGCCGAATGGTTCAACGATGCAGTCGCACAGCATCTTCACCGTGGTACGGATCGTCCCTCCATCGCCAATACCCAATGGACGGTCATGGGGCGGAGACTCGATCTGGACGATCAGCCCATTGAGTTCCAACACGATCCCGTCTCCCGTCACTGGTTTGCCGGGATAGAGCAGCACAGTCTTGCTGGCGCGACGTTTGGCGTGCGGAAACTTCAGGGGACCTTCCCCGACGATCTCCACCAACGTAGGCTTAGTCAGGTGTAGCTCGGCAGTAAAGGCGGCCGAGTTCCTGATGCTATACACCTGATCGGTCTGCAGGTGGGGGGTCTGCATGATGGTCCGTAGATCTCCCCCCGTGCCGGTCTGCGTGCCGGAGGCCAGAATGGCGCCGGTCTCGGCGTCCTTAATCGTGACGGCGGCCCCCCCCATGCTATCGCCTAGCACCATCGCATGGTTACCCACGACACGGACGATGACCGGTGTAGTGACGGCCGGGAGAGGTGTTTCAGCGGCCCAGGGCGCCTCCGCGCTGAGCATGAGGAAAAGCATCGCACCGCCCACGGCACCGGCACCCTTCACCGTCGTCTCCCTCTCAACCATTCCAGCAGGCGTTTCTCCTTTGCCATCCTATCAGTCGGTATGGCCCAGGCTCAAGGGTGGGCGATTGAACCGTTGCCTGAGGCGATTGATAACCTTCAGCACCGTCGGTCGGCCGACGAGCTCTCGTTCGAGCGCGCGTTTGCCGGGGAAATCCACGAGCGACATTCCAATTAACACGGTCAACAGGCCCTGGCCCGGCAGTACCAGCATGGCCAATCCTCCCAGGAAGAACACTAGGCCTAGTAGATTCTTGACCCCCAGTGCCACGGCCCTCAGGATGGGGTGATGGTCCTTCAGCCAGGTTCTGGGGTGGCGCTCGTCAAAGTAGCGCGGGGGCAAGTTGATCAGAATCAATGGGATCGCGATCAGGCTGCCGATGAAACACAGGATCGACAGCACAAACAGGTACAGGAGCGCGTTGGAAGAGAGCAGCCCCTCGATGTTAAGCACAGGCGGGCGAGCCGCTCTCTCCCCACAACCTAGGCATCAGCTGCCGGTAGCCCGTTGAAGTTCGTAGATGAGGCCGTTCACGGCCTGTTCCAACGCGACGGCTCGGACCTCACCGGCCTGGAACGAACTTCGCTCCGGGTAGATGAACGCGCTGGTCCGGCCCGGCGAGATGCGGGGATACCAGGGCCGCGCATCATCATAGTCGGTCGCCAAGAGTCGGGCTTCGCCGTTGGTCACGACCGAAAACAGGCTCTTGCCACTGGCCAAGTCAAGAGCGACGAGGGAGACCGTGATATAACTGTCGGTGCGGGTCCCGATTGCGTTTCCGTTCCGCCCGTACTGTAACCAGACCGGGCTGACGACCTCGGCGCCCGTCGGCATGACGACCAAGACCTGGTTAACCTTAAACGGGGCGCTGGCCTTCCGAACCTCCGAGAGGATGTCTCCGGCGGGTGCGGCGACGGTCGTTGCGCCCACGATCTCGAGACGCTTGCCCGATGAAAACTGAGCTTTAACCTTTTCGGCCAACGCCCGCTGAGCGGCTTCAGGCGGAGCCGGCGAACCTGCCGGAGCCAGCCAGACGAGACCCACCTTCGTCGGCTGGATGGGCGTGGCTTTCTCCAATGAAGGCGCGCCGGAGAGGAATGGGTTGGCTGGGGGTGGATAGGCCTCCTGGATTCCGGCACAGGCCGTCAGGAGGAATGAGAGCGCGACCGCCGAGAACGCACCTATGCATTTTATGCTATTCATATCGGGCCTCCTTAACTATCCGTGGAGACGAAATCATTTTTATCCTAGCACAAACCTAAACCCGTTCGCTTCTCTTCCAACGCCCTGAGACGTTGATCAAGCCTAGACAGACGCCACACCACCCAAACCAGAACCAAAATGGTGAGCAGGAGAAATCCGGCGAGCAGGACCAAGCCGGCCATCAGTTCGTGGGGCATGACGCCTGGGGTGTCCATTTCGCCCGCATGACCGGCATGTGCCGCTGAGGCCACGAAAAGCATCAGCGCGGAGAGGAATTCAAAACGGCATGTCATCGTCGGTAAGCCCGAAATGGTGTCCGATTTCATGGACGACCGTTTCCTGAACCTCGAGGACCACGTCGGCCTCCGTCTCACATAACCGCAAGATCGGTCCTCGGTAGATGTACACCCGGTCGGGGAGGTGGCCGCCCGGATCGAAGAACGAGTCCCCGTGGATCGAGCGTCCCCAGTAGAGACCCAGCAGCTCATCCGGATCGTCGCGGTCCACCCCCGCGGCCTCCAGCGCTTCCTCGCCGGGCTCTTCTTGAACTTCGATGGCCACGTTTTTCAGATAGGGCCGGAACTTTTTCGGAAGGCCATCCACGGCCTTCATCACGAGGGCTTCAAAAGCGTTTCGGGAAAGCCAGCCGTCTGCCATGGCCGTCGCGCGATGAAGGCCGGTTAATTGACCGGTTCGTTCTCCTGCCGGCCCAATTCCCTGCAGGCCTGGTCTAGCCACCGCCCTCCGGCGTCCAGCACCTCGCGGACCATCGGCTCGGGGTGCCCGGTTTTCTTGACGGTGTACGCACAGATGTACGCCAAAATCGCGTCACGCTCCAGCGCGGTGGTGCTGGTCTTGGCCAAATCCACGAGCTCCCCCAAGCCGGTCCTGATGATCTCCGCGGTCTCCGGCATGCCGTAAGACAGTCGGCCGGTGACGTATTGGATGATCTTCTGGAGTTCGCTCTCATTCATGCCGGTATTCTAGCCAGTCTGTGATGATAAAAAAAGGGGAGGGCCCAGCGAAGAACCCTCCCCACGTCCGGCCGAAGGAGTGTTACTTCTTGCGCACCTGAATGCCGTGCGGATCGGCCTTCTCGGCAGTCACTTCCTTGCCTTCCTTGTCTTTCTCTTGCACCTTCTTGCTGATCGCCGCGATCCCCACCAGCTTGCCGCTCTTCCCGTTGCCCTCGACCTTGATGACGCCTACGCCCGGCGTGCTGCCGACGGCGTTGTTGACGGCGGCATTGTTCCCGGTGAGCGGGCTCGGGCCGCGGAGGGCGACGAAGACGTGGCTGCCGTCCGGGGCGGCGTCCATCAGATCGGGGGCTGGATCACTGCTGAGGTCCCCCGCAAGCTTGATCGTCCCGACCTGAAGGTTGGCGTTGCCCGTATCATACACGTCAATGATGTTGAGATGCCGGTCGCCCGACCAGAGGAATTTATTGCCCAGGCCCACCATCCCGTGGGAGTCTCCGCCGTCTCGGCCCCCGATCCGCGTCGGCACGGTCACCTGGGGCAGCGCGCCGGTCGGGAAGGCGTACACGTCGTGATTCAGAGCCGTCGCCGGCCACCCGCCACCCGAATTGAGGTACATCGTGGCGCCGATCTGCACGCCGCCGCACCCGGCCGGCCGCACGGCATCCGCCGGCACGGTGCCGCGCAGGAACATCGGAGTCGTCGTGATTTCATAGACCGCCAGGCCGCCCCCCCGCGGGGTGACGAAAACGAACTGGCTGGAGCTGTCTGTGATCGGACAGATCGGGGCCGCGTCCGGAAGGACCGGTTCCAGTGCGCCCAGGGCCACCGTATCATTGATCGTGAACTTCTTGTTGGCGTAGTCGGTTGCGATGCGAACCAGCTTCTTCTCGGCGATGTTGGCGCCGATCGCCATCTTCATGTTGGCCGTCGGCCACACGGCATGGGCATTCTTGCCCAGGCTCACGCACCCGATCGGCTCGCGGGAGGCCCCATCCACAAACACGACGTGGCCGGAGGCCACATAGGAGATGATCCCGTATTTCCCGTCCTTGGTGAAGAAGATCATATGCGGGCGCTTGGGAAAGCCGCCGCCGGCGTCCTTACAGGCCTCGGCAAACTTGCCGCCCAAATCCACCGTGTCGGCCTTGGCGGATTTTGCGTCCGCCGCCAGCGCAGCGCCGTCGTAAACGTACAGGGTGCCCCCTCCGTCCTTTGAGCTATCAGCTTGATCAATCGCCCACACCTCATAGGCCGGGGGGACAGCCGCTTGCTGGGCCAGTGCCGAGCCTGCGCCGAGACCCAGGAGGAATATGAGGAGAAAAAGAAACCACATTGAGGAACGGCGTCCGTCTACCATTGTGATGACCTCCTTTGCTGACCGATCAGAATAAGGACTCATTCATACTTGGACACCCTCAGGCGGGTGTATGGTAGTCGGGTTGCCCAGGTCTGTCAACGGCCGCGTTCCTTACCTAACGAATGTGGATTTCGCCCCGCATGACGTGGCCAGGCAAATCGCAGATATAAGAGAAATTTCCGATGGTTTGGGGAGTAAACCGGAGCTCGACTTTGCCGTGGGGGGGGATCAGAGCGCGGGCAAAGCCGGTCTCGTTGAATTCGGGGGCGCTGTTCCCTGCGATCTGCACGTTGGTGCGCAGGAAGAGGAGGAGGGGAACGAATGCGTGCAGTCCTTCATCCTCGTTCCGGATGACCAGCGTGACCGGCTCCCCACGCCGCAGATCAAGCGTGTCCGGGGTGAAAGCCCGTTGAGTGACGACAATCTCCACAGACGAAGGCGAGAGCACGGAATCCACTGCCGCAGCAGCCGGTGGCAGGAAACAGGCCAGGAGGATCAGAGCAAGGTCGGAGCGCCACAGTCCCAATTTGCTCATTTGGCCTTCGCAAAGATACGGATAGGTGTGCCGGTCAGGTCGAACTCTTCGCGGATGCGGTTTTCCAGGTAGCGCAGGTAGGGATCGCCGACATCTTCCGGATGCCTGCAGAACAGGACAAACGTCGGTGGCTTGGCGGCCACCTGGGTGATGTAGGCCGATTTTACGGGCTTGCCCTTGCGGATCGGCAACGGATTGGCGGCGATCGCCTCTTGAAAGAATCTGTTGAGTTGCCCTGTTGGAATGCGGCGGGTAAAAGCCTTTAACGCTCGGTCAATGAGCGGAAAGATTCCGATAATGGTTGTGCGCTGGAGGGCCGAGCCGTACAGGACGGACGCCCAGGTGAGAAACGAAAAGCGTCGCTGCAGCTCGGCCTCGTATTTCGCCTTGGCGTCGGGGTCGGCGGCGCGCAGGTCCCACTTGTTCACCAGGAGTACACAGGCACGTCCTCCGCGCAAGGCCAAGCCGGCGATCTTGGTGTCCTGTTCGGTGACCCCCTCGACCCCATCCAGGATCAAGACGGCAAGGTCCGCCCGGCCGAGGCTTCGCATGGCGCGGGCGACGCTGTAGCGCTCGACACCCGGATCAATCCTGCCGCGCCGCCGGATCCCGGCGGTGTCAATGAAGAGGTACTCGGCCTTCTTGTGGCGGACAAGGGTGTCAATGGAATCGCGCGTCGTACCGGGAACGTCGCTCACGATCAAACGGGCCTCGCCGAGCAGTGTGTTGATGAAGGTGGACTTGCCGACGTTGGGACGTCCCACCACGGCGACCTTGGGAATCTCCACGGATGCTTCCCCGTCCGAAGCGGGGGGCAACAGAGGGTGGAGCGCGTCCAACAGCTCGGCGACGCCGGCGCCGTGCTCGGCGGAGAGGGGATACAAGGGTTCCACGCCCAAGGCGTAAAAGTCTCCGAGCAGGGGGTCGGACTTGGGGGTGTCAATCTTGTTGATCGCGACGTACACGGGTTTCGGGACTCCGCGCAGCAGGTCCATGATCTCCCAATCAATCGGGGTGAGGCCCTCCCGTCCGTCCAGCAGAAAGATCAGGGCGTCCGCTTCGGCAATGGCCACGCGGCACTGTTCCCGAATCAGCCCCAGCATCCGGTCGTCGGAGGACAGGTCGAGCCCGCCGGTGTCGCTTAGACGAAACGGCCGGCCCCGGTACTCACTTTCGGCGTAATGCCGGTCGCGGGTGACCCCTGGGAAATCCTTGACGATAGCCTGGCGCCGCCCGAGGACGCGGTTGAACAGCGTGGACTTGCCGACGTTCGGACGCCCGATGATCGCTACCGTGAACATATGAGTCACGGTACCAGAAATCCCCTCCCCTTTGTAAGGGGAGGCAAGGTGGGGTAGAGGCGACGAATCTCTACCTCCCCGCGCCCCTCCTTACAAAGGAGGGGTAATTCTCGGTTATAATGCTCCCATGGACTGGGGTGCGATCACAACCGTCCTCCTGGACATGGACGGGACGCTGCTCGACAGGGCCTTCGACGATCATTTTTATCTGGAGGCTCTGCCGGAACGTTATGCCGCGGCGAGAGGACTCCCTGTCGAAGCGGCCCGTGAGCGACTCATCACCCTCTATCAAGCCGCCGAGGGCGAGCTGGACTGGACCGACCTCGACTATTGGACTCGGACGCTGGGCCTCGACGTGCCGGCCATCAAAGACTCTCTGCGGCATCGCATCGCCCCGCATCCGGACGGGCTGGTCTTCCTGGCCTTCCTACGAGAGTTGAAGATCCCGGTGCACCTGGTCACGAACGCCCACCCCAAGACCCTGGCGATCAAAATGACGCAGACCGGCCTCGACACGCATCTTGACCGGATCGTCTCGGCCTTCGATGTGGGGTGCCTCAAACACAAGGTGGATTTCTGGGTCGAGACCCAGGCGGTCCTGAGGTTCGAGCCGAGCACGACCCTGCTGGTGGATGACGACGAAGCCGCGTTGATCTCCGCCGACGCGCACGGGATCAGACACCTCTATCACCGCTCGAAATCCAGCTCCGCCTTGCCGCCCCAGGCCTCCACGAAGTACCACTCCATCGAGTCCTTCCACGCGCTCATGGAATAAGTGTCTGTGAGGAACTGCGTCACGGCAGGTCCATGCCGCGTTCTTGCCCATTCACGTGCTCGCCGTACGGTGGAAGCGTTGTGAGACGGGGGTCGTCCACGGGGCCGCCGACCGTGAAGTGATACAGCGACTGGAAGGTGAAATCCTTGAAGCCGAACACCTCATGCACAGGGTCGTCGAAGAAGCAGCCGATGCCCGTCGCGCGGACGCCGGACGCTTCGGCTTCCAGATAGAGGACTTGCCCGATCACCCCCGTCTCCCAGAACAGACGCCGGTAGAACCACGGGCCGTGCCGTCGTAAGGACGGCTCGAACTCCGCGATCATGCCGAGCGCGAAGGCGCCGTCCCCAGCGATCTCCTGGTGGCAACTGACGGCTGTGGCGATTCGGCGCGTGTCGCCCTCTTCAAGCAGGTAGAGCGGGAGGTCAGGCGGGCATCCCGGCGGCATGGCCCACGCAAACTGTTCGTGCATGGCTTTCCTGAGTGTGTCCACCTTGGCGGGGTCCCGGGCCAACGCATACAACCCCGGCGGGATCCCATCCACTCGATGGACGAACAAGGCCAGGTGAATGGTCGGATCCCAGGGTATCGCATCCCACGGCATGGGCCGCCGGATGACTGCAAGTTCGGTGTGGGGCATGACCCGTGCGAGCATGGCATAAAACCGCTCGGCTGGAACGGAGGTCTTCCCATCGCAGGCCAGCAGGCTTCGTCGTTGATGGATGATGCGGGCGGCCGAGGGTCTGCCGGCAGGGGCTCCGCCCGCGTGCGGTGGTTCAGTCGGAGGAGCAAGCTCGAGTCCGAACAGGTCGCTGCTCTGTTTGCGCGACGCGGCCGCGACTTCATCAATAATCTCCCACGGCACGGGATCGTCGGCACTGAGCCGATTCGCCTTGCCGTGCCAGCGCTGTTGCGTCAGCTCGCGGATCTGCTCCGGATCGAGACAGAGCGGGAGCACATAGTCCTCTCCTCCCTGCCAGCCCCTGGCGGGATCGGTCGGGTAAACGACCATGACCAACTCCGGGTGTTCCCGCTCGGCGCCGGTGAAGTCTTCGGCACGGTTCAGACCCAGCAAGTCTTCGATGGTCTCATCCGACAGCCCACCCAGGGCCACCGCCCTCCATCCCAGCGTCGCCACGGCGATGCGGAACGTCGCGATGGCGTGCCCTGCGTCATGCTGGCAATAGCGAAACGCGCGCTCCCCGTATTTCCAGGCCTCCCGCCAGTACACAGACGAAAGCCCGACCAGAAAGGCCTGCGGTGGAAAGTCTCGCATGAGCGATGCATAGGTCTCATCCGGACAATCCGCGCGCCGCTCCAGCCCATGTTCCTTGGGCGCGTAATGGTAGAGGCCGGGCGTTTCGGCCAAGCCGGGGACTGCGCCGATCAGCAGATAGCCCTCGGTGGGATGCAAGTTGCCGCTGGAGGGATTGCTTCGAAGCGCCCATCGTGAGCCGCCCGCCTGCTTCCAGGCCGAGAGGGCCAGCGCGTATTCAAACAATCGAGAGAGAGCGCGAAGGGTCACTGGCGCGCTCGGCACGGTGTAGGGACGATAGAGATGATCGTAGGGGGGGGAGAGGGGATCGTCGTCATGGCCCAGGAGCGGCAGGGGGATAAGCGGCGCTCCCTCAAAGCGGCGGAACGGGTTCGGCTGATTTTCCCAGTCCAGGTAGCCGAGCGCGCGGGCATAGCGGTTGAAGTGATGCTTGGTTTCCTGGTGGTACCGCATCACCGTGCCGAACGGGTCCATTTCGATCCGGTCTCCGCCCTGCATGATACATCACTCAAGTATCGCTTGACTCACTCCGGCATTGGATGGTAGGGACTCGCTCGATATGGGCAAGCTCGACCTCGCCAAGGCCATTCTTGAGACCGGGTCCTTCCATTGGAAGGCGACTCCCCGGTTCACCCTGGCCTCCGGGCGCGTCAGCGAATACTACGTCAACTGCAAGCAACTGCTCTCGCATCCGCAATATCGGCGGATCCTCGCCGAGTTGATCGCCGAACACCTCAAAGGATGGGACATCCAGGCCGTCGGGGGGATGGAAATCGGCGCGATCCCAATCGCGACGTCGGTCTCCGACCATGTCTATGACCGGACAGGTCGAGAGTTGCGCACCTTCGTGGTGCGGAAGAAGCCGAAGGATCACGGCATGAAGCACGCGGTGGAAGGCGCCTTCCACCCGGGAGACCGCGTCCTGATCCTGGATGATGTGCTTACCACCGGCCAGGCCACGATTGACGCCGTCACCCAGGCGCGTGCCGCCGGCCTGGAGGTGCGCCACGCGCTCGTCATCGTGGACCGCCAGGAAGACAACGGCCGCCAGCGCATCGAAGCCCTCGGCATCCCGCTCACCAGCTTGCTCACGTTACAAGACCTGAAAGCCCTCAAAGGCAAACCAGACGCCTAGTCGGAGCCGGGTTGGGTTTCGAGAAGCCTGGCACCGTGGCGGACGGCCAGAATTTGGAGGGAGGGTGGGGCTTTCAACGTCCGATAGATGATGCGGTAGTCGCCGACAAGAAGCTCGCGCAGACCACTGGACGGGAATTCAGGCACAAGCCGTCCTGATTCAGGGAACTCTTCGAGCCGGGCGACTTTCGTCTTGATCGAGGAAGCGAAGGTACGAGCGGCGGATGGTTTGTCAGCCTGAATGTGTCGGGTGATGTCAAGAAGACTATCGAGAGCGGGGCGAGTCCAGACAACAGGGGTCCGTTTAGGCATTCAGAACCTTGTCCAACTCGGCCATCGCCTTGGCATGCGAGACGACTTCCCCCTTCTCGGCCGCCCTGATCCCTGTAAGGATATCCTCCAGCAGTTCAAGCCGTTCCGTTTTGCGCTCGTATTCGTGGACATCCTCAAGGACTGCAGCGGACCGCCCCCGTTGCATCAAGATCACCGGACGCTTGGTCTTTTTTACCTTAGCGATGATCTCCGCCGTCCGAAGCCGGAAATCGCTGATCGGCGTGAGATCTTCCGAGAGGCGCACCTTTGCCATATACCCACCCCCCTCAAATGAATGTGGATATTAAACGTACAGTTAGAATACCTATTGCCTGTCTCATTGTCAATGACTTAACCTGCAACAGTCCCCCTCACCAGCCTGCTCACCCTCCAGGATTTAAAGGAGCTCAAAGGCAAGCCCGACGTGTAGCCCTGTTATACCCCTCTTCCCCGGTGGGGAGAGGGTCAGGGTGCTTCGACGAGCTCAGCACGAACGGTTTAGGAGCCTGATTTCTTGCCCGCTCTCGGCCAGTGTGTTAGATTCGCGGCAATGATGAGCCGCACATACGACCCCCAGCAGATCGAGGGCAAGTGGCAGGTGGTGTGGGCTGAGCAGCAGACCTTCCGGGTGACCGAGGACCCCACCCGCCCCAAGTACTATTGCCTGGAGATGTTCCCCTACCCCTCCGGCCGCATCCACATGGGCCATGTGCGCAACTATGCCATCGGGGACGTGATCGCGCGGTACAAATTCATGCGCGGCTTCAATGTGCTGCATCCGATGGGATGGGACGCCTTCGGCCTGCCCGCTGAAAACGCGGCGATTGAAAAAGGCGTTCACCCGGCCCTATGGACTGACGAAAATATCCTATACATGCGCAATCAGCTAGAGCGCCTGGGCCTCTCCTACGATTGGACCAGGGAGATCACCACCTGCGAGCCCGATTACTATCGTTGGAACCAGTGGCTGTTCCTGGAATTCTTCGAGAAGGGCCTGGCCTACAAGAAGCGCTCCAGCGTGAACTGGTGCCCCAGTTGCGAGACCGTGCTCGCCAACGAGCAAGTGGAAGAAGGCCGCTGCTGGCGATGCGACACCGTAGTGGTTCAGAAGGAACTCGACCAGTGGTTCTTCAAGATCACGGCCTATGCCGAGGAACTGCTGAGCGGGTGCGACCGCCTGACCGCCTGGCCCGCGCGCGTGCTCGCAATGCAGCGCAACTGGATCGGCAGGAGCGTCGGCGTGGAGGTGGACTTCCCCCTGACCGAGCCCCTCGACGGGCTCGGGGCGATCCGGATCTTCACCACCCGCCAGGACACCATCTTCGGCGCGACCTTCATGAGCCTGGCGCCGGAGTCGCCGCTGGTCGAGCGGCTGATCGAAGGCCGTCCCCAGGCTGCGGCGGTGCGGGAGTTCGTCGCGCGGGTCTCCCGGCAGGACAAAGCGGTCAGGACCGCCGCCGATCGGGAAAAAGAAGGCGTCTTCACCGGCGCCTACGCCGTCAATCCCTTCACGATGGACCGCATTCCGATCTGGGTCGCCAACTTCGTGCTGTACGAATACGGGACGGGAGCAATCATGGCGGTGCCGGCCCACGATCAACGCGACTTCGAATTCGCCGGCAAATACGGGATCCCGATCAGGCTGGTCATACAGAACCCGGACAAAACTCTGGTAGAGCCGCTTTCCGCCGCGTACGAGGAGCAGGTCGGCACGCTGGTCAACAGCGCCCAGTTCTCAGGACTGGGCGTCGCCGAGGGAAAAGCGAAAATCGCCGACTTCGCCGAGACCAGTGGCATGGGTTCCCGCACGGTGAACTATCGGTTACGGGACTGGGGCATCTCGCGGCAGCGGTACTGGGGCACCCCGATTCCGATCATCTACTGCGACGCCTGCGGGACCGTGCCGGTGCCGAAGGCCGATCTCCCTGTGACCTTACCCAAGGATGTCCCCTTTACCGGCAAGGGGGCGTCTCCGCTGGTGCAGGCAAAGGACTTTGTCAACACCCGATGCCCGAAGTGCGGCGGCGCAGGCCGGCGGGAGACCGACACGATGGACACCTTCGTGGATTCCTCCTGGTACTTTCTGCGCTACTGCTCGCCGCATGAGGAGCGGCAACCGCTCGATCCCGCCAAGGCGGCTCATTGGATGGCGGTGGACCAGTACATCGGCGGCATTGAACACGCCGTGCTGCACCTGCTCTATGCCCGCTTCTTCACCAAGGCGGTGCGGGACCTGGGCCTTATCAAGGTGGGCGAACCCTTCGCGGGCCTCTTGACGCAAGGCATGGTGTGCAAGGAGACGTACCGGTGCGAGGAGCACGGCTGGCTGTTTCCTGGAGAGCAGATAGGTTCTGAGAAGAGCGGCTGGCGCTGCGCGCAGTGCCAACGGCCGGCCGAAAAGGGCCGCGTCGAGAAGATGTCCAAGTCCAAGAAGAACATCGTGGACCCGGAGCAACTGATTGCCACCTACGGCGCCGACACGGCCCGCCTGTTTTCCCTCTTTGCGGCCCCCCCGGAGAAGGATCTTGAATGGAGCGACGACGGCGTGGAAGGCGCGTACCGGTTTCTGGGGCGAGTCTGGCGGCTGGTACACGAGTTGGCCCCGACAATTAGAACGCCGCTCAGCCGAGACTTCGCGGCTGCGGAAGCCGCAGGCGCTCCGGGTGCGGCACGTGTTAGTAATCTGCGGCGGCTCACACATCGGACCATCAAGAAAGTGACGGAGGACATCGAGCGAGAGTTCCAGTTCAACACGGCCGTGGCCGCGCTCATGGAGTTCGTGAACGGGCTCTACAAGGTTGCGGCCGAGACCAGAGAAGGGGGAAAGACAGAGGAGGCTACCGCGCTGCGTGAAGCGATCGAGGCCCTGCTGCTCCTGCTCTCGCCCTTCGCTCCGCACCTCGCGGAGGAACTCTGGGCGGCGACAGGCCATGCCGCAAGTCTGGCGCGCCAGGCTTGGCCTGCGTTCGATGAAGCCCTGCTCAAGGAAGAGATTCTGACGATTCCCGTGCAGGTCAACGGCAAGCTTCGGAGCAAGCTGGAGGTGCCGGCGGAGTGGAGCAAAGAGCAGGTGGTCATGGCGGCTCAGCAAGACGGGAGGGTGAGGGAGTGGATCGAGGGCAAGCCGGTCAAGAACGTCGTGTATGTGGACAAACGGCTCGTGAACATTGTGGTGGGAGGAACATGATGGTGAGAAGGGCCATTGCGGCGCTGTCGCTCCTGCTCTCCCTTTCAACAGCAGGATGCGGCTACGAGTTCGGCACGACGGTCAAGCCGGGGTCGGCGCGGGGCCTGCACTTGGCGGTTCCGGTCTTCCACAACGACACCTTCGAGCCGGTATTGGATAAGCGCGTCACCGAGTTCGTCCGCCGGCAATTTCTCCAGGCCGACGGGCTCACGCTGGTCAATGATGCCGGCGGCGCCCCGACGGTCCTCAAAGGTCGCATTACGGGCTATGGTCTTCAGACGCTCTCGTTTCGCCAGGGTGCGGTCAACGAGCAGCGGGTGAACCTCTCGGTCGCAGTGACGTTCGAAGACACGGCCACCCGCAAAGTCCTCTGGCAGGAGACGTACAGCACGTCGGCTGAATTCTTCCAGACCAACGACCTCGCCACGAACCGGGCACGCCAGGACCGGGCGACTGAGGAAGCCTGCCAGGCGATGGCGGAACACATCGTGTCGCGGGTGCTCGAAGGCTACGCGAAATGAAACCAAAGGGGGCAGGAATCGGTGTTCCTGAGCTTGGGCGGCAGCTCGCGTCCGGCGCGATCGCCCCCATCTACGCGGTGGTCGGTGAGGAGGCCTTTCTCCGAGACGCGGCGGTCGCGACGATCCGGGAGGCCGCTCTAGGCCACGACGAGGCCTCTGCCGGGGCGTTCAACAGCGATCTCGTGTACGGGGACGAGACTGACGCGCGGGAGATTCTCAGCCTGTGTGAGACGTTTCCCGTGTTTGCCGCGCGGCGGCTGGTGGTGGTGCGGGACATCGGCGCCCTGCGCGCCCGGGAAGCGGAACGGTTGCTCCCCTACCTCGAGGCGCCGGTCGAGACCACGTGCCTTGTGCTGACAGGCGAAAAGGTGGACGGACGCCTGAGATTCTTCCAGGCGCTGAAGGCGGTCGCCGTCACGGTTGACTGCTCCATGTTGGATACGCGGGCGGTGGCGGCGTGGATTCAGGAACAGGCCGGCACGCTCGGGCTCCGTCTCGACGAAGCGGCGCGCGATGCCCTTCAAGAGGCAAGCGCGGGTAATCTGGGTGTGATGCGGCGCGAGCTCGAGAAGCTTGCGGCGTATGTCGCGCCAAACACGGCGGTGACGGCGGCGGATGTCGAGGCCGTGCGGGGCCGGGACGCGGGCGGCACGGTGTGGGACCTGCTCGGAGCATTGGGGCGTAAGGACCGAGGGGACGCACTTCGGGTGCTCGCGAAGGTGCTCGACGCCGGCGAACCGCCTTTACGCCTGCTCGGCCTGCTGGCCTCTCATTGGCGTCAGGTCTGGAAGGCCCGCGAGCAACTCGCCCGCCGGATGCCCGAGGCGGGTCTGGCGCGAGCCATTGGAGTGCCACCGTTTCGGGTCCGCGGACTGGTCGAACAGGCGCGGGTGTACTCGGAGGGAGAGTTGGCCCGTTCTTTCGATCTCTTCCGGAACGCCGATTCCCGGCTCAAGGGCGGCGGACGAGGAACCGAGAGGCAGGCGCTGGAGGCGTTGATCCTAGCTCTCTGCCGGGGGGAGAGGCCGCTTACTGCGCCGCGAGCTTCCGCACCTGCGCGGTGAGACGCGCGATCTTACGCGAGGCGGTATTGCGGTGGATCACGCCTTTGGAGGTGGCCTTGGCGAGCGCCCGCGAGGCCTCGCGCAGCGCAGTTGCTGCGTCGGTCTTCTTCTCTTCGAGGACGGTTTGCAGCTTCTTAATGGCACCCTTGATCCCGGACTGCACCGTTCGGTTTCGAAGGCGCCGTTTCTCGGACCGGCGGGCGGCTTTCAGCACGTTCTTGTGGACGACCGGCATGGTGTGGTTCCCCTTAGTGAGACAGGGCATGATTGCTACCACGGCCGTTGCTTTGAAGTCAAGGAACTGCCGAGGCACTCTGCATGATCGCTGATCCGCGCGACCGCTTGATCCTCGTGCTGGATGTCCCATCGGTCGCCGAGGCCGCGCGTCTCCTGGACCGGGTGGGCGAGACGGTGCGCATCGTCAAAATCGGGTTGGAACTCTTTACCGCAGCCGGGCCAGAGGTCGTGCGCTGGGCCGTTGCGCGGAACAAGCGGGTCTTTCTGGATCTGAAACTGTTCGATATCGGGGAGACCGTGAAACGGGCGACGGCGGCGGCTGCCGAACTGGGCGCCGCGTTCCTCACCGTCCACGCCGGAAGCCAAGCGATCCGAGCAGCCATCGAAGGCCGCGGCTCAAGCCCGATGAAGATCTTGGTGGTGACCGTGCTGACCAGCTTCGCTGAATCCGACCTGCGGGAGATCGGAATCCCGGAGTCGCTGTGCGACACGGTCCTGAGACGCGCGCGCCTGGCGGCCTCGTGCGGAGCCGATGGGGTCGTGGCCTCAGGTATCGAGGCGGCCGTGATCCGCAAGGAACTGGGCAAGGACTTCCTGATCGTGACTCCCGGCATCCGCCCCGCCGGTGTCTCACATGACGACCATGCCCATGTCTCCACGCCGGCCGGGGCCCTGGCCGCCGGGGCTGATTACCTCGTGGTCGGTCGCCCCATCAGGGATGCCGCCGATCCGGCCGCCGCCGCCCGCGCCATTCAAGCCGAGATCGCCGCAGCTTACGGTGCTAGGGGGTAAATTTGTATCCCCTCCAAGGTTGCTCTCTTTCTTCACCTTGCGCGGACCTCCTGCCTTTGATAACATGCGGCACCCTTCCGCAACATCTCCGGTGGTGGGTGTAGCTCAACGGTTAGAGCGCCGGACTGTGGCTCCGGAGGTTGCGGGTTCGAAACCCGTCACTCACCCCACTCGCTCTCCCTCGTCGTCTCTTCGAGGCTCGGCGGAGAAGGCGGTTCGCGCGGGAGAGCGGGAAGGCTTAGGCCGCCTCACCGCATCAGGTAGTCAATCCGCTCGACGCGCACCACCGGCATGACCATGCCGCGGCCGTGGTCCTCGTGGGCGAAATCGTAGATGATCGATTCCTCGGGGATGAGCCGACCGGTCATGGCGATGTCGATCTCCACTTTCTCCCCACCCGCCACTCTCACCGAGAGTGATTCTCTGAGCTCCGTCGGCGGGAGGGCTACGAGTTCCGAGGGCAGTCCGTCCGCCTTGAAGCGCACGAGACCCCACCGGGTCTGAATCACCTTCGGCCCGATCGCCACCCGAAACCCGCCCTTGGCCGCGTCATAGGCGGACAAGATCCCCGCCCACAAAAACGTCACGGTCTGTGTGAGGGCCGCCCGCCCCTCGCGCAGTTGATCCCGCTGCCGGTTCAGCGCAAAGAGCCGCTCATCGTGGCCGGTGCCGTCCGGACCGTGGATCACGGTCCAATTGGGCGGCGACCCGTCCAATGCGTCCAAGAACCTTTCAATCGCGGGGGGGTCGTGAAGAAACTGCGTGGTGGGGGGGAGGTTCGTTCGGAGCTCGCTCCACGGGGGCGCGAGGAGCGGGCCTGCCCCGGAGGCTTCTTCCCCCACGACAAGGGATGGAGCCGCGATCAGCCATCCCACCACCATCATGACCGTCACATACGGCATGGATTGTTGCCTACGAATCTCTCCGAGCACGAGAAGAAAAACGCCGGCGGACCGTCTCCGCCACCGATGCGTCAACCTTGGCCGGAAGAAAGGTCTCAGCGAACGTCCGGCCGCGGACCACCCCGATTCGCCCGCACGCCAGCAGCGCCGCCACAGCGATCAACCAATTCTGCCACGAATCCAGCTCCCAGCCGAACGCCGTGTAATACTCATGTGAGCTGAACGGCCAAAAATAAACGAGTGGCCATTGGACACCGCTGCCCAGGAGATCGCAGACGAGGTGGACATGGAAGGTGAGCAGTGCGAGCCCGGCCACCTTCAGCCGGTCGCGCGCCAATGTTGCAAACAGCGCCGTGACCACAACGGCAGTCA
>Ga0209399_10000143_pt1 | contig 42236 bp, 34 predicted proteins | sample OV2TP3_FD_184130 | JGI IMG/M metagenome (GOLD analysis project Ga0209399, IMG submission 184130) | Hot spring microbial communities from Beatty, Nevada to study Microbial Dark Matter (Phase II) - OV2 TP3 (SPAdes) (version 3) | ecosystem: Environmental > Aquatic > Thermal springs > Hot (42-90C) ... | reverse complement strand
GGCTCTGGCCCTCACCCCGCCTCGCTTCGCTCGGCTTCCCCTCTCCCATTTATGGGAGAGGGGTGGCAGGCGCAGCCTGACGGGGTGAGGGCCTGTGCGTCAGGCGATATCGTTCCATGCACAAGATTTATGAAATATAACGCATCCCTCCCTGAGCACGCGAAGAAAAAAATGAACCTCTGTCTCTCCGCCGGTGTCCTGTGGCATAGAGGGACCTCATGACACTGTCCGACGAATCGCTCGTGGAGCGGGTTCTGGAACGCGATGCGCACGCGTTCGAGACGCTCTTCCACCGCTACAGCGAGATGGTCTGCCATCACCTGACCCGGATCGTCCGGGACAGGGCCTCGGCGGACGACCTGGTCCAGGAGGTGTTCCTGCGGGTCTGGGACCGCGCGGAGCAGTGGAACGGCCAGGGGCCTTTCCGGGCGTGGCTGTTCCGCATTGCCACCCACCAGGCGTTCAACCACCTCCGCTCGGTGCAACGCCGCCGGGAGCAGCCGCTCGAAATGCCCCGTCCTCCAGCCGAGGAGGAGGACGAGGGGTTCGTCCCCGCCTATCTGATCGACGCCTCGGCGCTCGGCCCGGACGCCGCCCTGGAGGAGGCCGAACAACGTCGCCTGCTGCGGCGCTTCATCGACGAGCTGCCGGAGGAGAAGCGCGAGGTCCTCCGCATGGTTCACGACGCGGAGATGGAGGTCCGGGAGGTCGCCGAGAGGCTGGGCATTCCAGAGGGCACGGTCAAGTCGCGCCTGCACCACGCCCGGAGGCGGCTCGCGCGGGAATGGAAGGACCTGGAAAATGAACAGGAGGACGCATCATGACGCTCAACGCATCTGCCCCCTGGCACAAGGCGTCGTTCGACCGGTTTCTCCGGGAACGGCTGCCGGGGCTTCTGTCGGACCGGCTGCCGCTGGCCGGGTATCGCGCGGAATCGACCGGCGCTCACGCCTGTTCCGTGAAGGTTATTCTGAGCGGGGAGTCCGGCGACGTGGCCGTCGAATACATCGGCATCCCTCAGCCGGACGGGGAAGGGGTGTTCGAGGTGGACGGCAGGCGTCTCATCGTCCTCCCCGTGGCCCCGCACGAGGACCTCGACGCCGCCGAGGTCCGCTGCGTCGGGGAACAGCTTCACGACTTTATCCAGGCCCGCCTCGGGGAGGCCCCGGATGACCTGTCCTGGGATGAAGCCCTCCTCCGGACGTGGCTTCCACTCGACGGCTGGGTGCGCGCGTTCGTGGAGCAGGCCGCCCAGGACCTCCAGCAGACCAACTATCTCGACCGGCAGACCCACCTCCGGCGCATCTCCATTCCGAACCGGGAGCGGGTGATCACCCCTGGCCAGATGGGGCGCGTCTGTCCCTTCGAGACGCCGGAAGGCCCCAACATCGGGCGCTGGCTGACCGTCGCCCTGGGCGCAGAGGTCCGGGACGGGCGACTCATCGTCGTGGACGACCGGCCCGAGGCGGCCCTCGGCCTCTCGGCCTCTCTGGTCCCCTTCCTGGAGCACACGGACGCCAACCGGCTCCTGATGGGCGTCAACATGATGCGTCAGTGGCTCCCGCCCTCCGCCCCGGAGCCGGCCCTGGTGCGGACCGGGAACGAGCCGGACGCGCCTGAGTTCTGGTGCGGGCACAACCTCCTGACCGCCTTCATCCCCTGGGATGGGGACGCCTTCGAGGACGCCATCGTCATCAGCGCGTCCTGCGCGAAGCGGCTCCGATATGCCGCTCCGGTGGAGCCCGGCGACAAGTTCAGCAACCGGTTCGGCGCGAAGGGGGTCATCAGCCGCATCCTGTCCGACGACGAGATGCCCCGCCTGCCGGACGGCACGCCCGTGGAGCTGATCTACAGCCTGTGCGGCCTCCCGTCGCGGATGAACTTCGGGCAGGTGCGCGAGGCGGTGATGGGCCGGATCGCGAAGGCGGAGGGGAAACCCGCGATTGTGCCGCCCTTTCACGCGCCGAAGGAGCGCGAATTGCGCGAGCGGCTGAAGAAGGCGGGTCTGCCGGAGGACGGGATGGAGACCCTGACCCTCAAAGGGAAGAAGTTGCCCTACCGGAGCACCGTCGGATGGGTCTACTGGGGCTGCACCATTCACATCGCGCGGGACAAGATTCACGCCTCGGTGGGGGAGGGGCGCTGTCAGCATCTGGGGAGGATGGAATATGAGGTGCTGAGAGAGGCGAAGGCGTTTGAGACCGTCCGGGAAATGTACAACACGCTTGCGGAGGACCGGGAGGACGCGGGGACGCTGGCCGGGCGCGTGACCTCCGGCCCGGTCGAGCAGGCCCCTCCGCCGACCCCGGCCTTCGCCGGCCTGACGCGGTGTCTGTCCGTTGCGGGCATCCGGGCGGATCTGCAAGGGGAGAGGCTTTCGTTCCGGTTCGCGCCGCCCGAAGGCCCCGTCCTGAAGCTGGCCCACCCGGTCCCGCACCCCTGGGGGCACGGCCTGCTGACCGAGGTCGGCGCGTGTGAGGAGGTTCCCGAATACGGGGCGCTGGCGGAGGCCAACGCCCGTCTGGACCGCGCGCTCAAGAGCGAGGCGCCGAAGTCGCTGACCGGAAAGGCGCTCTCCCAGCTCGAGATCCGCGCGCGGGCCTTCTTCGACGCGCTCCTTTCGCCCGGTCGCGTGCGATTCGAGAGCCGGGCGCTGTTCAGCGGCCGCACCGTCATTGCGCCCGGCGCAGACCTGCGGATCGACCAGATCGGGCTGGCGGAGGAGATCGCCTGGACGCTGTTCGGTCCCCTGGTCCTCCGGGAGATCAAGAGTGAAAAGGAGGTGAACAGCCGCAGCAGACGCGCGGCGCAGGCGCTGGACGACCTGATGGCCCGGTCGTGGGTGATCCACTTCCGCGCTCCCGCGTTGAGTCCCACCGCCTTTCTCGCGTTCCACCCCGTGCGGCAGCCGGACCGTGCCATCCGCCTCCATCCGCTGGCCTGTGAGATGGTGAACGCGGACTTCGACGGGGACCAGTCCGCCGTCGTCCTCCCGGTCACGGAGGCGGGGCAGAGGGAGGCGGGGGAGTGTCTCTCCGTGGCCGGGCATCTCGCCCGCGACCCGGAGTTGATCCGCGCCGTCCCTCCCCGGATGGACGCGGTGTTCGGCCTGGCGAACCTGAGCCTCTCGCCCGGAGGGCTTCAGGAGATCCGGGAGCTGGCGGGGACCGAAGTGGCGACGGAGGAGGGCATCGTCACGCGACGAACTTTGACCGACGCCCTGCGAACCGTCCTGGCGCGCGATGGGGCCACGAAGGCCCTCGAAGCCTCCGAGCGGCTGATGCGGCGGGGGTTCGAGGTGGCGAAGGGGCTGGGGGCCTCGATGAACCCCTTCTTAGGCGCGAACCTGAACCAGCCGCCTGCGCCGGAGACCGACGACCCCGACCAGTGGGAGGCCTACCGGGAGGAGGCGCTCGCCCGGGTCGGGTCGTGCGGGGCGTTTTCGGACAACGACTTCGGGACGATCCGCCTCCTGGCCCAGAGCGGCGCGCGGGGCAACTTTAAACAGCTTGTCCAGTATCTGAACGAGCCGGGGATGGTTCTGGACGTCCGGGGGAACCTGGTGCCCATCCGGCACGGCTTCCGCGAGGGCATGACGCCGGAGGAGGTCTTTGCCCGCGTCAACGGCGCCCGGAAGGGGCTGGCGCAGGTGATGTCCGAGATGGAGGAGATGGCGCGCGACGTGGCCTCCACGGGCTACGGCGTGCTGGCGCGCGCGCGGCGGTCCAGGCGTCCCGGCATCGTGTTCGCCCGCGCGGCGGCTATCGGCGAGGTGGACCCGCTGACGGATGTGGACAGCAGGCTGTTCGTGGGTCTGCCGGCGAAGGGGTGAAGGCGGGAGACGGAGCAGGATCAGAAAAGAGCAGGGGCCGACCCGGAGAGGTCGGCCCCTCTGTTTTTTGCTATGGACCCCGGCCCCGCTACGGGAGCCGATGACAGGGTTTACACTATGAGACGATCTCCCGTGTTGAAGGCTTCTGTAAAACGATCCAGGCCGTGACTGCCACCGTTCACCAGCTTTCGCGCCGTCCTCAGGTCGTTTTCCAGCAGGGCCTCTTTGATGGCCCTCTCCTTTTGCTTCAAAAAACTGGCCAGGAGTTTTGCGGCGATCTCCGGGTCGTTCGCCAGATCCGGGTCGTTCATCAGTCGACCTCCAAGCCCGATCGCTGCGCCGTACTTCTGGTAGTTGGCGCGGCCTGTCAGTTGTATGAAGCCACGACCTTTAAACCTGTCCCCATCCGGAGGGCCTGTATTTCCCAAATCCTTTCGGTTATCGTAGAGGTCGAAGGGATGGCCGCCGGGGGAGGTGTTGTATTTGGACTCGCCTTCGCTGATGGGTTTAAAACCTTCCGTCTCCGCGCGGATCGTCGCCAGCGCCACGAGGGCCATCGGTTTATCCACCAGTTCTTCCGCCACCAGGGAATCCAGGACGCGAGGCAGGTGGGTTTTGATGTTGTCCAGGGGCGTAAAGGGGAACATTTTGGAGACGATCCCAACGGTTACGCCCGGAATCACGGAGGGGAGACGAGTCTCTTTTGTCAGCCCCAGCGCGCCCAGGGTGCGCGGCCCGGCAATGCCGTCAGTTAGCAATCCTTCGCTTTTCTGAAAGGCGATCACCGCTGCCTCGGTGGCAGGGCCAAATCTCCCGTCTATGAGGCCGGGATTGAAGCCCAGCGCCTTCAGTTTTTTCTGAAGTTTTCTGACTTCAGGGCCGGATGATTCTTCTTTTAAAGTTTGCATTTTCCTTTTGATTTTTTGATTTTATGGTCTTGTGCGGTAATTTAGTATTCGTCTTATGGATGTCAAGAAAAAAGGCGCGGCGCAACCGAGGGCATTCGAGTTTTAAGGGGTTGATCTATGGGAGATTTCAGGGTCATCGCCAACCCGGTCTCGGGAGGGGGGCGAGGAAGGAGGGTCGGAGAGGCGGTCGTGCGGGCGCTTCGCGAGCGGGGCGCGGGGGCGGAGTTGAGGCTGACGGAGGGGCGCGGGGACGGGGCCCGGATCGCCGCCGAGGCGCTGTCAGAGGGGCGCCGGAGGCTCGTTGTCTGCGGCGGGGACGGCTCGATCGGCGAGGTGGCCGGGGCGCTGGCGCACTCCGACGCGGCGCTGGGGATCGTCCCCTGCGGGCGGGGGAACGACACGGGGCGAGCGCTGGGGATTCCGATGGCCCTGAAGGAGGCCGTCGAGGTCCTGGTCTCAGGGGAGGAGCGCCGGATCGACCTGGGGCGGGTGGGGGAGCGGTATTTCTGCAGCGTGGCCTGCCTGGGGTTCGACGCGGAGGCCGGGCGGGCGGTGTATGAACATCAGGTCCCTTTTTCAGGGACGGCGGCCTACGTCCTGGCGGTGTTGAAGACCCTGATGACCTATCGAGGCCCTGATGTGCGGATCTCCGGCGACTTCGGGGTCTTCGAGGGGCCGATCCTGCTGACGGCGGTGGGGAACACGGGCTTCTACGGCGGCGGGATGCAGATCCTCCCGCAGGCGACCTGCGACGACGGGCTGCTGGACGTGTGCGTCATCGACCCCCTCCCCCGCCTGAAGCTGCTCCGGTTCTTTCCCCGCATCTTTTCGGGGACGCACGTGGGCCTGCCGGAGGTTCGCGTCCTGCGGAGCCGGTCTGTCCGCATCGAATCCTCCCGTCCGCTCTGGATTTTTGCCGACGGGGAGCCGGCGTGCCAGACGCCCGCGCAGGTGGAGGTCGTGGAGAAGGCCCTGACCGTGATCGTCCCTGTCCAATAAAGGGGGTCAGAGGGGCTGGCGGCGGAAGGGGATGCGTTTCACGATCCCGCGCCCCTGCTCCATCTCGTAGGTGAACCCGGCGTCCAGGTGCTCGACGGACTCCGTTCGCCCGTCGGGCCAGCGGACGGACAGGCGGTCCACGCGGGGCCGGCCCTCCAGGCCGAAGGTGAGCGTGGTCTCGCTCTGGCTGAGGTAGGAGGAGCCGGTGCGAACCGTGGCCCGCTGCTCCAGGTCCCCGGCGGTGGCGGTGGCGACGGCCCCCAGGGCGTCCCGGTTGGGGGGGACGCCGCGCAGGCGCACCCGGACGGCCTTTCCGACGGGGCCGTCGTTGCGCATCAGGACCGCCGGGCCTCCGTTGGTCGTCAGGACGAGGTCGAGGTCGCCGTCTCCGTCCAGGTCCGCGGAGGCCAGGCCCCGGCCCACGACGGGGCGGGCGAAGGGGCCGCCTGCGCGGTCGGTGATGTCCAGGAAGTGTCTCTCCCGGTCGTTCCAGAAGAGCTGGGGCTGCTGCTCGAAGGGGATGTCCTTCTGGACGCGCTGGATCTCCGGCTCGATGTGGCCGTTGGCCAGGGCGAGGTCGAGGTAGCCGTCCAGGTCGCCGTCGAGGAAGAGGAGGCCGAAGGTGAGGGAGGGGAGGGTGGACTGGGCGATGCGCCTGCCGCCTGCCTCGTCGATGAAGATGTCCCCCCCGGCCTGGCGGTAGAGGGAGACGGGCTCCCGGCTGAAGTTCCCGATGGCGACGGCAAGGGCGCGGTCGTTGTCCAGCGAGGCCACGTCCACGCCCATGCCGGCCCGCGCCCGGCCCGTCTCGTCGTAGGCCACGCCGGAGGTGAGGGCGATGTCCCTGAAGGCCCCGCCCCCCTGGTTGTGGTAGAGGAAGTTGGGCTGCGTGTCGTTCGTGACGACGAGGTCGGGACGCCCGTCGTCGTCGAGGTCCGCGACGGCCACGCCGAGGGACTTCCCCTTCGGGTTGTGGAGGCCCGCCTTCTCGGTGACTTCCTCGAAGGTCCCGTCTCCCCGGTTATGGTAGAGCCGGCAGGTGGAGCCGTCGTACTGCTGGGGGGTGGCGTAGGACTTGTTCACGCCGTCAATGGTGGTGAAGAGGTCGGTCTCCGGGGACCAGTGGACGTAGTTGCAGACGAACAGGTCTATCCAGCCGTCGCCGTCCAGGTCGGCCCAGGCCGCGCCGGTGGACCACTCCGGGTTCTGTTTGCCGTTCTCGGCCCTCCAGCGCCCCCCGGCCACGCCCGCCCGCTTGGTCACGTCCGTAAACTTCCCGTTGTCATTGCGGAGCAGCCGGTTGTCCCCGACGGCCGTGAGGTAGAGGTCGAGGTCCCCGTCGGCGTCGTAGTCTCCGGCGGCGGCCCCCATGCCGTAGAGGGGAGAGGCGAGGCCGGCCCTCTGCGTCACGTCCTCGAAGGACCAGTTGCCCCGGCTGCGGTAGAGCTTAGAGGTGGGGGGATTGCCCTTTTCGTGGCCCGGCCAGAAGGCCCCGTTGACGAGGAGGAGGTCCGGCAGGCCGTCCCCGTCAGCGTCGAAGATGACGCAGCCGCTCCCCATGCTCTCCGGCATCCACTTCTTCCCGAAGGCCCCGGTCTCGTGGCGGAAGCCGATCCCCGCCCGCTGCGTGACGTCGGTGAAGGCGATGGGAGGCGGCTCCCGGCGCGCCCCGACGCGGGTGTAGCCCAGGTCGGGCTTCGCGTAGGTGGCAGGGTCTATCTTAGGCTCGGATTTTTTCTGCGCGCAGGAGAGGAACGCGAAAAACGGGATCGCGAAAAGCGCGAAAGAAAGGCCGAAAAATGCGAAACCGCCCCGCCCAACCCAGAGGTAGGATGGGTGTGAGTTCGCGATTCTCATCAGGGGGGCATCCCTCCATTCTGATGCGACGCCAGCGTCCGATCCCGGTAGGTCCCCAGTTGCCGGCCGTCCGGCTCCCAGGCGGGCACGGGCCGGCGGTAGAGGGGCTGGGTCGAGCGGGTGTCCTCCGGGTGTTTGAGCAGGTAGGCGCGCGTGGCCTCCCGCGCGGACTCGTCGATCTGGTAGGTCAGGTAGGCCTCCTCCGCCCTGGCGGCCTCCTCCGTCCGGCCCAGGGCGCGGAGGGCGAGCAGGCGGTGGTAGTGCGCGACGCGGTCCTCCGGGTCGATCTGGAGGACGCGATCCAGGGCGTCGAGGGCGGCGGTGAACTTCCCGTCCAGGTAGAGGACGCGGCCCAGGTTGGACCAGGAGGCGCGGTCCTCCGGGAAGTCCTGCAGCACTCGTCGGTAGGCGGCGGCGGCCTGCTCGTAACGGCCGTCCCGCTGGAGGGCCACGCCCCAGACCCAGGCGGTCTGGGGGTCCCCGGACGCCAGGCGCTCGGCGGCCCGGAGATGCTCGTAGGCCATGTCGAGGCTCCCATCCTGCGCCGCCGCGCGGGCCAGGTTGCGCGGGCCGTCCGGGCGAGCCGGGGCGAGGGCGGCGACCTGGCCGAAGGCCCACTCGGCCCACTTCGTCTCGGTCTGGAGCAACAGGCCGATGCCGTAGTCGTTGAAGCGAACCCAGTCGTCGGAAGGTCGAAGGTCGAAGGTCGAAGGTCGAAGGTTTGAGCCTGCTGCCAGGACGGGGAGGCGCACCTCGTCCCTCGCGATCTCCGTGATCGGGAGGTCGGGAATGTCCTTAAACGCCGCGAACCCGGCGGGGTTGGCCCGGAAGGCGAACTCGGTGTAGGTCCGGTCGAACTTGCGCCAGAGCAGCCGGGCCCGCAGGGTCAGGTCTCGACCTGCGAGGCTCTCAGGCACGCGGACGGTGTAGCGGGCGACGTCGGCGGCGCCGGGGCCGATGACGCGCACGTAGACGGCGGTGAAGATGTCCTGGGCGTTGCGCCGGTGGATGGCGGCGCCGTGGCGGTCCACCAGCAGGGCCTTGTAGAAGTGCGCCTCGGGGTCCACGTGGCCGTCGGCCCGGACGAACCCGTTGACGGCGAGGGGATGCTCCGCGTCGAGGACGGAGAACTCCAGCCAGCCCTCGTTGGAGTCGTTGGTCCCGCCGGGGAAGGTGTGCCCGACGCCCCTGTTCCGGGCGACCACGTCCACGGCGATCTCCTCGCCGGCCACGAGCGGGGGGCGCAGGCGGTTGAGGGGGGCGATGGGGGCGGACTCCCCGCGCCGGATCGCGAAGACGTCCACGCGCAGCTTTTCGTCGCGCAGGAAGGCTTCGACCCGCCCGATGGTCTCCCGGTCCCCCCGCAGGAACGGGAGGGCGGTGTTCACGGCCAGGAAGCGGTGGGAGCGGACGTGGCCGTTCTTGGCGGCCACGTCCCCGCGCTCGGCCTTTTCCAGGGGCATGTGGCAGTCCTGGCAGACGCGCTTCTTGGGCGGGAGGTAGAAGGTGCGCGAGGCGTTGAGGGCCACGCCGCTGTCGTGCCAGGCGTCGAACTCGTTCTGGCCGCGCACCCAGCGGTAGGCGTTCAGGCGGATGTCCAGGCTCACCTTGTGGCAGGTCCCGCAGAACTCCGAGGTCCGGAAGAAACTCTTGAGCATCTGGGCCTTGTGGACGGCGGGCCGGGCCTTGAGGGCCAGGTCGTGGATGGTGTGCCCCAGGGGGTTCTGCGAGGCGGCGAACAGGTAGGGGTCCTCCTGCTCGTCGGCGATGTTGTAGTTCCCGTTCCCGGTCTGGTTGTGGACCCTGTCGATGGCGTGGCAGGCCAGGCAGGTGAGGCCGGCCTGGGCCTGGGCGGTCCGCCGGTCGATGGGTTCGATCATCTTGCCCGCCAGCATCAGGGCCGGGTCGTGGCAGCCGGAGCACCACTTGGACTTGACGAAGGCCTCGCGGCCCTTGAGGGCTTTGTCGTGGGTGAGGTGGGCGTCGATCTCCGGGTTGGAGTTCGTGGAGTTCTGCCGCAGGTCGTTGATGGTGGCCTCGTAGAAGGGGTTGTTGAACGAGGCGAAGCGGTGCGCGGAGCGGGACCACTGCTCCACGATGTCGGCGTGGCAGCGCTCGCAGGTGGCGGCCCCGATCTTCTCCTGGACGGCGAAGCCGTAGCGGCTCAGGTCCGGGGCGAGGCGGTCGGGCCGGGAGACGTCCCCCCGCGTGATGATGCGGGACGGGAGGTAGTCGCCGGTGGTGGTGGTGGTGGCCGAGGGGAAGAAGGGGCTGCCGGTGGGGACGTAGTTGGCGGGGAGGAAGCGGTCCTGCGCGTAGGGGGTCAGGTCGCGGGCGCGCGAGCCGGGGCCCCGGTCCTTGCCCGCGGCCGCCGCGAGTTGGGCCTCTTCCGTGAGGGCCTTGCCCCTGTGGCTCAGGCCGTGGCCGAGGATGGCCAGGAGGGCCACGGCGAGGACGGCGGCGACGCCGTTTCGGATCGTCGGGCGGGAGGGGGCCCAGATGGAGACGAAGCGGTGGTAGAGGTAGAGGGCCGGGACGAGGGCGGCGCAGACGAGGTGCGCGTAGAAGGCCCAGCGGTTCTCCCGGCTGTTGGCGGCGGTCAGGATGAACAGGCCGGTGACGGTCAGGATGAGTCCGCCCAGGGCCAGCGCGGCCCCGGAGTTGACGGAGGTCCGGCGCCGGCGACGCCAGACCCCGCGGAGGTGCCAGGCGGCGAAGGCGATGGCCGTCGCGGTGAGGGCCAGGCCGGCGACGGTGTGGAGGAGGACCATCGCCTGGTAGAGTCTGGGCAGGGCGACCTCGGCGCCGGCGAAGTAGCCGAGGCCCGCCCACCCGGCGAGGCGGTTCGCCAGGAGGTAGAGGGTGTCTCCCGCGACGAAGACGGCGAGGGCCACTAAGAGCCGGAGGAGGCGGCGCTGGCCGGGCGTGAGGCCGGTGGTGGGGTCGGTCATGACGGAGATTCCTTTAGCTGCGCCCCACGCCCAGCGCGTCGGCGACGCGATTGATGTAGTTGAACCAGGCGGCGATCAGGGTGATCTGCAGGATCGCCCTGTCATCGAAGCCGACGGCGCGGAGGCGCTCGTGGTCCTGCTGCGTGACCCGGGTGGCATCCTTCGTCAGCTTGACGGCATAGTCCAGCATCTCGCGCTCCTGCTTTGTGACGGGCGCGGTCGCGTGGTCCTCCCGCAACGTCCGAACCAGGCTCTCATTTAGCGTGACCCGACGCAGAAACTCTGCGTGCGATTCGATTCAGTAGGCGCATCGGTTGGTGGCCGACACGACGGTGGTGATCATTTCGTGCTGCCGCCGGGTCAACGGCAGGTCTGGGGACATCAGGACGCCGAAGGTGGCGAAGGCGTGATACAGGGCCTCGGGGATGAGGCTGTGCGACGCCACGATGCTGGCCGCCTCATCGGTGGCCGTCGGGTGCGCGGGGGGCGCATATTCGGGTGGATACAACGTCCGCTGCGCCTCGATCGCGCGCCGCAATCGCTCATCCGCCTCTGACATAGGGATCGTCCGAATCCACGCCATAGGATACTCCTCCGTAAGCGTTCACTCCTGCACACTTGTCCTCTTCTGTATAAAGCTACCGCAAACGTCCTGCCTGTCAACCAGGTTTTATGAGGGTGAGGGCCTATAGAACAAAATCCGTACCCGACGGGTCGGGTACGGCGTCGGATGCTCAAAGGGGCTGTCGGAAAAGGCTTTAGAGAGATGTGGCGTACGCTGGATAGAACGACGGGAGGGCGGAGGTTGGGCCGTTCTGGCTCAAAAGGGGCATCTGTTCCGGGTCATTCTGGCCCGGCGCCCTTCTCCTCCGCCGGGAGGTCGATGCCGTACTCCCGGATCTTCCGGTAGAGGGTGCGCCGGCCAATGCCCAGGATTTCGGCGGCGCGGCTCTGGTGAAAGCTGGTCTCATGCAGGACCTGGAGGATGTACCTGCGCTCCATCTCCTCCAGCGTCAACGTCCCCGCCTGCTTCTGACTTCCCGCACTCCCCACACCTCCCATGCCGGTCGCTAACGCTCCCGGCTCGGATGCTGCCCTGTCCAGGGGGAGGTGTTCGGGGCGCAGGGTGGGCCCGTCCAGCAGGATCACCGCCCGCTCGATGGCGTTCTGAAGCTCCCGGACGTTGCCGGGCCAGTCGTAGCGCGTCAGCAGGTCCAGGGCCTCCGGCGCGGCGTCAGGGACGCCTTTGCCCATCTCGTGGCCGTACTTCTGGAGGAAGTGGCGCGCAAGGAGGGGGATGTCCTCCTTCCGCTCGCGCAGGGGGGGGATGAGGATGGTCAGGACGTTGAGCCGGTAGTAGAGGTCCTCCCGGAAGCGCCCGACGCGGGTCTCCTCCGGCAGGTCCTTGTGGGTGGCCGCGATCAGGCGGCAGTCCACCTTGCGGACGCGGGTCTCGCCCACGCGCTGGACCTCCCGCTCCTGGAGGGCCCGGAGGAGCTTCATCTGCATGGCCGGGGGGACGTCGCCGATCTCGTCTAAGAAGAGGGTCCCTCCGTCAGCGGCCTCGAACAGGCCCTCCCGGTCGGCGTGCGCGCCGGTGAAGGCCCCCTTCACGTGGCCGAAGAGTTCGCTTTCGAGGAGGGGCTCCGAGATCGCCCCGCAGCTCACGGTGATGAACGGGCCTTCGGCGCGCCGGCTCCGGCGGTGCAGGGCGCGGGCGACCAGCTCCTTGCCCGTGCCGGTCTCGCCGTAGATCAGGACGGTGCTGGAGGTGGGGGCGGCTTTCTCAATGGCGCGAAAGACCTCCTGCATCCTGGGACTGCTTCCTACGAACTGCTCGAAGCGGTGATAGGCCTCCACCTCCTGCCGGAGGCGGCGGTTCTGGTCCACGAGGCGCTTCTGCTCCACGGCCCGGCGCACGACGTGCCGGACCTGATCCAGCTTGAAGGGCTTGGCCAGGTAGTCGCAGGCCCCCAGCTTCATGGCCTCGACCGCGGACTCGACCGTGGCGTAGCCTGTGATAACCACCACGAGGGTCTCCGGCGAGGTCCGTTTGATCGCGTCCAGGACGATCATGCCGTCCGGGCCGGGCATCCTCAGGTCCACGAGGGCCAGGTCGAAGAGGGCCGAGCGGACCTTCTCCAGGGCCGCCCAGCCGTCCCCGGCGGCGTCCACCTCATAGCCCTCCTCCTGAAGCGTCTCGGTGAGGCCCAGACGCATGTCCGGCTCGTCGTCCACGATCAGGATGCGCGCATGGTCCTTCAATATGACCCTCCAAAGCCGTGGGCGATTCAGTTCGTCCCGATGCCCTAAAAATACCAAACAGGGGCCTGTATATCAAGCGTTCTTCGCTCTCCGTCAACAAAAAGGCCGCCCGAAGGCAGCCTTGACACAACGCATGATTTTCACCTGAAGCCGGTGACTCAGGCGGGGACAATCTCTCGCCAGCTTTTGGCTTCTACAAAGAGGGATAGGTGACCGACGTTGTCTGTCGCTACCACAGCCCCCACCTGCAGCGCCTGGGCCGCCAGGATGACGTCCCCGTCCAGTTCCTTCGGGTCAGCAGTCGGTTGTCCCTGACGCCTGGCCTCGGCCCAGAACTCCGCCGCCTTCAACATGACTTCTGTCGTCAGGGGCGCATAGAGCAGAAAGCCTTTCAGTTGATCCAGCCTGGCAAGAGAGCGCATCAACCCCTCTAACAGCAGATTGCGGCGAAGCTCATAGTCAGCAATCTCAGGGATGATGACCGAGACTCCGGATATCACCAGATTATCAACCCATTCCACGATCTCGCGGTCGGCACGCGGATGCGCGAACATCCCCAAAGGCCCCGTGTCCAGCATGACCGCATTAGGCACGGAATCTGCTCCTGGAAGAGAGGCGATTTGCCTCTATCGCCGCTTTTAGTCTCGGCCAGGTCTCCTCATCATAGCCGGACTCGTCCTTGAGCCACTCCTTCATCAGCCGGACAGCGGCCTCATTTTTTGCCTGCTGAACTGCCGAGATTTTCTCCCCCACACTCGGCGCATCGGTTACATGCGTTACGTCGCTCATGGCTCATTTCCTCCTTCCGTGAGAATCAAAAAGAAAAACCCTGCGAGTATATGATATAACACAGTCTACAGGATGTCAAGCAAAGAGTGGTTTTCCTATCAACGGGATTTCCCAGTCATCCATCAGAACATCTTCTTAACGATGAACCAGGGTGAGTTCTGCTCAAAACTATCCGCTCAATTCTTTCTGCCACGGACACAGCGGCCTTTAATACCTCGCTCTCCCACACGCGAACGACGCGCCATCCTTCCCGCTTCAGCGCCAATGTCGTTTCCTGATCCCGTTTCACGTTACCCATGATTTTGGGTATCCAGTAATCCCTTTTCTTGGGACGGAATTGGGACTGTAGAGCAGTAAGACCCTGTTTCAAGAGAATCCTGCCATGCCAGAAGTCTCCGTCAATAAATACGGCGACGCGTGCGGTGACGAAGACCAAATCAGGCTTGCCCGGGATCTTAACGCCAGTAACGTGGATAGGGTGGAGTCGATAGCGGAGGCCTCGTCTCGACAACTCTCGTCGTAGCGCCATCTCGGCTTCCGATCCGCTACTTCGAACTGAAGCCATAATGTGGGACGTAATGACAGGATCGCGAGCCTTGTATTTACGGCTTGTCGAATTCTGATTAGGAGTAGCCTTTGTCATCGCTGCCTCCCATCAGCGAAGGCGTCTTGTTCCCGCACTCTGTTCTCGCTGTCTGCGAAGATCCTCATAAAGCGCCTTAAGTTCAGGGCGAGTGAAGGGCCTGATCCGCACCTCTCGAATCCGACGCGCTCGCCCGTGGCGCGTTAGGTGATATCCGACGTACTCTTGGACCCTTCCCATCAGTTCTGCAGCCCATATCTTCACTGTGTCATGAGCCTTGAGAAGAATTCGAGGAAGGATGTCCAGCTTGGGCACCGACAAAAACATGTTGTGTTCGGCGGCCACATCAAATCCAACGGATTCAATCGCGTCCAGAACCCTCTGCGTATGCCGTTCGGCTGTTGGCCATGGTGAATCTCCTCCTTCATCAGTTTTCGCTGGTACCAGCAATTCAAACCTTGGTAACAGGTTGTTGTAATCCAAACGTGGGATCGCCGCAATGAAGAAGCTACCATAATGCACTTCGCGTAACATTTTCACGTAAGGATCCCTGATCCCCTGAAAATTTTCCCAAAAGACCCGATCTTCCTGATTGTAGGCAGCCGGGTTCTCCAACGCCTGCGAATGATTTCGGAGAATTTCGTCCGCGGGTGGAAGTGACCTTTGATAGCGTCTGCCATAATTTGAGATTGCATGGAAGGGTCGAAGAACTATGCATGTGCGAGTCCACTGATCCCCTTTGGTTCTTCCTGAGGTAAGAATGCGGGTGATCAGGACCTGGTCTGGAACAAAATTCATCGATGCCAATGGCCAAGCCTTGATCTGCGAGTCGTCACGTTTGGCCAACTGACAGGCAAACCAGTTTATTATAGGCCCATAGAACCACAGTTGAGTGGTCTTCACAACGCCACAAACCGTCCGGTCTTCCTCTCGGCATCGCAGCGCCAAGTCCCAACAAGCCTCTATTATGTCGCGGACAATCTGGCCGTAGGAATCCCTCTCTTTGTAATGGGCGAAGTCACGATCCTGCGGGGTTACGGTTCCATCGCGGAAAACCACATCTGCCGGTGGGACCTCTGCCTCCATGTCATTTGTCATCCAGCGGCGCAAAAGCCTAAGCGTCGCTCGGATCTCCACGAGATCCATGGCATTCCAGACCGCGTGCATATACTGCGCGTCAGTTAAGTCCGGATGTAGCAGTTTCGCCATAACAGTATGACGGTTGTCTTGGCGCTGCATATCCTCCGGCCTTTCTGGAAGCCTAATAAACAAGTTCAGTAGGCGTCCTCGAATGTCAAGCGCCCGGTTAATCTGGCCGACGGCCGTATTGATGTTCACCAGTGGCGCGTGAGCGATGTTGAAATCTCCATCCTCTCCCGAAAGGGAAAGAAGGCCACCACGGGTTGACCCGTCTACCGCCCCGACAAGGAGGTTTTGTCTCTGACGCTCAGGCAATGCTTCAGTGATAAAGGCGGTATCTTCTACTCTTCGGGCGAGTTCCTCTTTGAGCAACACCTTGTTGACATATAACGCCGAACCCTGTTTCCGATCCCGAATGTCAACATCGACCGACACTGGCAGCGTGATTGCCTCTTCAGAAAGGCCAAGCCCGTACTTGGTCAATCGAATCAACAATTTCAGGCTTGCCTCAGCCTCTTTGTAAAGTCGCGTGTATTCGAGGCTTGCCTTGTCTTGATGCCCCACTAGATCTGATATCTGGGCGTCGAAGTCATCACAGTAGCTCACCAGCGCATCGAAAAAGAGTTCCCGAGCGGAAATCCCTTTGAGACGCTCGCGCAGCTCACCCCAGATTGGTTCGGGAATGTCATTGATCTGGTTGATGGCTTCGCGCCAGACAGTGATACCGAGCAACGGATAATCGACATCAATGATCTCCGCAAGTTCCTCCTCCTGGAGCCATTGGTCGGCGCCCTGTGTCTCAACGACAAACTTTGCTGGTTCTCCCTGCTCCGATTTAGATACCAGTAGACCTCGGTGGGCCAATCGACGGGCAATGTTGTAGTAGGCTTCCTGAGTCGCGATATCACCTCGCTCCTTCGCACGCTCATACACTTCGGCGACAGTAACGCCTTTGGGGGCAGCGGCCATTTGGAGAAAAAACTCTCGCCGCTCCCGGCTGGTGAAGACTGTCTGGCCGTTATCTTCAACCATTTTCCCCTCCGCCAAATAACGCTTGCTTGGTTCTGCCCTCGAAAACCTTTGGGGTCGAGCCGCCAACGTGCGTGCGGCGTTTCCGCACCTTCAGCAGAAAACCATGACGGACCAACTCGCTCGATCCCGACACAGCGCACACGGCCCGCGGGAGTTTCGGAAGTTGGGACACGATCTTCTCGTCCAAGTCGGCCAGAACGCCAGAAATGTTCCGAAGCTGATCGCGTTCCAGCGCGAAAACGCAACGAACTTGAAGGCGCTTCAAGACACTGCTGTTGAGGTCGGCTGGAGACTGACTAGATAAAACCATCCCCGTCCGAACGTGCCTTCCCATCCGAGCCAGCTCGAAGTGCACCTGGGTGCTCACCACTTGCTCGTCTTCCGGGATCACAGCGTGCGCTTCGTCAAGGAAGTAGAGAGCGAACCACTTCGCGGCCTTTTCGTCCTTCTTCTCCTCAGCGGCGCGAGCGCGTTCCCTGCCGATGCGCTGTAACTCTCGTGCGCCCATCGCCGCGATGAGACGAGTCTGGCGGAGCGACAGATATCGACAATCCAAGCACACGATACTGTTGGATTCGAGTTGGCTGATGAAGTCGAAATCTCCCCCAATCAGCGGATCTCTTTGTAGCGTGCTAACGCGCGCGATGGCCGCGCCAACGCTGGTTTTCGCTGTCTTGGTCGCCTCTCCAAGCTGGATGATGCGCTCCCGCAGCATGTCGAAGGTAACCCGCCCCCCCACGACTTGGTTACGCAGTTGGTCATGCGCGAGCTCGATCAATTCCGCGTATTGAGTGCCCTGTTGGACGTTCGGGGTGATGGCAACAAGTTCTTGGGGAGTCATGAGATCAAGGGAAAGTCCGAACCGGTCAGGGTCTGGGAGGGTAATGACTAGCCCTTTGAGTTCTTTTGCCGCTTGAATAAATTCCCCATTGATATCCAGAACAAGGGTCGGAATCCTCCAGGAAACGGCTTCCTCCATTAGGCAGCCAGCAAAGTAAGACTTGCCGCGCCCCGGATTTCCGAAGATCCCGATGTGAAATTGGAAAGATTCTGGCTTGAGCGTGATCGGAACCGGATTTGAATCGGCAGTGGATCCCAAGTGAATCCCGCCATCGGGGTCGCTTATCCCTCCTATGGAGCTGATAATGATTTCGGAAGGCAGGAAGACGACCGGGTCCCCGGCACGGGACAGAAGTTCGGGGTTTCTTGGATCTCCGTCAATGCGCCATTGGTCCCCGTCTTGGCGCAGCGCGTATTCCTCAACCGCAGAGCACTCAGCCAACCGATAAATTCTGGTGGACACACCCTCCACGCCATACGCTTCTCCAAGTCCTAGCGCAGAGCGGGCGGCGGTTAGTTCTGGAACCTCGTTTGGGTTCACTTCAAACGAATTACCCACCTGCACCACCGTCAAGGCATCGATCCTGCGCCGGAAATGTAGCACGCCCAGAAATTGACCGGGACGCACCTCTACGGAAGGATCGGCGACAAAGGAAATGTTCAAAAAACTCGGAGTTTGGTTCCAGTTGACCACCTTTCCGGCGACACGGAATCCTTCTATCTGTTCCGGAAGAAAAAACGAGGGATTCGCGTCGCTCACCAAAATGGGGGAGTTCTCCCCGTCTGTCGCCTCTCTTTCTCGGGCATCGTCATCCGTGGCAGGCTGATAAGAAACCTCGTTCATGATGTTTTCTCCTTGTGTCGGAAAGCGTTTCAGCGACACGGGCATACAGAAAGAAATCCAAGCCCGCAACCGATTCTGGGGCGCAAAAGCTTCGAAGTTTGATAGCCACCCTCCGCATTCGATGCTAACAATAACACATTTATTGTTAGAAGTCAAACATTTTTTTGTGACATCTGAATAATTTCTTTTATTCCAATGAGTTTCTTACAGCCAAATAAGCGAGTTTAGCCAGAGATGCGTCGAGGGCGTTACCGATCAGGCGAGTAGTGTTAGTGCTTTCCGGGAGAAAGCGGAAGGAATCCGGAAATCCTTGAAGCCGAGCGGCTTCGCGGATGCTGAGGGTCCTCTCTTGGGTGGGATGCCAAAACCGCCCGCTACCTGGATTTGGGAAGAAGGTGGTAATCGTTCTGGCCAAGCCATGTCGATGCAATCTGCCATAAGAGTGCGAGAAGTGATCCTTTCCCCCCTTCCATCTCCCGCCTTCTGGAACGGCTGCCATTCGCCTTTTCATCTGCCGGGTGTGGTTCCAGGCGAAATGGCTCAATTCTTTAGCTTCAGACGAATCAACGGGGGGCAAGTCGTTAATCACTTCGCCAATGGTGGGAATTGGCAATTTGCCCTTCTCTTTTTCCAGGTATAGCATTTCTCTAGCTCGCAAAACCCCGGGCGGCCTAGATAGCATAGCGGTTGGATCATCCTCAATCCCACCCATTTGCTGGGTGCTATAATTGAAATATTGCCCCATGCCGCCGTGACTTGGCGGAGGAATCACTGGGTCTACGCCAAAGTCCCCGCGAATGGCGATGTAAATTAGGCGATGTCGGCATTGGGCGCTGCCATGAAGGGCGGCGTTCACCATTCCCCAAGTTGAGCGATACCCCAATCGCTCTATGGCGTTGTAGAATCGCTTGAATCGCAAGCCGAGGATAGCGGCAAGAGGGACATTTTCCATCGCAATCGCCATGGGTTTCAATTTTTCGGCGAAATGGCGAAACACCGAGATGTGTTCGTTTCGGGGGTCTCGCAAATTGCGTGATCCTGCGTCGCTGTACCCCTGGCATGGGGGACACCCAAGCAATATGTCTACCTTTCCACCGGCTCGCTCCTTAATCTGATCAGGCGTTATTCGCGCAAGGTCACGAACCAAGTATGGAGCTTTGGGGTAATTTGCTAAGTAAGTGTCAGCGGCAAATTGGTCCTTGTCAACAAGGAGAGCTATTTTGGCCCTTTTCCATTGGCGAAAAGGTTCAACCGTTCTAGCCGTTCCTGCATACAATTCAACAACATTGAAATGTCGATTTGCCATTGGGGCTGCCCTCCTCTTTCCTTGAGTTGCTCTTGATTAAACCGATATAATATAAGAACTTTTACAGCGTTCTATACAGAAAATTTCATCCTTGTGCGTTGATATCGCTTGGTGCTTGACCTCCTAAAGAGAATCCCCACCCTCCGGCAGACACATAGGCGAGAACTCGGAGTATTCCCCCCAAACCTCCATCTCATCTACAGTCACGCGCGACAAATCCCTTGACTTAGAAGCAGAATCGTCGTATATAAGAGAGAGATTCTAAATATAAGAAAAAAATTCTAAAAAATCGCATAATCAGCTTTCTTAATTTCTCAAGTGTTCTAATAAGGAATATAAATATTTCTTAAATAAAATCAAGCTTATTTATGGAGCGGAGAGTGGCATGGAAGAAATGCGGAATGTTTCTCAATTAGAGCCCGACTTGAAGGGCATTGGGAAGCGGCTCAGGGAGGTGCGCTTTCGGCTGGGGATGGACACCCAGGGAGGGGATATGTCTCAGAAGGAGTTCGGAGAGCGCATCGGTGTAGCAGGAGATCTGGTGTCCAAGATGGAGCGAGGTGTCAGCATGCCGACCTTGACGACACTGATCCGAGTGGCTGCTTTATCGGAAAAGAGTTTAGATTGGCTGGTGCTGGGGAAGGAAATTTGAAGATAGGCTCCGGCCCAATTTTGGGCGCCAGTTTCGATATACATGATCGTCAACCGACAAGTTCATGTCAAGGAGAATCACCGATACAGATTGGGTGAGCGCCTCATCTCTCGTCCCTCACCCCTGTTTCCCCCGGCTCTCCTATTCGTCGGCGATCTTCCGGAGTTCGCGCAACAGGGGCGCTATTTTCCGATCCATCTCTTTACCCTTCTGTTGAAGGGCTTTGATCTCTTTGAGATCAGCGTCGATTTGCCTCATGGCGGCCCTGAACTCTTTCTGGCTCAGGGGGCCGGAAGACTTCTTGTTCCTGGCCTTCGCTATCATAGGGGTTCTCCTGGTTGCCGATGGAAATTTCCGGTCTATATGACCGCTTAGCCATGGAACCTGCTCCGGGAAGAGAGACGATTTGCCTCTATTGCCGTCTTCAGTCTCGGCCAGGTCTCCTCATCATAGCCGGACTCGTCCTTGAGCCACTCCTTCATCAAGCGGACGGCGGCCTCGTTTTTCGCCTGCTGAACTGCCGAGGTCTTTTCTCCCACCTCCGGCGCACCGGCTGCTTGTGTCACATCGCCCATGACTATCGCTTCCTTCCTCGAAAACCAGAATTCGCCTGCCAGAAATACCCTCAGGGTGTCACCCCGGCCGCGCTTGAGATCCGCTCGGCGGCCTCCCGAATCCAGGAGAGATCGGGCGCGTGGGGCGTCCCCCAATCGTGGAAGTGCATCCCCTCCATCAACAGGTCTTTCGCGTCGTCCGACAGGTCGATCTCCGTCTGCTCATCCAGGGTCAGGTCCAGCGCCAGGAAATAGTCGTCCGCCCTCTGTGGGGAGAGCCGGCCAGCCTCCACCGCACCGGCGACCGCAAGGGCCATCCACGCAAGGGCCTGCTCCGCGCCTGCCGCATCCCCGGCCTTCGCCAGCTTCACCACCGGCGCAATGAATCTGTGAACCTCCGCCGGAAACGAGTCCAGAAGGGGCTTGTTCATGGCTTATCTCCGTTTATACATGATCGTCAACCACCACGCCCATGTCAAGGAGAATCACCGATACAGATTAGGTGAGCGCCTCATTCCTCTCTCCCTGTTTTTCCCGGCTCTCCGGCTCCCCGATTCTCCGTTTCATTGCTTTTCTCCCACCGGCAACGCCACCGTGAAGACCGCCCCGCCCTCCGGCCTGTTCTCGGCGGCCATGCGCCCCCCGTGCGCCTGTACGATGCCGTAGCTGATGGCCAGGCCCAGCCCCGTGCCCTGGCCGACCTCTTTGGTCGTGAAGAACGGCTCGAAGACCCGGCCGAGGTGCTCCTCCGGGATGCCGGGGCCGGTGTCGGCAAAGGAGATGAGGACCTCCGACGCCGCGCGTTCGACGAAGACGATCAGCTTCCCGCCTTTCTCCATCGCCTGGATCGCGTTGAGGGTCAGGTTGGCGAAGACCTGGCCGAGTTGTTCTTCGTCTCCAAGGATCGACGCCTGATCTCCGGCCATCTTCCACTCTACTTCGATCCCGGCCTCGCCCAGGCGCGGGGCAAAGGCGGTCAGGGTCGCCTCCAGGGTCCGGCGGAGGGCGACCGGGTCCTGCTTCTGTTCACGGGGGCGGGCGAAGTCGAGGAGGCCCCGCGTGATCCGCCCGATGCGGTCGGCGTGGCGCTCGATGATGCGGAGCTTCTCCTGATCGGCCTGGCTCGCGTCCCCCCGCTCCAGGAGCCTCTGTGCGAACATGGAGACGACCCCGATGGGGTTGTTGATCTCGTGCGCGACCCCGGCGGCGAGGCGGCCCACGGCGGCCAGCTTCTCGCTCTCGATGAGCTGACGGCTGACCTGGCGGAGCTGCTCGGCCCGGGCGGCGTCCCGCTCCTGGAGACGACGGTAGGTCTCGCTGAGCGCCCGGCCCATGCGGTTGAACTCCTCGGCCAGGTCCTGGATTTCGTCGCCGGTGCGGACGTCGAGGCGATGGCCGAAGTCCCCCCCGGCGATGCGGCGGGCCCCGTCCCGCAGCAACTCCAGGGGGCCGGCGGTGCGGCGGGCCAGGAAGAGGGCCAGGAGGAGGGCGGCCCCGACGGTCAGGGCGACGAGGGCGGCGAAGATGGCCCGAAAGCGTCGGACGGAGGCGAAGATCTCGGACTCGGGGGCGGCGTCCACCAGGAGCCAGAGGGGCGGCGCGCCGGGCAGCCCCGGCCAGACCGGGGCCCAGGAGACCGTGGCTCCCTCCTGCTCCAGCACGATTGCCGACTCCCCGGTTAGCAGGCGCTCCCGGATGGCGCTCAGGGGGACCTCTGCCTGCGGAGAGGGGGATGCCCAGGCGGGGGAGAGGGGGCGTCCCTCTGCGCTCAACAGGGAGATCCTCTCCGTCTCAGACGTCGGGGACTGCCGGGCGGCCTCCACGACCTGCCGCGCGAAGATGTGGGCGATCAGGAGGCCCCTCCGCTGGCCCCTCCGGTCCGCGACGCGGGTGGCGAAGCGGACGGCCGGCTCACGGGCCTCGTCTTCAGGGTAGTCCGCCGGGGAGACGTGCAGCCCTCCGGGAGACAGGACGGCGGCGGCCCGGATGTAGTCGCGGGTGGCCCGGTCTTTCAGCCTCTCCTCCGGGACCAGCCAGGCGCGGAGGCCGTCCTGCTCCGCGCGCACGACTTCCCGGCCGTTTTCGTCGAGGTAGGACAGGGCGGCGTAGATGGGCTTGTTCTGGGCCAGGGCGAGGAACTGATGCCCGGTCTTCTGCCGCCAGAAGTCGGCCTGCACCGGGTCGCGCGACAGCTCGTCGAGCAGGCTGAGGAGCATCGGGGAGCGGGCCAGAGAGAGGAGGTCCCCCCGGATGTCGCGGAGCATCTCCTCGACCTTCCACGCCTTCAGGCGGACCCGCTCCTTCGCGGAGGTGAGGGCCAGCTCCCGCAGGGCCTCCGTGCTGGAGTGGATGCCGTAGAGGCCCACGCCCGCCAGCGGCAGGGCGGCCACGGAGAGGAAGGCCGCGATGAGGCGGTTCTGGATGTGTCCCTTCATGACGCCGTAAAGCTATCATAAACCGGCCGGGCTGTCAAGCAGGGCCGTTGACAAAGCCGGTCGCATGCCGTATTTTTAAAACCTCATCCGCAGATTTCAGGGCGGGGAGACGATCCTGTGAATCGTCTGGGGTGGTGGATTACACAGATTTTAAACCTCTTATGACCGACGTTCAGGCAGAGCGGTGCATCAGGGAGTTTCTGGACGCCCTCCTGCGGGGCGACCTGACCACGGCGGAGGAGGTCTGCAAGTCGGGGACGGTCGCGGCCGGGGAGATCGCCTTCCCCCGATGGCTCCAGGGCTATGAGGTGACCGGCGCGAGAGAGACGCGCGACGGCCACGGGCGCGTCTTCGAGGTGAGGGTCCGGCACGCGGACGGGGGGGAGGGGCGGTACGAGGGGGTGGTGGAGCCCCGCATCGTGGTGACGGCGGCGTGTTACGTGACGCAGTTCAGGAGGTTTTCATGAAGGTAGAGGTCCGTCTGTTCGCGTATTTCGACAGGTATCTCCCGCCCGGCGCCCGGGGGCGGAGGGCCGTGGTGGAGTTGCCTGAGCCGGCCGACGTGGGGACGCTCGTCCGGCAGCTCGGCATCGCCGAAGAGGACATGGAGGGGGATTACATGCCCTACGTGGTGATCATCAACGGCGAGCACACGGCCTGCGACGCCGGCCTGCGGGACGGGGACCAGGTGAGCCTGTTTCCGCCGCTGCCGGGAGGGTGAGTTGCGCTCGCTTTTGCGGTTGACACCTGTTCTCCAATCCTATACATTACCTCTGTCTGAACACTCACATTCCCCATTGGACCCGTTGACAAGGAGCGGCGCATGCAGGACACGATCCAGAGACACGCGAAGGTGGGCATCGTCCACTTCATGGCTTACAAGGCGACGATGGGCGGGGAGGGGCCGATCCTGGAGTCTCTCACGAGGCTCGCGACGGACCCCTATTTCGAGGTCGTGGAGATCACCACGATCAAGGACGAGGGCGTTCGCAAACAGGCGCGGGACCTGTTGAAGGCGGCGCACATGACGGTCGCCTACGGGGGCCAGCCCATCCTCCTGCGGAACAAGCTCAACCTGAACGCCGAGGACGGGGGGGCGCGCAAGGCGGCGGTGGACGCGATCGTCGGGGCGCTGGGGGAGGCCCAGTTCGTGGGCGCGGCGGGCATCGCCCTGCTGAGCGGGGCGGACCCCGGCGAGGCCGGGCGGAAGAAGGCGGTGGACCTTCTGGTCGATTCGCTGAATCAGATCTGCGCCGCGGCCGCGTCGCGGAACATGCAGGTGGTGATGGAGACGTTCGACCGGCTGGCCGGAAAGAACTGCAAGAATTGTCTGATCGGCCCGAACGCCCTGGCCGCAGAGGTGTCGGCGCGCGTCCGCAGGTCGCACCCCAACTTCGGCCTGATGCTGGACCTGAGCCACCTGCCGCTCCAGGGGGAGACGTCGAAGGACGCCTTGAGCGTGGCCAGGGACCACCTCGTCCACGCGCACATCGGCAACTGCGTGATCAAGAACCCGGACCACCCCGCCTATGGCGACATGCATCCTCGCTTCGGCTGCGAGGGGGGGGAGAACGACGTGCCGGAGCTGGTGGAGTTCCTGAAGGTTCTCAAGGCCATCGGTTATCTCGACCCCGACAACCGGAGGATCCTGAGTTTCGAGGTCTCTCCCATGGAGGGGGAGAATCCCGAGGTCGTCATCGCCAACGCCAAGCGCGTCCTGGACGCGGCCTGGGCGAGGGTGTGAGGGCCGCGAAAACACGAAAAAAGGGGTCAGGGGCCGGGGGTCAGGGTTCGCAAAATCCCTGACCTCTGACCCCTGACCCCTGTTTTTTATCCCCGCCTTCCGCCTACTCCTGATGCCGGTCCACTCTCGACGCGATGGGCAGGGCCCGGTATTCCCGGACAAGCTCCACCAGCCCTGCCGCCGCCGCCTCGAAGAGCTGCTTCCCCTTCTCCACGGTCGCCGCCGTGGCGTCCCCGATCACGCCGCTTGCCGTGAGCCTGGACCAGTGGTCCATCAGGAGCAGCGGAGGGGCGCCTTTCCCCCGGACCGACCCCCTCCAGTAGAACCGGGACTCCGGCAGTTTCTCCTCCCGCACGGCCTTGTCCATCTGCACGGCCTCGGCGTTGAGGTGGAGGTAGACGGCGGTCTCGATCTCGTCGGCGTGCGACTGCACGTCCGAGGTCAGGATGCGGGCGTTCGCCGCGCGGTCCAGGGACCACCAGGCGACCACGCCGCAGTGGGCGTCGGTCTCCACGACGGTCTGCCGGGCGGCCAGGTCGAGCAGGGGCATGTTCGACCCGTGGCCGTCCACGATCAGGATCTTTTTGAACCCGTGGTGGGCCACGCTCCTGGTGATGTCGGTGACGAAGTCTATCAGGTGACGGGACGTGACCGTGATCGTGCCCGGAAAGTCCATGTGGTGGTCCTCGAACCCATAGGAGATCTGGGGCAGGAGCAGCATCTCGTCAGGGGCACGACGGGCCGCCTCCTCGCAGACCTCCCAGGACAGGAAGTTGTCCACGTCCAGCGGCAGGTGATATCCGTGATCCTCGGTGGAGCCGATGGGCAGGATCACGACGGGCTGCTGCTTCACGATGTCCCGGATCTCCACCCACGTGTAGTGGTCGTAGCGATACTTCAGTCGCGGTCCGCGCATGGGCAGTCCTCAGTAAGCAGTCAGCTATCAGCTATCAGCTATCAGCAGAACCGATTTTGCTGACGGCTGACGGCTGATCGCTATTCTATGATGATATCCTTGAACGTTCTCCCGGACGGGATCATGGGCAGGACGTGCTCCTGGTGGGGCACGACCACGTCCAGCACATAGGCCGTCTTTGCGTCGAGCATCTCCCGCATCGCGTCGGCCAGCTCCGCCTTCTTGGTCACCTGGCGCGCCGGGACGCGGAAGCCCTGACAGATCGCCTCGATGCCGGGATAGATGCCCTCGCCTTTCGGGTCGCCGATGAAGGTGTGCGCCCGGTTGCTGTCGTAGAACCGGTCCTCCCACTGCACGACCATGCCGAGGTGCTGGTTGTTGATCACGACCACCTTCACCGGAATGTCGTCGGCGTAGGCCGTGGCCAGCTCCTGGATGTTCATCAGGAAGCTTCCGTCGCCGTCGATGTCGATGACCTCTCGGTCCGGGCAGGCGAGCTTTGCCCCGATGGCCGCCGGAAGCCCGAACCCCATCGCCCCCAGGCCTCCCGACGTGATCCACCGCCTCGGCTCCGCGAACTTGTAGAACTGCGCCGCCCACATCTGGTGCTGCCCCACGCCCGTGGTGAGGATCGCCTCCCCCTTCGTCATCTCATAGAGCAGCTCGATGGCGTACTGCGGCAGGATCGCCCCGTCGGTCTCTTTATACCTGAAGGGGTACTTGCGGCGCTGCTCGTCCAGCTCCGCGTGCCAGGCGCTGTAATCTCCCCCTGCCGCGATCCGGTTGAGCATCTGAAGGGCGGGCTTCAGGTCGCTCAGGATGGGGATGAAGGCGGGCTTGTTCTTGTTCAGCTCCGAGGCGTCCACGTCGATGTGGACGAACTTCGCGCCTTTGGCGAACTCCTCCAGCTTCCCCGTCACGCGGTCGTCGAACCGCACGCCCAGGGCCAGGATCAGGTCGGCGCGGTCCAGGGCGTAGTTGGCGTAGACCGACCCGTGCATGCCGAGCATCTGCAACGAGAGGGGGTGGGTCTCGGGAAATACGCCGAGGCCCATCAGGGTGGTGGTGACCGGGATGTTTGTCTTGACGGCCAGCTCGCGGAGTTCCCGGTGCGCCTCGGAGGAGATGACCCCCCCGCCCGCGTAGATGACCGGCTTCCTGGCCTGCCTGATCGCCTCTGCGACCCGCTCGATCTGCTCCGGGTTGGCCTTCACGTGCGGGTTGTAGCCCCGGAAGCTCACGGTCTCAGGGTATTCCGGGACCGCGTGGGCCTGCTGGATGTTTTTGGGAACGTCCACCAGCACCGGCCCCGGCCGGCCCGTCCGGGCGATGTAGAATGCCTCCTTGACGACGCGCGGGAGGTCCTCGATCCGGTCCACCAGGTAGCTGTGCTTCGTGATCTGCCGGGTGATCTCGACGATGGGGGTCTCCTGAAAGGCGTCCTTCCCGATGACGCTCGTGGGGACCTGGCCGGTGACGCAGACGATGGGCACGGAGTCCATCTTGGCGTCGGCGATGCCCGTCACCAGGTTGGTCGCCCCCGGCCCGGACGTGGCCACGCAGACGCCCACCTTCCCCGACGCCTTGGCGTAGCCCTCGGCGGAGAAGACCTCCCCCTGCTCGTGCCGGGCGAGGATGACGCGGACGTGCGACCGGGTGAGGGCCTGATGGATCTCCATGCTGGCCCCGCCGGGGTACCCGAAGATGACCTCCACCCCCTCCCGGACCAGGGCCTCGACCAGGATGTCGGCCCCGCGTTTGGGGAGTTGAGAGGTCGAACCGTCGCCCACCCCGGCGCGCTTCGGGTCGGAAGAGAGGGGGGGCGTTTTCGCTGTCGCCATAAGAGACTCCTGTTTGTGACCGGAGGGGAGAAAGACATGGTCATGCTTTTAAGGTTCATAAAATTACGGTTTTATCGCGACCGTGTCAACGACTATTTATCCGGCGGATCGCCTTGACATTCCTGATAAAATCGGTTATACTTAGGTTGAAACAGTGCGAAGACCGACTGAAACAGGGGCAGTCAGGGGGAAGGAAAAGGTCGAAGAATGAAATGGGTGGATGTCCTGAAAGACAGGTCCCTCCAGGATTTGCCCTACAAGATTGAACTTAACGCCGGGGGACAGATCGTCATGAGTCCGGCGACCAACCGGCACGGGATGTTTCAGTCCAGAATCTCGGCCCTGTTGAACCGGACGGTGAAGTCGGGGTCCGTCATCTCGGAGTGTTCCATCGACACGCTCGACGGGGTGAAGGTGGCGGACGTGGCGTGGGCATCTGAAAGCTTCATCCGGAAGCACGAATATCAGACGCCGTATACGCAGGCTCCAGACATCTGCGTCGAGATCGTCTCGCCGTCCAACTCCGGTGAGGAGATTCAGCAGAAGATCACGCTGTATCTGGCGAAGGGGGCAAAGGAGGTCTGGGTTTGTGATGAGAGGGGAGGCGTGACGTTTCACGATCATTCAGGGGAAATGGTAAAGTCAAAAATCGCCCCGAGGTTTCCGTCCAAGATCGTATAAAACCTCGGCGGGCTCAACCTCGTCTCAAAAGGAAGGAGCAGGTATGATCAGAGGAAAAACCAGGAAGGTCGCGGGCATCGCCGCCGTGGTCCTGGCCGTGGGGGTCGGGGCTTACATCGCCGGGGCGAAGGCCCTGGGGGCGTGCGACGCAAAGGCGAAGGCCAAGAACACGGCGATGACGAGCAACGGCGCGACGACCTGCGAAAAGATACACGCCTCGGCGATGGCCTCCAGGAACGGGGCCGACGCGAAGGCCCGGAACGCGGCCGTGACCGAGACGGATGCGAAGGCGGACGACTGCTGCGAATCGAAGGCCACGACCGCTGCGATGGCCTCCGGGACCTGTGACGCGAAGGCCAAGAATGCCGTCATGACCTCGACGGGGGGCTCCTGTAGCGCGAAGGCCACGACTGCCGCAATGGCCTCCGGGACCTGTGACGCGAAGGCCAAGAATGCCGTCATGACGGATGCGGATGCGTGCCCCTACATGAAGTCTCAGGCCACCAGGACTGCCGTTGTCTCCGCCAAAGAGGACTGCCCGCCGGAGGCGTGGTCCGGGAGCGGGGCCTGCCCGATGGAGAAGGGCGGGAAGGGGGTCAAGAAGGATGCCAGGAAGAAGGCCGAGGCGAAGGGCGTGATGGCCAGCGTGGTCCCGGCTGAAGCGACCACCAAGTAGCAGAGCGATGTGAAGACGTTCGAAAGCCCGCAGGTCGCCCTTGATCTGCGGGCTTCTTTTTAGGCGGATGCCTGGTCATGGAGACTCTGCAAGGCGTGGTGGAGCGCATCACTTACCGGAGCGAGGAGACGGGCTACACCGTGGCCCGTCTCCAGCCGGAGGGGGGGAGCGGCGACGACTTAGTCACGGTCGTCGGCCCGATGGCCTCCGTCAGCCCCGGCGAGCACCTCGTGGTGGAGGGGGAGTGGTCGACCCACGCGCAGTACGGCCGGCAGTTCCGGGTGACGGGCTATCGCACGGTCTACCCCTCCACGGTGGAGGGGGTCCGGAAGTACCTGGGCTCCGGCCTGATCAGGGGGATCGGGCCGGTGATGGCCGGGCGGATCGTGGACCACTTCGGGGCGGAGGCCCTCGACGTCATCGAGAAGGCCCCGGAGCGACTGACGGAGGTGGAAGGGCTCGGCCCGAAGCGCGCGGAGATGATCCGGGGGGCGTGGGAGGCGCAGCGGGAGGTCAAGGAGGTCATGCTCTTCCTCCAGTCGCACGACGTGAGCACGGGCTACGCCGTGAAGATCTGGAAGCGCTACGGCAACACGGCCATCCCCCTCGTCCGGGAGAACCCCTACCGCCTGGCCGACGACATCTGGGGGATCGGGTTCCGCACCGCCGACCGGATCGCGCAGAAGTTAGGCGTGGAGCCCCGCGCGGAGAGCCGCATCCGGGCGGGCATCCGCTACGTCCTGGGGATGGCCGCGGACAACGAGGGGCACGTCTTCCTGCCCGTCCCGGAGCTGGTGCGCCGGTGCGCGGAGGACTTAGGGGTGGAGGCCGACCTCGTGCCGCCGTGCCTGGAGAGGCTGAAGGACGAAGAGGGGGTCGTCGTGGAGGAGGATCGGGTCTACATCCCCCCTCTGCGCCACGCGGAGCAGGGGGCGGCCACGCGCATCCACCAGCTTTCGTGCATCTCCCGGATCGAGACCGGAGACCTGGACGCGGAGATCGCGGCGGTGGAGAAGCGGACCTCCATCCAGTTCACGGGCCGGCAGAAGGAGGCGCTGAAGAAGGCGCTTCTGCACGGCCTGCTGGTGGTCACGGGGGGGCCGGGCACGGGGAAGACGACGACGATCCTCGGCGCGCTGGCGCTGTTCGAGCGCCGGCGCAGGCGCGTGGGGCTGGCCGCGCCGACGGGGCGGGCGGCCAAGCGGATGTCGGAGGCGACGGGCCGCGAGGCGAAGACGATCCACCGTCTCCTGAAGTTCAACCCGCAGCGCATGGCCTTTGACCACGACGCGGACCACCCCCTCGACCTGGACGCCCTGATCGTGGACGAGGTCTCGATGATCGACATCGTCCTCCTGAACAGTCTTCTGCGCGCCGCGCCGCTCACGGCCACGGTGGTTCTGGTGGGCGACGTGGATCAGCTCCCCTCCGTAGGCCCCGGCAACTGTCTGCGGGACATCATCTCCTCCGGGGCCGCCCCGGTGGTCGTGCTGGACGAGATCTTCCGGCAGGCGCAGCAGAGCCGGATCATCATGAACGCTCACCGGATCAACCGGGGGGAGATGCCGGAGGGGCGCCCGCAGAGGGACGCGGACTTCTTCTTCATCGAGGAGGAGGACCCCGCGCAGGTCGTGGAGACGATCAAGGGCCTCTGCTCCGCGCGGCTTCCGAGGACCTACGGGTTTGACCCCATCCAGGACATTCAGGTCCTGTCGCCGATGTACCGGGGGGAGACGGGGGCCACGCGCCTCAACGCCGTCCTGCAGGAGGCGCTCAATCCCTTCGGCCCCTCCATCCGGCGGGGGGAGGTGACGTTCCGCGTGGGGGACAAGGTGATGCAGGTGCGGAACGACTACGACCGGGAGGTGTTCAACGGGGACGTGGGGATCGTCTCCAGGGTCGACGCCGAGGACCAGGTGGTGGAGGTCGGCTTTCCGCACCGGGTGGTGTACGATTTCGCGGACCTGGACGAACTCGTCCTGGCGTATGCCGTGAGCTGCCACAAGAGCCAGGGGTCGGAGTACAAGGCCGTGGTCATGCCCGTGACCACGCAGCACTACACGATGCTCCAGCGCAACCTCCTCTACACGGGCGTCACCCGCGCCCGCAAGCTGGTCGTGCTCGTGGGCACGAAAAAGGCGCTGGCCATCGCGGTCAAGAACAACCGGGTGGCGGAGCGCTACACGAGGCTGGCTGAAAAGATCCGGGAGAGGGCCTCGCAGGGGCGGGTTTGAAGACCTCCGCAAAAATATATGCTCAAGGAAATTCAATAAGTTCCGATATTTCAGGATGGGCGCGAGGGGTGGACGCAGGGGTCTGTTTCAGCGGGAGACGGTATGCTCAGGGCGGTCCTCAGCCGCAACCGGAAGGCCGTGAGGTTCGGCCTGGCGTTCGTGGGCTATCTGGCGGCGCTGGCGTTGATCTTTGAGAGTTTCGACGGGGCCTTCGCCCGGCTCTATCTGAGGCCGACCTCCATCGTGGCCTTTTTTTTGCTAAAACATCTGGGCGTGGAGGCCACCCTCAGCTTTGCAAACCTCTCCGAGGGTTTCTGCGACCTCCTTTTTCAGGCTATAACTTATAGAATTACCCATAGTTGTACAGGAGTATTTACCTGTCTGATCTTCGTGGCGGGGGTGCTGGCCTACCCCTCTTCGCCGGGCCAAAAGTTCCGGGGGCTCCTGGTGGGCATCCCGGTCTTTTTTGTATTCGGGACGATGCGTCTGGCGCTCATGGGGTTTGTCGCCGCCACTGCGCCCGATTATATCCCCCTGTTTCACAGATATATCATGGTCATGGTCGGGGTGGGGGTCGCGCTGTTCCTCTGGATCTGGTGGGTTGATGAGACCGTCCGACCTCAAACGAGCCGCTCCCTTCCTGCTTAAGTTCGCGCTCTCCCTGGCGCTCCTGCTGGCGCTCTGGCCGCCCTTCACGTGGGTCTACGGGCCGCTCCTGGGGTCTGCGGCCAACGTCTTCTTCGCCTTTCTGCAGCCCTGCGTCAGCGTGGAGGTGGGGGACGGGGTCTGTCTCGTCTACCACCTCTGGCCCGAGGCGCTCCGGTGCGAGGTGAGGGATTTCGGCGCGATCTCCCTCAACGTCCTGGTGACGATGGCCGTGTTTGCGGCGTTGCCGGGGGGGCTGAGGGGCCGGCGGAGGGCCCTGGGCGCGGCCCTCCTGGCCCTGTTCGCCTCTCATCTCCTCTGCCTCTATCTCCTCTCCTACGTCACGATCTGGAACTCCCTCTCCGGCGCTGCGCCGTCCCCCCGGCTTCTCAGCAGGGTCAACGCCGCCGCGCCTCATCATGCGGCGCTGGTCTGCGGCAAGGTCTACGTGCTGTGGGGGGCTTTTGGATGGGAGGGGCTGCCGTTCCTGGCGGGGACGCTGGCCTTTCTGAAGGGGCGCGGTCTGCTCCGCGCGAAGCGGCGGTCGCCCTCGGCCCGCCCACAGTCCCGGAGGACGCCGTCTCCTCCGGCGCAAACGCAAAGGGGGTGGCGGTCGCCGGCTCGACCCCTTGAGCGGCGGTCTCATTCCCTTCGAGGAGGGCTATGAGAAGAGGTATCGTCTTCATAGCCCTCTTTTTGTTGGCCCTGGGATTCGACGTTGCGCACGCCCAGCAGCAGACGTTTGAGTTGACGGCCGCGCAGGGGCTGGCCGGGGTGACGAACGTGACGCCCGGCTCCGAGGTCAAGATCTACCACGCGCACCTGAGGGACTTCTTCGACAACGCGCGCAAGTCCCAGCTCGGCCCGGTGCCCGGCCCGGCCGGCATCGACGTGACCGTGTCGGACCTGAGCGCCCCCACGGGGCTGGTCGCGGGGGACTTCACGGAGTTGAGGCTGTATCGGAGCAATGACGCGAATTTCGACGCGGGGGACACGTTCATGACCTCGACGACGCCGGTGGGCATCGGGGCCGCGACCCTGCTCGACATATCCGGGGTGCCAGCGGGGGACAGGGGTATCCCGGAGATCGACGACGGCCCCAACGAGGTCTACTTCATCATCACGGCGGTGATCGCGGCGGGCGCCACGGCCGGACACGCCTTCAGGTTAGGGACTGCGGGCGTCAATGTCGACATCCGGGACTTCGGGGGAGGACCGGCCTCGAACTACCAGGTCGGGAGCGCCATCGTGGCCGCGGATGCGAACCGGGTCGTCATCGTGGCCGCCGGCGGCGGTGGCGGTGGCGGTGGCGGTTCTGCGCCCATCACCTCCATCCCGGCGATGCCGGCGGGGGTCTACGGGCTGCTCGCGACTCTGTTGATGGGCTACGGGATCTATTCTTTACGGGATAAAAAATAGACAAGGATGCGCAGGATGAGCAGGATGAAAACAGAAGGGGCGGCCCATCGGGCCGCCCCTGGTTCTTTTCCATTCCGCCTGGCGTTTGCTCCCTACGCCCCCTGAGGCAGAGGCGTCATACCCCCCGCATAGGTGGCGAGGATCCGCTCGACCTCCTGCTGGAACTTCTCCAGGTGCTCGTGAACCTGATGTCGGAACTCCTCCCTGAGCGCCGCATACTGCTCCTGGGCCGCCATAAGAAGCACTTCGGCGTTGTGTTGCAGCGTCCGCCGCTCGTCCTGGTAGTGCGCGAACCGATCCTGAAGGGTCTGCATGAGCGTGCTCGCATAGCCCTCCACGTTCCGATGAAACGCCTCCCGGTAGCCCTGGCAGTACTGTTCCAGCCGGTCCACCGCCTCCGAGAAGAAGGTCTTCATCTCGTCCACCTGCAGCGCCTGCTGGGTCGTGAGAATCAGGTGGTGGCCCTGCACCGCCAGGCGCACGGCGTCGGGAAAGTTCCGGGGATGACGGAGCAACGCCCTGCCGAGGAACCTCCAGTAGTCCCATCTATAACTACCTGCGAATCCCTGTTTCCAGAGAGAGCGGAAAAAGCCCTTGATCTCTGTCATTTGGAGAGGTACCCTGCTGAGAGGCCGACGCCCCCGGTGTCCAAGGTGGGTCAGACAACGCTCAAAGAAAATCCTGGGGCTGTTAATGGTCTCCACGATTTTTCGGTGCCGGTCGAAAAGTTCCTCGGGAGGAATCGCCGGGACGTAACTCAACTCCCGACTAAAAACCCCCTGATTCGTGTACGAATATTTCATTCCCTCGACCAGGCGTCCGGCCCGGCTGAAGCGCTTGTGATCCGGCGTATCCCGCAGCACGCTGAGGATACCCACCATGGCCACCGGAATGCCCGCCTCCTGGATGAACGCGATCATCCGTTCGGCGATGTCGTCCGGGTCCGTGTCCAGCCCGACGATGAAACCGGCCATGACTTCAAACCCGTAGCGCTGCAAAATTCTGACCTTGTCGAGCAAAGGTGTGTTCCCCTGCAGGTTCTTCTGCGCCCCCATGAACTTGAGGCTCTCCTCCACCGGGGACTCGATGCCGACGAAGACCTCATCGAATCCCGCCTGGTGCATTGCCTCCAGCAGGGCCGGGTCGTCGCTCACGCGGATGCTCGCCTGAGTGAAGAACTGAAAAGGATAGTTCCGCTCCTTCTGCCAGGGGATCACCTCCTGCTCCAGCGCGACGCGGATGGCCTCCCGGTTGCCCACCAGGTTGTCGTCCACGGCCATCACGGACCCACGCCACCCGGCGTCGTAGAGGGCGTCGAGTTCCTGGATCATTCGGCTCTTGGACTTGATGCGGGTCGTCTTGCCGTAGAGAAACGGGATGTTGCAGAACGTGCAGCTCTCGGGACAGCCCCGCGTCATCTGGACGACCATGTTTTGGTAAGACTCAAAATCGACCAGGTCCCAGCGGGGCAGCGGCGTCTTGACCAGATCCTGGAAACTGTCCCGGCGGTCCACGACTTCCCGCTTCACGGAGCCGGGGGCAACGATCATCCGCTCCACGATGTCCAGGAACCCGTTCTCCGCCTCCCCCAGGTAGAAGACCGCCTCTCCTTCGAGGTCCTCATAATACTGGGTGGGGAGCGGGCCGCCGTTCAGGACGGGCACGCCACGGGCATTGCATCGGGCGATCACCCGTTCGAGGGAGGACCAGTGAATGATCATCGAGGAGGTGATCACGATGTCGGCCCAGTCGAGGTCCTCGTCCCGGAGGGGGGTCACGTTCATGTCCACCAGGCGGAGCGCGTAGCCCTCGGGCATCATGCCGGCGATGGTCAGCAGCCCCAGCGGAGGAAAGGCCGACTTTTTGCCCACCATCTTCAGGGCTTCATTGAAACTCCAGAAGGTAACCGGGTTCTCCGGGTAGACCAGCAGGGCGTTTGGCATTCTGTTGTCCTCAAGGAAATGGAGGCGAGATGGGCCGTGAAAGGATGGAGTGGATAGAGACGAGATAGGCCGTGAAGGGGTTCTCCCAGGCCCGAAAAGGGTCCATAAGCATAACGAGAAAAGGGGAATTCGTCAAGGTTTATTTCAAAACCGGCGCATCATCCGCACGTGAACCTTGCCCTGCGCCAGGCCGTCGTCCTGTCCGAGGCCGAAGTCGAGGCCCACGATCCCCGCGCGCGACCCGGCGCGCAGGCCTGCGCCGTAGCCCATCCTGAGGCGCGTGGTCCGCAGGGCGCCCGCGCCGGAGGCTTGCCGGTCCGAGATCGCGCCGGCGTCCAGAAAGAGGAAGATGCGGGAGCGCCGTCCGAGCAGGAATCGGTATTCCACGCCCCCCCACGCGGCCCGGACGCCCAGAAACTGCTCCTCCCGGTAGCCTCGCAGGGAGGAGGCCCCGCCGAGGCGCACCTTCTCGTTGAGCGGGGGGAGGTAGGAGCCGGTGTGGACGCTCCGCGCGTGCGCGGCTATGGCGAGGGTCTGCCCTGTGAAGAGCGGGATCAGGCGTTCGGCGTCGGCCCCGGCCCGCCATCGGTTGACTTGCCGGGCCACGAGGGCCGCCCGGCCGAGGGAGAGGGAGGCGCGCAGGGCGCCGCCTGTCCTGGGGTTGTCGGGGTCGTCCCGCGTCTCCACGGAGAGGCCCCCTGCGCCCGTCCAGGTCCGGCCCCGGGGGACGAGGCCGAGGCCGGAGGAGTCGGGCGAGACCTGCTCCCAGCCCAACTCCACCTCAACGGTGAAGGGGCCGGCGAGGGGCCGACTCAGGCCGGCCCGAAGGTCGGCCGAGGCGTAGCCGGGGCGCTGGAGGAGCGCGAATCGAAGGCGTCCGGAGAAGGACGTGGGCCCGATCCAGGGTTCGTCGTAGCCGAGACTCAGGTCGGACGCCGAAGGGCCCCTGCGATCCCACCGGACCGAGGCGCTGCGCCCGGCGCCTCCCAGGTTGCGCAGGTCCAGGTCCAGGGCGCCTGCCACGTGGCCCTGTTGGCCCTCTCCGCCCGGCGCGTAGCCCAGGACGCCGTCGATCCGGCTGGCCTTTCTTTCGACGATCTGCACCGCGAGATGGACGGCCCCGCTCCGGGCGTCGTGGCTCAGGGTCACCTCTCCCACGGCGTCGAACAGGCCGGACCGGAGGAGGGCCTCGCGGGCGCGGTCCACCCGCCGCTGGTCGTAGGGGTCCCCGGCCCTGAGGCCCATCAGCCGCCGGATCACGGAGAGGCGGGTCACCCTGTTCCCGGAGATGCGGAGGTCTCCGACGCGGACGGCAGGGCCTGGGTCGATCCTCAACGAGACGTCGACCTCCCCGCGGGGGGTGGGGGGGCTGACCTCCGGGTAGACGGCGCAGAAGGGATGCCCCGCGTTTTCACAGCGGCGGAGGATGGCCTCCAGGTCGGTCTCCAGGACGGCGGGGCGAAAGGGGCGTCCGGGTCTCGTCTGCATCGCGGGGAGGAGGCCTGCGGAGTCCGGGCCCGAGACGGCGAGACGGCGGACGCGGGCAGGAGGCCCCTCCCACAGGCGGAAGGCCACGTCTGCAACGGATTGTCTGTCCGTTGCCCCGCGGCCTTTGAGGACGACGTCGGGGGATTCGACTCCGGCCAGGTAGAGGCCGGCGGCCCGACAGCGGTCCAGGATGCGGTCCACGTCCCGGCGGAGGGCCAGGCTGTCCAGGGCCCTGCCGGGTCTCGTCTCCAAGCTGCTGAGGAGGTCGCGGGCGGAGAGCAGACGCGCCCCCTCGATGCGGACGGAGGAGACGAGGGGAGGATCGGCGAAGGCCAAAGCCGGAAATTGCAAATTGCAAATTGCAAATTGCAAATTGCAAATTGTAAAAAACGCAAGTCGTCCCATATTCAGAGTATAGCCCACTGCCGGTGGTTTGGCAAATCTTTTTTGGCTTTTCAATTTGTCCCTTCTCTCTTATACTTGAAAACATGAGCGCTGTTCTGAAAGTTGACCCGGCGCGCCCTGACCCGGACGCCCTGCGCGCGGCGGCGGACGCCGTCCGGGCGGGGGGGGTGATCGCCTATCCCACGGAGACGGTCTACGGCCTGGGGGCCGACCCGCTCTGCGAGGAGGCGGTGAGGAGGGTGTTCGGCCTGAAGGGGCGCGGGGCAGAGAAGGCCCTGATCCTGCTGATCCGGGATGAGCGAGATCTCGCGGGCGTGGCGTCGGGGGTGACGGAGACGGCGCGACGCCTGATGGGGGCGTTCTGGCCCGGCCCGCTGACGCTGGCGCTGAAGGCGTCGCCCGGCCTTCCGCGGGCGCTGCTGGGGGGCGGAGAGACGGTCGCGGTGCGCGTGTCGAGCCACCCGGTGGCGCGGGCGCTGACGGACCTGGTGGGGGGACCGATCACCTCCACGAGCGCCAACCGGTCGGGGCAGCCGCCCGCGCGGTCCGCGCCGGAGGTGGGGGCGATTTTCGGGGAAGGGATCGACCTGATCGTGGACGGCGGGCCGTCGGCGGAGGACCGGCCCTCGACGGTGGTGGATGTGTCGGGACCTCTGCCGATATTACTGAGGGAGGGGAAGATCGGGGTGGAGACCCTGGAGGCGGTGGTGGGGCGAGTCCTGCAACCGTAGCCGCTTGTCTGTTTTTAAAACGACGCCTGCACCTCCGCCTGTCCGAGATGGATGACCGGCAGGCCGGGCAGCCGGCGGCCCGTGTAGGCGCAGGAGGCCGTGACCGAGCGCCCCACCTGAGCGTCCGCGCCCACCTCCCACCGGAGCGTATCCCCCGGCCTCCGGCCCTGCGTCAGGGCCAGGTAGAGGGGGAGGTCCCCGGTGGACGAGGTCCGCGTCCACTCGCCGGCGGCTCGCAGGCGGCCCATCCCCCGGAACGAGCGGGCGACCTCCGGGGCGATGGAGAAGAACCGGGAGGCCGTCGCGCTGGGCCGGTCCCGGTCCTGTCCGGCGGAGAGCGTCAGCGTGGCCAGCAGGTCCCCCGCGCGCCAGTGCGCCCGGCCCTGGACCTCCCCGGACCGCAGGTCGTAGCCCGGACCCGACCCCGCTGCGCTGCGCTCCCGGCCAAAGGCCTCCATCTCCACGTCGAGGTCGGGCCGGAGCCGCGCCCGGAGGCGCAGCGAGCGCTCCACTGACCTGCGCAGGGCTCCGGAGGAGTAGTCCCGGCTGATCGAGTCGTCCCTCCGGTAGCGCGCCCGCGCCGAGAGCCTCCGGCCATAGCGGAAGAGGTAGGCGTCCTGCTGAAGGCTCCGCCTGCCGGAGGCCACGCCTGCCCCGGCGGAGAACCTCCCCAGCGCCCACGGCGTCACGCCTGTTCCCCCGCCCACCCCCTTGCTCCTCAACACGCGCCGGTCCGCGTCCAGGGAGGTCTCGAAGGAGAGGGCGGACAAAAACTTTTTTACCGCGGAAAAATGTTCAAGGTTTGAAGGTTCAAGGTTCAAGGTTTGAACTTTGAACTTTGAACTTTGAACTTTGAACTTTTGAATCCGGCTCAAGTCCACCGTCAGCCGGGCGCTGAAGGTCGCGTCCCGCACCGGCTCACCGAGGCCCGTGCGCTCGACGTAGAGGGTGTAGTCCCCGTCCGGGTCGGCCAGGTACTCCTCCTCGTCGCGGCGTCCGTCCCCGTTCAGGTCGGACCAGGTGTAGCTTCCGCGCCCCCGCCCCACCTCCACGAAGGTCCGACGGCGCTGTTCGAGGCGGGCGCTGGAGAGGCGGTAGAACATCTCCTGCGAGATGGCCCCGTCTCTCGACGCATAGAGCAGCCGCCCCTCGGTTAGATGGTCCGACGAGACGACCGGGGATGCCCCAGAGGTCCGCCTGGACCGATGGGTGTAGTCCCCGTCCAGGGACAGGGTCCTCCACCGGGAGACGGACAGCCGCAGGCGCTGCGCCGAGACGGCGGCGCTGTCGGCCCAGACGCCCCCTTCGCGCCGCGCCGTGCGGCGATGCGTCCACTCCGAGGACCACGCCACCCGGCCCCCCTGCGTAGACCCCAGCCCGCCCGCAAACTCCCGGTAGCGCCAGTCTGACGCAGAGATCCCTTCGACCGGCCTCTCCTCCGGGGCGCTCGCGCTGGATAGATCATTCATCGCCCCTCCGACGGCCAGGTTCCGCGCGGCGCTCCCCTCCGCCCGTTCGGACTCGAACCGGAAGAAGGGCCGGAGGCCGAAGGCCGTCTGCTCCAGGGCGGCCCGGTGGCGCGCCAGCCCTCCCCCGGGCCGCTGCATCGGATTGTCTATCCGGTGCCTCACGGCCTCCGCGTCGTAGGCGAGGCGCGGGAGGCCGGGCTGCGCGGAGAAGAGGGAGAGGCTGCGGCGAACGCCGGCGTCCTGCCCCCAGCGCCCCCGGCCGTAGCTCAGGCGGACGCCCGACGCCTCCGTCAGCCGGTAGACGCCCTCCACCTCGCCGGAGCGCTCCGCGGGGAGGTCGGGCCTTGCACCCCACCGGCGATGCTCCTCCACGCCCCGCGTCCGCCCCACCGGGCTGAACCTGCCTGACACGGAGCGCGCCTTCGCCGAGAGGCCGAACGTCCCCGCCTCCCTCCCCAGCAGGCCCACCGGCACGGGCCGCAGCTCCAGGCCCGTCCGGAAGGCGATCCCCCGGCTGAGACGATCCCCCTCTTTCGACAGAAGGTCCCGGTCCAGATCGCTCACGGCGAACTCCCCGTTCACGCTCAGGCCCCGGAGCGGCTCCGCCGCCACGTCGAACCCCATCACCTGATGGCGCGTCGGGGCGGCGCGAAGCGAGTCCTCCCCCTCCGCCGGGGCCGGGCGCGTCGCGGTCAACGGCATCGTGGGCGGGCGATCCCGGACATCGCTCTCCCGGATCATGGTCGCTCCGACCGAGGCGCGGCGGTCCCACAGCGTCATCCGCCCGCGCCCCCCTGCGATGCGCCGCCCGTAGAACCCGTCCATGCCCTGCGCCTCCACGACGATGCGGGACTCGGCGCTGATCGGCCGGCGCGGCGTGAAGGCGATCGTCCCCGCGTCGTAGTCGATGACGTAGTCCTCGCTCAGCCCACGGGTCAGGCGCTCCCCGTCCAGGAAGACCCGCTCCGACCCGGCCAGGATGCGCTCCCCGCTCCCGCCGATGACGTAGGGCCCCTGGTTCCCCTCGACAGCCGGGACCTGGCGGGTGAGGTAGGCCCCCCGCGTCGAAGCCCCGAAAACCGTCGCGCTCCCCGACGGCAGGAGGACCTCGCCGGTCACCCCCTGGATGCGGCGCTCATACCGGCTGAACTCGGTCTCCGTGAGGCTCACGCTTAGGTCTCCGAGGCCGGCCGACAGGCTGGGCGACCGGATGCGGAGGAGGACCTGGTCCAGCTCCGACAGGGCCCGCGTGCTGCCGTCCGGCTGGATCGGGAGGTTGCGGTCCGACAGGACGCCGAGGACCTCCACGCCCCCGCTCAGTCTCCCCGAAAGGTTGAGCCGGAGGCTCTGCGTGAGGGTCGCGTCCCGGTCCGACCCGAACCCGATGCTGAAGGTCTTGCTGCCGCCCACCGTGAGATCTGTGGAGTCGGAAGTCATGTAGCCCGGCGATTCATCGCCGGGTTGAAAGGGCGATTTATCTCCGGGACTGGTGAACGACGCATAGCTTGGCGATTCATCGCCGGGATAGGGGAGGCTGTCCGCTGCCACGGGGATGCGGTGGCGGTAGACCGGCTTCAGGAGGGCCGGCGCGCAGCGGTAGGCCGCGTGGATGATCGTCCCGCGCGGCACCTCCCGCTCGAAGGTGACCTCTGCCGCCGCGTAGTCGATCCGGTAGTCGGCGTCGCGGAGGGTCATCCGCCCCCCCACCCGGATGCGCTCGCTCTGCGCCACGATGGGCCGGTCGCCGATCCGGTAGGGCCCCCGGCTCCCGTCCGCCATCACCTCCCGCTCCGCGTCGAAGACCGTGTAGACCTGCTGTGCGAGGAGGAGAAGCGGGGAGAAAATGCAAAATGCAAAATGCAAAATGCAAAATGCAAATCGGGCTTTCATAATCTCTTCATCACGAAGACCGTCGGACTCACGCCCCGGATGGAGATGCGGAGCGTCCGCACGACCCGGAGGGCCGCCTCCCCCCGCTCGACGACCCCCTCCACCGCCTTCGCATCCGCGGCCATCACCACGGCCAGGCCCCCCGGCCTCAGGGCGCGCGCCATCTCCCGCAACAGCGCCGCCTCCGGCGCCGGGCCGCGCAGAGGGGCCACCTGCTTGCCGTAGGGGAGGTTTGCGGTCAGGCGATCCACCGCGCCGTCTCGCAGCGGCAGACAGGCCGCATCCCAGCAGGCCAGGCAGACGCGCACCCCGGCGGCGGACGCGCCCTGGCGGGCGGCCGTCAGCGCATCCCGGTCCGCATCTCCTCCGAGAAGGACCTGGGCCGGGGCCGTCAGACCTCGCTCGATCAGCGTCGTCCCTGCCCCGCAGACCGGGTCCAGAAAGCGGTCGCGGGGTCCCGGCTCCGTCAGCCGGCCGATCAGATAGGCCACGGTCCCTTCGAGGGAGCCGGGACGGGGGACGCGACGATAGGGGCGCTTCCACGCCCGGCCGCGAAAAAGCTGGAGACCCACCAGGGCCCGGTCCCTGACGAAGTGGAGATGGATGTTGTAGCAGGGGCGGGAAGGGTCTGCGGGGAGGCTCAAGGAGGAGGAGAGGGCGGCCTGCGCGGCGCGACAGACCTCCCCTGAAGTGAATCGGCGCTCCCGGTCCAGGTGGGGCGTGACCACGAACGCGGGATGCTCCGGAGGGCCGTGGAGGGCGTCGAACAGGCGGAGGGCCGGACCCCACGCCATCCCCCGCAGCCCGGACGCGATCCGGCCCAGGGACTGCGGTCCCACGGTCAGGCCCCGCGCCTCCCCCACGAGCGCGAACAGGTTCTCGACCGACCGGAGGTCCAGCAGCCGGCGGGGGCTCCGCTCGTAGTGAAAATGGATGCGTCCGTGCCGTCTCCCCCGCTCCACCCGGACCCGGTCGATCTCCTTCAACTGGCGCCGGAGGTCGGCCACGATCAGGTCCTCCAGCCCGGCCACGGTCGTCGCGTAGTAGTCGTAGACCTTGTCGGTCAAGATGAGTCCTGAGTCCTGAGTCCTGAGTCCTGAGTCCTGAGTCCTGAGTCCTGAGTCCTGAGTCCTGAGTCCTGAGTCCTGAGTCCTGAGTCCTGAGTCC
>Ga0209399_10000141_pt1 | contig 42820 bp, 40 predicted proteins | sample OV2TP3_FD_184130 | JGI IMG/M metagenome (GOLD analysis project Ga0209399, IMG submission 184130) | Hot spring microbial communities from Beatty, Nevada to study Microbial Dark Matter (Phase II) - OV2 TP3 (SPAdes) (version 3) | ecosystem: Environmental > Aquatic > Thermal springs > Hot (42-90C) ... | reverse complement strand
AAAGCCAATTAAAAGGGTCCTGCCACAGCCTGGGGAATGCCTAACTTATCAATTTCTGTAAGGGGGGCATTCGTCCCGTCATTGCGAGGAGGACTGCGTCCGACGAAGCAATCTGACACCGAAGGTGTCATCGCGAGGAGGGCATAAGCCCGACGTAGCGACCTGAAGCGTTGCGAACGCAGTGAAGCAATCTGACACCGAAGGTGTCATCGCGAGGAGGGCATAAGCCCGACGTGGCGACCTGAAGCGTTGCGAACGCAGTGAAGCAATCTTGACACTGTCAAGGCGAGATTGCTTCCCGCCACGCTGCGCTCGCGGTCGCAATGACGTGAACGAGTCATTGCGAGCCCCGCAGGGGCGCGGCAATCTCTCATTCCACCCGCAACGATGAAGCATCACCCAACAAACGCCCATAAAGCTCGAGCGTCTCCCTGACGATCTTCCCCTCGGAATATCCCCGCTCCACCAGCGCCCTCCCCCGGGCGCCCATTTGCTTACGCATATCTGGACATTCGATCAACTTCTTAAGAGCGCCCGCCAGGGCACTGGCGTCTCTCACCGGCACCAGCAGGCCATTGTCGCCGTCAATAACAATCTCACGGCATCCCGGTACATCCGTAGCGACGATCGGCCGGCCGCTGGCGGCGGCCTCAAGCAACACCTTCGGTAAACCCTCACGGTAAGAAGGTAAACAAACAATATGCGTCTGGTGATAGATTTCCGGCATATTCTCCTGCTTTCCCCACCATTCAACGACTCCTTCTGCATGCCATTTTTCAAGCTTTCTTCTCGATAATGATGACGGATTTTCCGGATCGGCGTCACCCACCAGCACGAACCGTGCCTGTACTCCTTCAGCAAGCAACCGCCCGGCCGCCTGCACGAACTCCTCTACGCCCTTGTCCCGTAATATGCGTGACACCAGCATGACCACCGGCGAACCATCCGCTTCCGGATGCGGTTTGAATGTTTCTGTATCCACACCGGCACCGCGAATCAATGAGATCCTGTCCGGATTAACCAATCCCAGACTAACCAGCATTTTCCGATCATCGCTATTTTGCAGAATCACATGATTGTTCTCCCTGCGCAGGAGAAACCGCAATTGCGGAATGACCAGAATCCTCATGGTACGTGCGAACAGGGATTGCGAGGTAAAAACAAAACCCAGGCCAGTGAGTGCATTAACGATTACATGTGGTTTACTGCGGCCGGCATACAGCGCCATCAGGGAACCATACACAACCGGTTTCAAGGCAACATGATGAATAATGTCCGGCCGTTCCTGACGGTAAATTTTCAGTAATGAAAATAATGTTCCGATATCCTGCCAGGGGCGACGCAGTGAACGGGGAAAGTTGATGGGAATGAGTTTGAACCCTTCTGCACGAACAAGATCAGCACATTCACTGGTATGTGTAACAACAATAACATCATGTCCTGCTTTTTTTGCAGCACGCGCCAGTGGCAGCCGGTGCGAACAAAAATACCAGTCCTCAGTAACCAGATATAAAATGCGAGACATTATTTATTCAGACTCTTTAAAATAAAATATTTGCCTGGTAAGTGAGCAGGTATTATTAAATTATGCCTTCCCATAACTGCAAATACTGGTTGGCAACGACTTCGAGGCTGTAATTTTCTTCTATACGTTTACGTGCTGCATTACCCAGGGCTGAACGATATTCATGATCGTTTAACAATCTAATCAATGCGCCAGACAATGCATCTGAATTCTTCGGAGGCACTACAGTACCCGTCTCTCTCAACAACTGGACAGCATCACCCACATCTGTAGCCACACAAGGCACTTCACATGCCATTGCTTCGCCAAGCACATTGGAAAACCCCTCTCCCCAGGCAGAACTGCTGACTGCAACATCAAGCGCAGCATTTAATGCAGGTGTATCCTGCCGTTCACCCAGTAAAAAAGTTTTTGATTGAATACCCGCTTCACTTACAGCGTGCAACAAAACACGGTTTTCTTTTTCCACACTGTATCCCGCCAACAGAAAACAAACTTCCGGAACAGAACGGGCCACTTTTCCGGCGGCTTTTATAAAATTGAGATGGTCCTTCATCGGGTGATAACGGGCAATCATGCCGACCAGTAATCCATTTTCAGGAATACCCAACCCTTTTCTTACCCGCATACGTGCATCCGGATCCGGTTTAAAAACACTGGTATTAAAACCATTGGGCAGAACCCGGTTGTCCCCGGCAGAAAAACCCAATGCATTATGTTGTTTGGCGGCAATGTGACTGTTATAGAGAATGACATCTACTTTCGAAGACAACCAGGCACAGACGCGGATTACAATCCGCAAATCAAAGGGCTCCCGTGAAATATCCGCGATGGAATAACGTACATTCCAGATCAGTCTTGCACCACAGCGTTTAGCCATCCACCAGGCAGCCAAATTTCCGTCATACATCCAGCCCTGAATAATATCGGGCCGGTATGCTTTTGCGATCCGGACGGCTGCAATTACTACCCGCAACGCAGACAAGCGACCCTTCCCACCTAATACATCAACAATAAAACCTTGTGCCTTGATCTTCTCTCCTATGGGTCCACTGGTACCCAGACAAACCACCCGGTGCTCCTCCGGTTTACAGTAAGGAGAAGTCAGTAACCGGGAAAGCATGGTTTCAGCACCACCTGTATGCAGCCCGGTAATCACATGCAGGATTTTCATTGTGATAAATGACCTGTCAGCACAGATTCATAGGCATCGACAACACGATCATAATCATAGGGCGCAAGGACCTCCGGAGGATAAGCAACTCTTTTATTTTGTAACTGCTTGTAAATTGCCAGAGCAATGGCCGGAACATCACCAACCGGGACCAATGTACCGAATCTGCCGTTATTCAGAATCTCACGCGGTCCATGCGGGCAATCGGTAGCCACTACCGGTGCACCACACGCCATGGCCTGGATCAACACATTCGGCAAGCCTTCCCACCCGGAAGTAAGCGCAAAAACTTTTGTTGATCGCATGTATTTAAATGGATCATTCACAAAACCGGGCATGAACATTTTCTCACTGACATCCAGTTCTTTTGCCAAATTCACCAGCTTATCTTTATCAGGTCCCTCACCGAGTATGATCAAATCCAGATCAGTTACTCCATGTTCTCGTTGCAAAATTGCAAAAGCAGAAATCAGATCATCGAAACGTTTTTGTTTATCCAGTGAACCTGCACCCAGTATAAATGACCGTGCATGATTCAAGTTTTCAATGGCTTCAGGAATAATGACAGGATTCGGGATAGTGACAACATGAGGTAAATAAGCCAACTCTGTTGCAACTCCACGGGAAGGAGCAATAACACAATCGACAAACCGGTAGGAGAATTTGATGAGAGAAGCCAGTATCGAATCCCTGATATTAGTGTAACGTCCGGGAATTTTATAAAAACTGTTGGTTTCCCTAGCAACTACTTTGCCTTTCCACTTGGACAATTTGCTGGCAATTATTGCGATTAAAGAAGCATTTCGTTGAATGGATAATAATGTGGCAGGCTGAACACAGTTTAAATAACTGATTAATGGAAATACCGCCTGACGCACATGTTTCACACCAAAATCAACAACGGATACTGAAGGCTCCAACAGTTGATAATAAACACCTTCCCCGGAAGCAAGAACGATTTCAACAGGTATTCCACGCCTGGCTAAACCATTAGCCACATCAACTGCAACACGCTGTGCCCCTCCCCCACCCAAAGACGGTAAAAAGATTGCGATTTTTTTCATGCAGAATGTTCTATTGATGGATCAAAATGACAAAATAAAACCGCAAGATTCCTTCACTACGTTCGCAATGACTACATCTTGGGTCATTGCGAGCCACTACATTTTTGTCATTTCGAAGAAGCGTAGCGACTGAGAAATCCTGGGATTCCAACAACAAGATTCCTCACATTCGTTCGGGATGACAAAGAACTACCAGAATGAGCTCTAATCCGTCTTTCCCAATATTAGGCTGCCGTATTATCCAATGAATAAAGCTTTTTTAATGTATCAGGATATTTACGTACCATGAGTATTAGCGCGGCTGCCTGGGTATTAGGTCTGGCACGTCCCTGCTCCCAGTTTTCCAATGTACGTGTAGATACACGCAAATGCCGCGCAAAAACTGTCCGGGATACGTGGAGCCGTTCACGGGTATCCCGAATTAAATCAGCATCAATTTCAAGCGGAGGCAAATCGGCGACAGTGTGACTACGCAAGGTTATTTTGCCTTCACGCTGCTCGCGCATGGAATTAACGCCATGCAATAATTCATCAATCAATTTGCGTTTCTTACTCATTACTCTGTCTCATGGCAGCCAACTCCGCCTGGATTGCCTGTTTCAGTATCCGCTTTTCCTGCATGGTTAAATCCGATACTTCGTCTTTATAATAAATGGTGAAGAACCAGATCTGATTATCCGTGCCAAGATAATAGTAAATAATCCGAAGACCACCCCGTTTACCCTTACTACGTCTGGAATCCTGCCACCTTATTTTCCGGAATCCACCAGTGCCGGGGGGAATCCTGTCACCAAGATTCGGGTTTTCCAGCAAAGCAAGCTGTAAAGCCTGATAATTCTGGTCATCCAGATAATCCGGTAATAACCTGGTAAATATCGGGGATTCGAAGAATACCAAATTAATGGTTTTGAGTATACGCAAATAACGTATATTTTCAACTTTCGCTTAAATTTCATAATTTTATTCACCTTCCCCCTTGATAGGGGAAGGAAGGGATGGGGGTGAAATTATAAAATTCCCTCCCCTCATTCCCCTCCCTTCAAGGGAGGGGAAGTCATCAGATTGCTATAATTTTCAGACCCGCAATGAATCAAAGGTTATTTCATCCATCGTTCCAGCCATGCCTGAAACATCAGCACATCCCACAAATCATATTGCCAGTTCCTCTGCCCGGATAAATGCTCATCCCATTTCTGTTTGACCGGGGCATATTTCAGATAACCCTGTTCATGTATTTTATTTTTGTCTAGCAGGGTTTCCACCCAGTCGCGCAATGGACCGCGCAACCAGTCTGCTATCGGCATGGCAAATCCCGTCTTCGGTCTCTCCACCAGTTCCCTGGGAACATGCCTGTACAGAATCTGGCGTAATACCCATTTGCCCTGTCCATTCCTTACTTTCATATCCAATGGCAACTTCCAGGCATGTTCAATCAGGCGGTGATCCAGAAACGGTGCCCGTGCTTCCAGTGAAACAGACATGGTGGTCCTGTCTACCTTGGTCAGTATGTCATCCGGCAAATAAGTCACCGTATCCAGTAATTGCATTTTTTCATTCGTCGAATCAACGCCTGAAACAAATTTATCATCCATCAATATACCTGGCGGTTCCCTGGAACCGATGACCAGATCTTCAGGCTGATACCAGTGACTTACGAGCTTCCGGTAATTCACTGAACTGTCCCGGTCAATCACTTCGGCCAGCTTGTAGAGTTTGTCTCCCAGGGCAGGAATTTTCATTCTGCGGGGCAGGTATCCGGTCAGCCTGCTCCACCTGTCTGGTGGCACACTGCAGATAATACGGGCCAGGAGATGATTCACTACATCCGGAAGCATATTCAGACGCCGCATTAATTTATCCGCATACAGGTAACGATTATAACCTGCAAACACTTCATCTCCTCCGTCACCACTCAGGGCAACGGTGACATGCTGGCGGGTCTCCCGGGAAACAAGATATGTTGGAATCTGTGATGAATCAGAAAATGGTTCATCAAATATTTCCGGCAATTGCGGAATGACAGACAATGCATCATCAGGCGAAACATAAAATTCCGTATGATCAGTACCGAGATGTTCAGCGACCTTTCCGGCATATACCGCTTCATTGAACTGATCCTCGGAAAAACCGATTGAAAATGTCCTGATACGTCTGCCGGAGTTTTTCTGCATCAGGGCGACTACCGTAGATGAATCAAGCCCGCCGGAAAGAAAAGCACCAAGAGGAACATCAGAAACCATCCGGCAGGAGACAGCTTCCTCAAGCATGCTTTCAGTTTCCGATATTAAATCTGTTTCATTATGATGGTTTCTGTTTGCAAGTCCTGAGGTAACAACATCTTTCATGCTCCAGTATGTTTCCATGGCAGGCTCACGGCCGGAGGCAACTGTAAGGATAGTCGCTGGCGGGAGCTTATAGATACCTTCATATATTGTGTATGGCGCTGCCACATAGTTAAGCCGCATATAACCTGCGAGGGCATCGCGATTGATTTCAGGTTTCCAGCCTGAATGTGCGCGCAAGGCTTTTAACTCAGACCCGAATAATAAAAGGTCTGATACATTTCCCCAATACAGCGGTTTTTTGCCCAATCTGTCTCTCACCAAATATAAAACACGATCACGTCTGTCCCATAGTGCGAAGGAAAACATACCAACAGCACGCTTTACTGTTTCCTTGACACCATACCGGGCACAGGCCTCCAGCAGTACTTCAGTATCGGAATGTCCCATGAATATTACAGAATGTTTTTTCAGATCTGTCCTGATCTCACCGGCATTGTAGATTTCCCCGTTATATATCAGCACATACCGGCCACAGGCGGAATGCATGGGTTGTGCACCGGCAGAAGAGAGATCAATGATGGACAATCTTCTGTGCGCCAGTGCAATTCCCGTCGCTGCATCTACCCAGATATCCCCAGCATCAGGACCACGATGCACCAGTGTGCGGTTCATCGCATCAGCAACAGAGAACAGTTGATCATTTGTCCGGTTTGAACTTGTATCGAGAAATCCCGCAATTCCACACATGTATTAGCAGCTTTTTATTTGTTCACACAATAATTTAAAAGATACAGTCAGTATGAATATACAAACACCCTCCCCTTAATCCCCCCCTCGAGGGAGGGGAAGTTAAAAAGGTGAAGCAGTCATTGTGGGGGCGCCGCAGGTGACAGTGGCAATTTCATCCCCCCAACACAAAGATCACTACGGTGTCTCTGGTACCTCGTGATGACTCAACGAGGGTCATTGCGAGCTTCTGAAGGAAGCGTGGCAATCCAGCGTCACGAGCTCACGAAGTGAGCGTGGTGATCTCTCATTATTTTATTCACCTTCCCCCTTGAGGGGGGAAGGCAGGGAAGGGGTGAACTTCATCATCACCCTTCCCTCAGGGGAGGGGAACTGCAAAATTGCTTCACTGCCTTCGCAATGACAACGTTTTGGGTCATTGCGAGGAGTGAAACGACGAAGCAATCTCACTCAATACTTTTTTTAACAGCCACCAGGTTATAATGAGTAAAAGCCGGTTTAAACCACTTCGGCACAATTGACTCAACCCATTCCAGCCGATCTGCCCAGGCACGATTGGGGAAAATACGAAAATACCGTACTGACTTCACATTAAATCCCATTTGCACAAGCTGCTTCGATAAATCCCCTGCTGTAGTAATCCGTTCATTACCATAGACATGGGTATTGCCCTCCTTGTCTTTATACTCTTTTATTGTTTTAAACCCGCGCTGCAAAACTAATTGTAATTGTAAAAAAGGGTTCCATGCGTTTGCCTCGGAAATCGCGACCACCCCACCCAGGTCGATCAACTGCGTCAGTAATTTAATAAACTCATCCCGTGGTTCCACATGATGAAAAGCCTGCTCCATCCAGATCACATCAAATTTCCCGAACCTCGTGGCATCGAATACAGAAACCCGTTCAAACTTCACATCCGGCACCAGATTCAGCTTTTCTTTTATATGAGCTAATCGTGCATTGGCCACCTTTAACCGGTCTTTTTGTAGGTCTATCCCCGTTACCGAAGCACCAAGCAGACCCAGCCAGATACTTTCTGTCCCGCAACCACAACCGATTTCCAATACCCTGCAACCTGGTTTCTGAATAATAATTTTTTCCAGTTCACTGATTTGGGCCGCATAGTGCTTTCTAAGATATGACCCAAAATGGGATACAAAGGAATGATAATAACGTTCCAGAACTGACTGTTCTGGCTCGGGCAACCGTGGTTCAACAAACCAGTAATCAAGCCAGTCAGATATGTCATTAAAACGCATTATAATTGTGATTCAGTCAATAACTGTATGCCATTGCGAGGGAGGCGTTAGTTTGACAAAGCAATCTCATACCCTAAAAACCAGATTGTTTCACTACGTTTGCAATGACTTCAGAGGCCGTCATGTGAGGAACAGAGTGACGAAGTAATCTCAGAATCCTAAACATCAGATTGCTTCCCACCACGGCTTCCCCTCGTGGTCGCAATGACCCCTATATTTTGTCATTGCGAGCCCCGCAGGGGCGTGGCAATCTAACTTCTTATATTCAGACCGCAGTTATTTGAAAATATTTCCAAGCTTGACCTTAACTCTGGACAAATAATACAAAAACGTCTTTATCATCATATCCATATAGTTGATATGACAAAATACAAGATTGGCATATATCGCGCTGGTTTCAAGAATACTCAGCTCCTGAATTGACTGTCCTGAACTATCGGGTTTACGACCAAAATAAGTATTACCTGCAATCTCAACCTCCTCCAAAAAACCCAATGCTTCAAGTTTTTTGATAAACAAATGTGTCAGTTTATGTTTTTGATCAACCAGCATAATGCCGGATTTCAGCTTAACCTTGATCCGGTCATCACAGTCATCAATAATGATATACCCACCAGGCTTCAGCCTGTCGTAAAACAATACAAAGTCCCTGTCGATCCGACCATCAGCATCCAGCATCAACATGCTGAATGAAGACAAATCTTTTATTTTGTCGGCTTCTATAACTACATCGCCGATGAACTGTTCAATTCTGTCAGAAACACCGAACTTCTCATAATTAAATTTTATAATTTTGATGTTGTCGTCAACCGATCCATATTTTTCCCTGGAGCCACCAAATATTTTTTCGAATGTATAGACTTTCCCGGAGCCGGGCTCAATAGCCGACGCCATACATATCGTAGCTGCACCGTGAGCAGTACCAACTTCCACAATGTCACCTTGACTGTTTTTGGCATAACTGTAGATTTTTTCATACGTTGCTACTGGCAACATACCATTAGCATTTTGTTTTATAGATTTGAAATCAATATTCATAAAAAATGATTTTCACAATATATAAATTATATATATTATTATTTTAATCTTTTTTAGTTATGCCAACAGGCTATCCCAAAGCAAATAGACAGTTTCACTGTCATATTTTTTACAGGTTTCTCTGGCTTCCCTACCGTATATATTTAATAAATTCTTATTCTTCAATAGATCCAAAAGAATCTTCGCAAGTTCAACCTCGTTATTATTTTTAAGGACTATCCCATTTTTTTGATCAACAATTATTCTGGAAGATATATTTGCATTATTACTTACAATACAAGTCAGCCCGTATGACATGGCTTCTAATAAGGCATTCGATGTTCCTTCATAGTCTGAACACAATACAAATATGTCAGAATCAAGATAATACTTATTAACATCTTCCACATGCCCAACGATATTTATATATTGTTCAATATTATTATTTACACAAAAATCCTTGATTTGTGGCATTAATGGTCCATCACCAGCAATTGTTAATGTAAAAGTATAACCCTGCTTGAGCAATTGATTAATGGCATGCAGGATAATTTCCACCTTCTTCTGAGCGACCAACCTTCCAACATATAAAAGCTTTAATTCCTTTTTCTGAAGTATCATTTTTTTATCTATATCTATATTCGGGATACACACAGGATTGGGAATAAAATGAATTTTATTTACAGGCACAAAATGCTTCATGCATTCAGCAGAACCTATGGAATTTGCAGTCACCACATCTGAATATTTATATAAAATCTTTCTAGCATATTTTATATATTTTGGAAATGTTTGCAGTATAATATTATTTCTCTCAGAGATTATTAATTTTGGAGTTTTAATTCCAGAACATGCTAATATTGTTTTGATATTGGAAGGACAGATAAAACTAAAAATATATTTTGGCTTTAAATCGATAATTATTTTTCTTAGCTTTATTAAGCTGCATATAAAATTAATTTTTAATATATCATTTTCCGTTGGTAGTTTTGATAAATAAATACGTGATATATTCTCACAGAGCGCTACTTTATCGTCTATTCCATACGATGTAGCCAACCCGACAGTAAAGCCTTTCTTGCTCCATCTATTCGCAAGGTCTGCAACAACTTTTTGTGCGCCACCTGCGCCCATATGGCTCATAACAATTAAGATATCCATTTATCTTGATAGAAATCCCCTGAAGCAAATCAGCAGATAATGGCGTATTTAGTTATGCGCATGTAGAAGTTGATCTGTAGACTGCAGCATAATTACATTCCCATCCGATCCAATCTGACTACTGATTTTGTCTGTCCATGCTATCCATTTACGTTCGCTTTCAGCATTGAGGTTACGTGGATCCGGCGCAGACGTTATAGCCTCATTCTCTATAGCGTACAGGCATGCCCGGAGTTTATCTCGATCAACAGTATATCCATTATGTATTACTGCTAAAGCGTTTTTACAAGAAGCATGATCCTGTATGTTAAATATACCCTCACAGAAACTGAACCAGACATGGCCAAACAACATTGAAGGCTTTCCTCTGAAGAGCGCTTCCCAACATGTCGTACTAGTGACGCCTGCTACAGCACGTGCATTATCAATAAGTTTGCGAGCAGTAATCCGCGAAGGTACAAGTTGCACGTTTTTGAATTGCAACAGTTCATCGTAAAAAACCGGTGTACGGAAAAATTTGTATGCTGGCCGATCGTATAATTGTACAGGGTGTTCTTTCACATACAGTTTCCACCCCTCAGGAAGAGCCCTTGATAGAATTTCTACCATGAGTAATTGGTGACCAAAAATATCACCTTGAGGAACACTTGTTCTCTCGGGTTGGACATGAAGTGGAACAAAAATATAAGGGGCATTGTAGTCCGGTTGTAATGCTTTCCTTTCATATGACCAGCGAAGCAGCCAGCGTCTTGGCAAGGTCATTATTTCACGCGCCAGGGCACGCGCATAGAAGACGCTGCGGCGGCCGGTTATAACATCCATCAGTTTCCTGGGGATCGTATCGCGTAGTTTAACGTAGTCTATCTTGTGATCTATGGCATAACGCCTTCTGAAACTGTTATACATCGATTCTTCATAAGCACCACTCATCCTGTCAAGATATTGTTGCCAGTTCTCGGCAAGTTTGATTTGCCTGTAGGAATCCGTATTGACCAATTCATAATAACGAGCAGCGATTCTGGGTGGGGGTTTTTCAAAATGATTGGTGGGCATTACGACACCCGGCACATGATGGTGGCGTAGTAGCATAAGTGTAGGAATGCCACGTTCCTTGCACAACAGATATGTAAGATAATCGTAAATATGGGCCGGTATTTTACCGAAGAGGACAAGATCCGGATTTATATATTCAAAAAAATGGTACCAGGTTGTTATAACCTCATGATATTCGGCAATCTGATCCATTCCATATAGTTTGCGTGCCTCGCGCAGGAACACCGGATACAATACCGGATCGTATACTGCCAGGTGTTTTATAACATCGATATCCCGCCTCGGCCAGTCAGTATTTGGGACTGAAGATGTAAGCTTGCGGCGTATAACATCCTTCTTGCTATAATAGTGAACTTCCGGGAATCGTGTACGAACTCGATCTTCATTCTCAGGCAGTGAACCGAACCAATGGACTGGATTCCAGTTCTTTCTAGCAGCCAGTCGTACTACCATCTCAACCGTTTTTGGCCCACCCAAATCGTATACAGCAATGCACCGCTGTGGCGGATTATCTTTATTGTCAATCTGTATTTCACTGGCCTCTTGCATCGTTACTCCTTGATTTAAAGATACTGCTCAATACACTTACAGACTTTAGGCACGAGCCTGGCATTATTATCAGAAGCTACTGCCATATGTGGTGCAACGAGGTTACTGTTTGCTTCCTTGATGCGCTGTTCGCACCTTGCCAGAAATCCTCCCAAGTCTTCTATGCTGACAATACCGCGGGAGACTTTCTTGAAATCATAATACTTTGTTTTGGCACCTTGTCTGATGATTCCGAGCTGTTGCAAGCTGTTTAGCCAGTCTTTGCGCCATTCTTCTGCGTCGCGGTGGAGTTCCTCACCCAATGTCGTATATTCAACCTGCAACGTTTTTAATTGATTACTATCCGTGAACAGACCGGGAAAGCTTATACGCCGGATTTTGTGAGCCGGATCGGCAAACAGGATCTCGTGGTATTCACTATTTACGGGTTCATTAAAAGTAAAACTGCCTATTAGCTCCCACTGCGGTTCTCCTTTTGGCAACGGCCAGCCCACAGTTTTGCAGAGTACAGGTAACGGGGCACACCAGAAGACATTATCGGCGGTATATTTTTGCCCCCCGGCTGTTACTGAATGTACTTCAAGGCTTTGCGGATCGATGACCGCTTGTAGATCAGACAGGCCTGTGTGAATTTTGATGGATGCCGCAGCACTATCCAGCATGGCATGGATCCAGGCCGCATAACCACCTTTACGTGCCGGATAGAGTACTGGCTCAGCAGGTGGATCCATATGCCGGCTTTCATAATGATACAGCCGGCTTTCATCACTATAGACGCCAAGTTCATTCACAGTTTCGGGATGTTGCTCCAGATTTGTGCGTGGGAAAAACCAGGGAAATAACCAGTCCAGAAGTTTTTCTTCGGAGATCCCATGCTCACGTTTCCACATAAGAACAGGATAGGCACGCATCATTTCATCGAACACCAGTTCAGCAAACCAGGAACCATATGCCTGTGCAAATTCATTCCGTGTGGAACCAAGATGCACACCTTGACTTCCCGGATTAATTTTTAATTGGTTTTTTATCTCTCCTGGCCAATGCTCTGGTGATTCCGCATATGGAATAAGATATCCCCGCACAATGATCCCTCGTCGCAAATCAAATTCCCGCACACCATCCTTACCGAGTACCTGACGGAAAAACTTTGTCGTGAAATCTGAACGATCAGCATTGATCACATGCCGGCCATGGTCGAACCAGTTCCCATCAGGATCGATAAAACTGCCATTCACACCACCGGGATCAGGGTTTCGTTCCAGTAGAACGCCTGTTTTGCCGTGTTGTGCCAATATCCAGGCGGTAATTGATCCAACCAGTCCGGCACCGATAATGAGGTTTTCGGTGTGGTTGATTTGTGTCATAGGTTGCCTATGTTACCCCCTTCCTGTCCTCTGCTATTAAGGAATAAGAATCCAGTGTGTTATTTATGTATGATCATTAAAGTCTGATTGGCGATCTGCCAGGCACCATTGATCAGAATGCTGTTGCCGATAGTGTCTCGGAAAGTCCAGACCCGTGCCGGGTTTTGCTGGTTGGGCTGTATTTCCAGATCATAGATACATGGCTGGAATTCAATTGATTGTACTCGAGGTTCGAGCCATGCACGCAGGCGATGTTGGGAATGCCGGTTGAAATCCAGCACCCATTCAGAATCCGATGTTGTATGATCCAGATACTGCACACGTACGTCGATGTCGTAGGGATTGAACAGGCCCGTGGCCAGCAAATAGCCATCCTCACGGCATAATGAAAGCAGTTTTTCAAGTGGAGCTTCTATCTCGGGAAACAGTGGCAAAAAGCAGGTAGACAGCACCACATCGAAACTGCCATCAATGTCCCGGTAGTCTGCCTGCATCAGCCTAACATCGCGCAGGCCGGGAAATTGCCGACCCGTTTCGAGGAAATCTGCATTGCAGTCGTAACCAGTCAGCCGCCACCTGGGGAATATTTGATGCAAATAATAGAGCAACTCGCCATTGGCACAACCAACATCTACCGCTTCTAGTTCGGAGTCCGGGTTAAAGACTTTCGTGAGACAGTTGCCTATTGTTTTGAAGTCCTCCTTGGGATCGACATAGCGATCCAGGGATAGATACGGTGAACGTGCTGTGCTCATAGTTTGTTTTTTATCAATATCAATCACCCCCAGCCTAACCCTTCCCCCTCAATGGAGAGGGAATATCGATTTCACAGGGCTCCCAACCATCCCAATCTGGAATAATGAAATTCTCAATGATCCAGCGTCCGTCCCTGCACTTCCACAGATCGAGATTTCTGAACTTTTCTGCAATCTCATAGAAATGTTCTACGGATATATCCAGAAACTCACAAAATGATCTAATGTCATCATGCGGCGTTTCGGGAACACGCTCCCGGATAATCGCCAGAGCTTCGTCCCGCGAAAGCCGGCCACGGCGGATGTCATGCGAAAGATTATCGAACAGGCGCGTAAAACCGAACTTGTACCATTTCAAATAATGATGAATGGATATGAAACCGGAATCAACATCATCAAAGGTATAATAACCGGGGCCGGAATCCGGCGCCGTAAAACCATACTGACAAGCTGCTTCATAGTTACGCACCTGATCCCATGGGAAATAATGGCCCAGATATACAGCGCGTAACTGACTCTTCTCCATCTCCTTTCGTGTCGGGCCAAAGTAGGCTGTCATATTTCCACGGACAAAATCTTCACCAATCCAATCTTCCGCGGTAGTCCCCTGCGTTACACCACGTTTATTCATCAGCCAATCATAATCAACGTCAAAGCCTTTGCTATGATCTTTAAGATCACCGTATTCAATGGCTGCGTTCTCGCCCCAAACCATTAATGGAATATCGAATTTAATGGCTATCTTTAATGGCATATTGTATATGGCCATGTGTTTTGGGAGCCCAGGCACACCATACTTTTCATATGAGAGATATAGAAACTTTTTTTCGACTATCGGATTGATTGAATAGTCGATGTGATCAACGCCGATTTTGATCAGATTATCGAGATTGCGCTGACCGATATCAAGCCGCATGGGATCGCGCCAGGTGACTGTTAATGGTGTAAGACCATATTCAAGGCAAGTCACGACCTGCCAATAGCTGTCCTTGCCGCCACTGACCGGTATCAGGCAATCGTAGCCCTTGCTATGCTGCTTTGCATAGGCAACCACTTTTTCGAAACTTGTTTTGCGTTCAGCCCAGTCAACTTCTTGCCGTTGGGCGAATGACCTGCATGCACTACATATTCCTAAGCCATCAATATCGACAAATGGATTGGTATCCGGTGTAATACAATGCTGACAATATTTCATAGTTGGCTCAGTTTATTAGAATCTATCTCAAAATTAAACATAAAACGAATCTTGTCATTTCGAAGCCACGAAGTGGCTGAGAAATCTTGTCTTTTCATAGACTTCAAGATCCATTACCTGCGTTCGGGATGACAAAATGTGCAATTATTCAATTTTGAGATAGATACTAGAAATCTTATTGCTTCCTCTCCCCTTGTGGAAGAAGGTTGGGGTGAGAGGATATTGTGTATTGTTCACCCCCACCCCTGTCCTCCCCCATCAAAGGGGAGGGAGGTTATTTTTTTACGGTTGCAACCATTGACCAATCCAGCGGAGTGCCACGCTTGATGTGCTGATTTGCCCGCCTTCCCAAGATTTCATTAAGATGCTTTGGAGGCAGACCATAGCCCGGACGGATGCTGCGCAAATTTCGCCCAGTAAATTCATCCCCCAGATCCATGTCTTCAACAACATACAGTGAGCGGCGGAATACTACACTTGCAGCTTCACTGGGCTTACGGCTGTAATTAATAGTGCCTAATGATTCCCATGCAATACGGCAGTCATTGCACAGCGCAGCTAATTCATGAGGTTCGAGCGAGAATGTTGCATCCGGGCCACCATCCGAACGTTTCAGTGTAAAGTGTTTTTCTATGACTGCTGAACCAAGCGCTATCGAAGCTATTGATACCGCAATTCCAGTAGTATGATCCGAAATACCGGTAACAACATTATATTGATGTGATAAATCAGGAATTACGCGAATATCGTAATCTTCGGGCGGGGCAGGATAGGCACTCACGCAATGCATCAGAACCAGTTTATTACAGCCAGCTTCCCGGGCTGCATTAACAGCCTCTCCAATTTCTTCAAATGATGCCAGGCCGGTCGAGATAAATAACGGTTTTCCGGTTGAAGCGGCTTTATTAATCAATGCGAGATCGATTGCTTCAAAAGAGGCAATCTTGTAAGCAGGACAATCAAGAGACTCCAGGAATTCTACTGCCGTATAATCGAACGGTGAACTGAAAACTGTCAGTCCAAGTTCCTTGCCTTTTGCGAAAAGCGCTTCATGCCACTCCCATGGAGTGTGTGCCCACTCATAAAGTTGATAAAGACTATAACCTTTCCATGGTCCCTCTATAATTATGAAATCAGGCCCATCATGATTTATGGTTAATGTATCCGCAGTATAGGTCTGAAGTTTTACGGCATCCGCACCTGCTTTTTTGGCCTCTTCAATAAGACGTAATGCCTGATTGAAGTCGCCATTATGGTTACCGGACATCTCAGCAATGATAAAGGGCGGTTGTGAAGGGCCGATAACTCGGCCGTTCAGTATTAAAGAAATCGGGTTATTGTTTCTTACAGAATAAACCACGGTGTTCTCTATTCACCCCCACATTGACCCTACCCCATCAAGGGGTAGGGAATATTTATTTACTATGCTTTCTTGATAGTCAGATAATACCGCCTGCCGTGTAATTCGAAGAACGCCGGATAGCGTTCGTTGTCTACGGTCCGCAGCAGGTTGAACTGTTCGGCAATGGTCTTATTCGGATCCAGCGCGCTGTCCTCAGGACCTCTTCGTGGCCAGTACGTACCTTTACCAGTTTGAGATTTCCCGGCGGGTGGTGAGGTTTCTGCCAGATAACGTTTGCACAACTCGATACTAAGTTCGCCTAGTATGGCTCGCATTTCATCGATAAGTTCATCCCCTCTGAAATCCAGATATTCACGATAGATGATCGGACCAGCATCAGCTCTTTCAACCGTTTCAAAGAGGCATACAGTAATACGATTCGATCCGTTAAGTATTTGCCAAGTTAATGGTGACCAACCCCGTCCTTCGGGTAGTGCGCTTGCATGAATAGTAATATTCCGGTGATTTCTTTCAAGAATGGATTTAGGAGCCAGATTATGGCAACTTAGAAAAAAAGCCACTCCACCTTCCTGAACTTTATCAAAAGACTGGCATAAGGTGGCATTATCACCATTCTCTGAAATCTCGTTCACCAGTTTCTTACAGTTCGGCAACATCCACTCATTATTGTCTATCACAACCGATACAACTCGCGGTTTTATCCACCATTCAATTGCATTTATCATCATAATAATTCCTTTGTAATCCGATTTAATCCATCATCATCGACGATCACGGTTGCATTTTCTGCAGCAGAAACAAAATTCTTGTAAACGCATGAATAATTCATTCAGTTGCAAATTATGTTCATGAAAATCGCAACACCCGCTAATACAATCTGTTCGGCGAACATATACTGATTCTCCACCAACACTCATAACAAAGGAAGCAATTCCGGATAACACTATTTCCTGTTTATGGCTATTTATCGTTCCTTGCAAATTTTCTTTCTGGCTCACTGTCAGCCTACTGGTGTGTGGTCCTCAGGAATCTGCGACTGTATGAAACAATTCACGATTTTTATTGGGAATCAAATGTCGCATGCACCCTACCGTAAAACTATCTGATTTCAATCTTTCAGAGATTTACTATAGTGTAATTCTCATTGTAATACATGGACAATTTTCTATTAATTAAGTCTTGAAAACCCTGCATGACAAATCGGTCCCTTGAGTAAATCGAAAATATTACGACCATTTTCACAATCGGCTATTAATTTAAATATGGGATCCAAGTTCTCAAGGTAAGTAGATATGACATCACCGGTATGCTCTGTACAAACATAAACAGTGTTGGTAGCGAGATAACCCCTGGACAACATCTCCTGTGTAATCAGGGTTCTGTAGGCCAACATATTATCACCAGGAAAACTGAAGCTTGTGAGTGCCGGCAGGCCAGTAATTTGAATATTCAGACCATGTTTCTCCGCCATTTTGTTCCAACCGTCATTAATAGCACAGCCGGCTGCTGTAATAATTTCATAAGATCGAATACGTTCCATAACTTCCAGTGTTTTGAGTGCAGCTACTGGGCCAATCCTCTCTGTCCAAAAGGTACTACTTATAAACGTAGTCTGGGCTGCGTTCATGATCTCCCGGCGTCCGATGACAGCGGTGATCGCGTAACCATTACCCATGGCTTTACCCAATACAGCCATATCCGGTTCAACTCCGAAACGCTTATGTAGTCCTCCGAGAGTCTCACGAAACCCAGACGTACATTCATCAAAGATTAATACTATGCCAAGTTTTGTGGCCAATTCTCTGACATTTTCAAGAAATCCTTCTTCTGGTTTCTGGTTACGCATAACCTCCATTTTAATGACACCTATATCATGTTCCCGCACCAGAGCCTCAAGTTCGTCGAGCCGATTATAATTGAAAGGAAAAACTGTATTCCTCAATGCCGATGGTACACCATTGGGTTCCAGTCCCGGCAACAAATGCCCTCCAAGTTTGTCTTCTGCGGTCAGGTTTGCAGCAAGATACCAGTCATGCCAGCCGTGATAACCGCAAAATGCAACCTTTTCCCGTCCCGATGCGGCCCGGGCTATACGAATGGCTATGGCATTAGCCTCACCACCAGATCTCGCAAAGCGCACCATGTCAGCCCACGGATGCAACTCAATTAGTCGCTCGGCCAGATATACTTCTTCCGGGCAGTTCAATGTCGACATGCTGCCCGCCTTCACAGCATTATGTACTGCTTCATCAACCTCTGGTTGACAATACCCAAGGATACAAGTGCCTATACCCATGAGGCTCATATCGATATATTCACGCCTGTCCAGATCCTGAACCCTGCATCCCTTGGCTTTACTGTAATAAGCGGGCCACTGTCCAGGTAAAAACATTTCGGCCCGCTTGGACAAGAGCATGCTCCCTCCGGGAATAATCCGTTTGGCCCGTTTCCAGAGCTTCTGTCCGGTATTCATCTTTTCTCCCATGTTACGGACCAGATGCTGATTTATAACAAACCACTCCGGGTGTTCCTGTCGAAGCTTGAGTATTTCTCTCCAACCGAAATCGCGTCGTGGATGAAAATACTCGAATATTTTTCGAATAACATCAAAATCGTCGGGTTCATCCACTGTCCAGCGTTCGCACGAGTAATCTTCTTCGGAGGTAATATTTTTAAGCTGAAAGCGCCCGGTTTCCCTGATATAAGGTGTGACATGTTCTCTTTCGTGTACCCGGGACGCAGCTTGCCACGCCTGAACCAACGCAGAAAACGTGAATACTTCAACATCAAGACCATCAGGATAGGTGGGAGGATAGATGTTGCTTGCATAATCCACCTTGGACTCTTTAAAAGCAGTAATCACAGTATCTACAATTTCTGGATCAACAAGAGGACAATCACCTGTAATACGGACTATAACATCCGCTTTATAAATACAAGCCGCCTGGTAGTAGCGGTCCAGCACATCCTGTTCGCTACCTCTGTACACTGCATAACCCAGACCTTCAACATGTTCTACTAATGGGCTGTTACGCGCCTCCAAAGAAGTTGCCAGAATAATCTGGTCGACATGTCTGGCAAGAGACAGACGTTTGAGTAACAATTCAATCATCGGAATACCGATAACTGGAAGCAACACCTTACCAGGGAGGCGGGTTGATTCCATACGCGCCTGAAGGATAACCACTGTTCTCATATGAACTGCCAACGGGTTGGGTTAATTAAATCGGGATCTTCACATTGAATGCTGTCAATAAGCTTGGGGATTTCTCCTTCTTTTGCCGCTATGATCTCACGTAAGTGTAACGGGCTGTGTACTCCGACAATGACGCGATCAATTTCGTCATGTGACAGGACAAAACGTAAGCATGCCTGTAGTGGAGTCAGTCCAACATCATCTAGCCATTTGTGCCAGCGGATCCAATGCGAACGCCATTGGGCAAACTGATTTGGCAATTCTGATGATATACATAACAAAAGGCCTTGTAGAAATACAGAACGCACATGAACTTCAACATCTGACTGCTTCAATCTGGGCAACCAGCCTGTTTGCGACAGGCGTTGATCGATAACATTGAACGGTGCTTGCACCAGATCAAACTGGAAACAGGGACACAAGATTTCCAGTTCGTCAGGCTCGTATATGGATATTCCAACTTTTTCTGCCCAACCTTTTTCTTTTAAAGCATACAAGGCCGCATATATTTCATCACCGCGGGGGCCCAGCAATTGTCTGGGACGATGCAAAAGCAATCCATGTAATTTACCGATCCCCAGCCTCCCTAATGAACCTTTAACAGTATTATCTACCCAACCAGTAACATTATTAACATTGTCGGGAACTTCTGGAATCTTACTGATCACCTTCCAGTCCCGGACACCAAGTATGCCCAGATTTTCCTCGCTGGAACCATAAATAACAGCTGTATCGAGGATATCCAATCCGGCTTTCATGGCGTGTTCCAGAATCACGCCAGCTGTATTTAAATCGACCTGTTCTGCATGATTGCCATATCCATATGGCAGGCCGAATTGTGCTGTACCAAGGGCTAAACGCTGCATACCCGCAAGATTACTTTCTATTTATCTGGATCTGAGGCAAAATAATTCAGAATAATCACATAGAATATCAACGCATCACTCCTTCATACAATGAAACAATTTGTGAAACATGGCGCTGTACGGAATATCTCTCTTCAGCCACGGACTTGCCTCTCTGTGCAAGACGCTGTGAATAACCAGGACTTTTCAAAAGTTCCTTAATCACATTCGCGAATGCGTCCGCATCATCCGGAGGTACTAGCCGTCCTGATCGATCATCTTCAATTACCTCCAGATGGCCACCATCGGCGGTGGCTACAACCGGTGTCCCGACCAGCATAGCCTCTATTAAAGTACGTCCAAGCCCTTCATTAACTGCTGTTGATACCAGAACATCACAACCAGCGATCCATGGCTCAAAAGGCATGCGTTGTCCCATGATAAATACGCTTTTTTCAAGTCCATATTTTGCAATCAACTCCGTTACTTTGGTGTACATGGGTTCCCGTGGCTTCCCGAACATTACAAAAATTGCAGGTATATCAAACTTATCAATCAATTGATGGGCAATCTCAATAAATAGTAAAGGACGTTTATGTGGGTACCAATTACCCACCCAAGCGATTACATATACTTCCCGTGTTATTTCTAACTCATTCAATATTGCTTTTTTGCCAACAACATGATCCGGGATACCAGGTGAAATACTCACGGGATTTGTTATAACCTTCGCATGAGATGCCATTCGTGGCATAAATTGCTGTTTACAATAATTGGATATGGTTACGATTTTACTTGCAAATATCGAATAAAATTCAAGACGGCGGTTGCGAACTGCTGAACGTTGATGCCAGATCATTCGCACACCTGACATGACAACTGCAAACACCCACGTTAAATGCATGCGATAATCATTAGTGTGTACAATGTCTATATTGTGCCTACGCAGAAACCATGCAAGTAAAAAACCGGACCGCAACATACTTATTACCTGACGTCCCAAGGGGCAATTTTTAACAACAGGTACCTGTGCCGGCCTTGTCCATGGTATACCTACCATTTCCAGATATTCTGTTAATGGTCCCTGCTGATGAACTGCAACAATCGGTTGAACACGATCCTTCGGTAACGCATCTATCAATGTAAGAGTAGAAATATGACTGCCACCGATTGAGTCACCAACGAATGGATACAAAACGCGAATTCTGTCAGTCACAACAGTCGGTTCAACACATGACGTATGAATCGGCGAATACCTTTATAGCGACGTGACTTTTCCTTACTGAATTTTTCAAGTAATTCAACAGGATCAATTTTTATGATGGAATGACAGTAATTACGTACTTCTTCCCTCTCAAATACAGCCAGAGCATGATCAAACAGATCATAACAAGTTGAAATTATGCCAAGCCGTACAAGTCTTTGAATTTCTGTTTCATTGCTGCTCCGTAACTGCTCAGGTTGCAAAAGATATAATAAATCTCCATGTACTATCTGGCCTCTTGAATAAGGCATAGGTCCAGGGTCAAGCACCGGTAATTTGGTACGTGTAGTCCTGCGCCACTCATGCATTTCAATCCATAACATGGGCTGAAAACCAAAAGGTCGAAGTGCCTGATCGACATTAGCAAACAGTGGCTGATCTATATATATGGGTAGAAATGATACTTCAGTCCTGATTCCCACAAGGTCATTCTCCAATATCCCTTTTGCACCGGAAAAGCATTCAATCTCCATACCTTGGACGTCGATTTTAAGAAATGCGGGATGCCTGAGCGCATACTCCGATACAATTGAATCAAGCGGTCTTCCATGTACTTTCATCTCGTCATCAAGTTCATAATATCCTCCGCGAGAAAACAATGACGCTAGCATCTTGTCAGCAGTATATTTTGAAGAACAACCACGTCTTTTATATATATGCAGATTGAAGGTTTCTTCCCTTGCAGCAACTGCATAGGGAATATAGGATACACTTCTCCAGTCATTATCATTTTTACTGGTAAATCCAGATTCATCCGGCTCAAAGCGCAACCAGTCAACGCTATGTTTAATTAACTCCAGATCAGGTTTTATATTACCTCGAGCACCTACATCAAGAGCGGTTATGTTTACATGTACCGCTAATTTTTCCAGTGGTGATAATAGATAATTTATCAAAACCGTAGATTTATATTAATCAGTCTGGGCGCAAATACATTAGTATTTGTGCTCTGCCCATTGTTCTTTAAATGGTTTCCCCAGAATATGTAGTCTTATAATATTCTTGTGAACTTCATAACCAATATCTGTCAGAATTTCAGTGATTCTTTCGCTGATTTGTTGAGTCTCACCAGGCATGGTTATATAGGGTCTATGCTTAATTATTGTGTGCAGCCCTCCTTCTATTATCTCTGGCTCAGAACCATTAGTTGTAATATTTATAAAATGAACTTTCTTGATACCCAATTTGTCGACCATTTTATCAATGGTTTCGACTGGCAAACAACGTGTTGAATCAAACCTACTCGGTTCGTTTTCCCTTATTTGCTTTGGTCTGGAACCGGTCGTTATGATATTTGGTAATTTCTGCGGAACATAAAATTCAATAACACCAGCCTTATTCCAAAGGCCAATAGGTACGATTGTAATGTTTTCTATGTTATGCAATTTTATATATTCCTCAAAAGCTGAAAGATTCTCTGGAATTGCCTCGAAAGCATAGACATGACCTTGTTTACCTACAAGTGAACTGAGAACGATAGCCTGAGATCTGCCCAGATTGCACAACCGACCTGAGCATCCTATCTGAAATGCAGTCCAGCCAGGCCGGATCATGGAATATGGAGGTGATCGACGCCTTTTCCTTGAAGCAAGCGCGTATTTTATATCATGTGGTATCAGTCTCTGTATGTGTTTATATATTTTTTTGTAATTGTTCTTTTTGGAATTCATGGATCAAATCAATCTCCGATATGCGTCATTAATGTAAAGTATTCATTGTGGCAGACACGATGTTTGAGCTGTATACTCCGGTGGGCCAAAGTAGCAAGTCAGGCTGTCGAACAGACTTTTCTTGTTTTCAGAACAATCAAAAAAATTACCGTCATAGCGTATTACTTGATAGACCTGTGATGCCGGCAACTCTATAAAACTACATTGACCATTCTTTATAACAATAAGGCCTCCACGGCCTTCAAAACGTTTTTTTCTCGGACCTTTATGTGAATGACCCAAGATCCATTCAGTATCATTCCCTGCTGCACCTCTCAACACATACCCTTCTCCATTGGAGAGAAATTCAGAACATATATTACCTTTTTCCGTAATGGCGTATCCCTTGCCTTCCCCAAATGTGTCCAAAGTAAGAAACCCTTGCTTTGTTTTATAGATATCATGCATGCCCTGGTTTTTATAAAAAAAACCTTTCACATCATTACCTTTAATACAACCAATTAAACTCTTTACCCCGGCCTTGTATGCAATGAAATAAATCATTCCGTCATATTCAATCACGCTGTTGATGTGATTATGATCATCCATTATTGGAACACCAAAACGGTCCGGGAATGGTGTAAATTCCTCAATATCGCCTGAACCTGAATCCAGTATTGCTATGCTGTTTCGGCCAGTGTTTGTGAAAAGAAGACGTCCGTCACTCATTACGGTTACCTGATGTATTCTCCCGTTTGAAGATCGGCAGGGAGTTTCATAAAGAACGTGGGTATATTTGTCTTTATTACAACCAGTTCCATCAAGCAAACTTTCCTTTGGCAACATGCAAATACGTGAAATATTGTCTTTATCCACAGAGCAAAAAGCCATATCACCGGAGAAACTCAAGCCATACCCCGGATTCTGCGTCAATAAGCGGCCTTTTCCGGGACTAATCAAAAAAATTCCCCGTTCAGTTGTAACGAAATAACGACCTTCTACCGGGATTACCAAATCAAATCCACGTTTTAGCTTCTTATATTCTGCACGCAGTCCAATTGCCTTGCGTAAACGGGAGATATTTCGGATTGAGAAATTCAACTAGTTTATGGATTCTTCAAGACGTTCCATTATGCCGTCACAGACATTCTGAACAGCATTTATTTGTTCTTCATCAGTATGGTTTGAATATTCTCCCCAGAGCAATGATGGTTTCATTTCAAAGGACGATGCACGCAATGCTGCAAGAAATCTCTCCAAGGATTCATCAGAGGCCGGCAGTTGTTCCATCGCTTCCCTGAAAGCAGCAGAAAGATTGGAAAGACAAGGTTCGTGGACCATCCCCTCTCCTATTGCAAGAAAAGGGGTATCGCCGATAACCACAACGGGTTTACCAAAGCGTACCGCTTCCCATGCTGAAGTTCCACTAATAACCACGGTCACTGACGATTGTTGTATCCACCACAAACCAGGTCGCTCATTATCCACCAGAACCACACGGGGTATCGACGCAATTTTTCGATAAAACTCTCGCGGGCGACTGCCAAGCATAGATGCATGTTCTTTCACGATCAGGATACAGTCTGCGGGAAGTGCTTTGGCCAGCACCTCGATAACTGCGAACTGGTTTGTATGCCATGGCGACAATACCATCGTTGATGCTTCGGGTTCGAATTGAAGTGGAAAATAGATCCATCTGAAGTTTCCGGGTACCATGTGGGTAAAATATTTTTTTGCTATAGTTGCTCGTCTGAAAGCGATGAACACCTGAAACCAGGCGCGGTGAATTCGATCCATATGATATGGATCATTTATTATTTTATGCGGGGACAACAGTAAAATACTGGATTTAACGGCACGCAAGAACTGACAAACAGGTTCTCTCTCCTTTCTGATCGTTATGTTGTATTTATAGTATTCAGGCTGCGATGGCTGCTTTCTAAATGATTCCAGATATTCACGCGCCCAACGCCTTTCGTGTGTCAGATCCAACAATCCGGAGCATTCTCTGGCCATTGCATTTTTAATGCACACAAATCGCCCGATTGGATCATTATCGATGATCATTCTTGCCTCTACCCTGCTCGATACTAGCCGTAATATTGGGATGTTTCTCGCCATGCACATTTGACCGAGCAAAAAAGCGGGCGCCCCAGCCACACCATACAGGAAAACCAGGCGAGGTTTACCGTGCCTAATTACCTCATCGAGAAAAATATAGAGGCCTGCTACATAATTAACAGGTACTGTAACTGGTTTCATCGCAGCATGTCTCGAGATCCAGCTGGGACGCACCCATCCTCCAGATACAAGGCCATATCCAATCCGGCGGTCACTTGTAATAGTACGTCCCACTACACCTTGTCCCAGCTCATCTTCCATTTTCCGGAGAATTCGGATATCTGCCGACTGATCTACCCAGCGTAATTCCTCGGCTTCAAGATTCCATAACTGCCCGGCTGACATATCGAGCCGTTTCTTGACCCGGTCAACCACCGAATCACCACCAGTGCAAATTCCATCAACAATACGGCATACCTTGCGGGATACCAGTTCCCCGGCTACATCGGCACCAAATTCCTGAAATTTTGGTGAAAACAGGAACAGGACACGCCCCTGTTGTTGGAATGACTTTGTTTCTTTATCCATAATTATACATGACGCCTTAAATAATGGCGCATAGTCTTGTCAACTGTCGATTCGGTTTTGCCCAGATCTCGAATCGCTCTCGCACCGCCCCGACGAGTTCTTCCAGTGTTGCGAAGTATCGGTTGTGGGTTGCCAGTCGACGCGCAAGCTTCCAGACACGTTCGATCGGATTGAGCTCCGGGCTGTACGGAGGGAGAAACAGCAGTGTGATGCGCTTGCGGTGCTGGCGCAACCAGGAGCGCAGAACGCGAGCATGATGGTACTTGACGTTGTCCAGGATCACGACCAGGCGTTTGCCGCGGGGACAGCGCTTGAGCAGTCGCCGCAGGAAGTGCTGGAAGGAGTCGGCGTTGAATTTCGGCTCGAAAGCGGTGAGTAGCGTGCCAGTGCGGAGGTGGACAGCACCGAAGCAGGCGACCGACTGGCGTGTCGGTGCATGCAGCAGGATGGGGTCTTTCTGTTCGGGGGGCACCCACATGCGGCAGCGCGTGCCATGCTGCTGGAAGTGGCATTCGTCCAAACTCCATAGCTCAATCTTGGGATTGGCGGTCAGCCGACGCAGTTTTTTTAAAGGCCGCCTGCGTGGCCGGATCGGCTTGGGCGATGACGGGGCGGGGTTTGCGCAGGCGAAAATCCATCTGCCGGAACAGCCGCTGGCACTGCCGTAACCCCAGCTGCACCCGATAGCGGCGGCGCAAATGCTCGGCCAACAGTTTGCCGTCCCACAACGTCTGCGCATAGCCGAATGCCCGGGGGCTGCGCCGCAGGTCGCGCTGCAGCCGTTCCCACTGCGCCGCACTCAAGCGCCGCGGTCGGCCCGGTCGCTCGCCTTCTTGCAGCCCGGCAAAACCGCTCTCTTCGAAACGATTCACCCAACGCTGCACCGTGCGTTCACTCTCATTGAGCCACAGCGCGGCTTGGCGGGCGCTCATGCCGTTGGCCACCAGCAGCACCCCATGCAGCCGATGATCGTATAGAGACTCCTCATTGCGTCCGATCTCTTGGCGTATCGCAACGGCCATGACATCTGCATCACTGATCGCCAGCTTCCTCATGACGGAACCTCACATCGGGCATGGAGATTCCGTAAGTGTAACATGAATATACGTCATTATTTATGACGCAATGTATAGTAATGAGCAATTCGAACCTGAAATGATTCATATAGTTAACACAACGGAAACTCGTAGAAAATATTTCGGGGCAAACGTAAAAGAAATTTCAACTCTGAAGCATCAGTGTTTATAACTGATTCGACACTTCCTCGAATACCCTGCGATCCAGAAATGCGGCACGAATCAATTCTTCCGGTACACTTTGAATGTGTTGAGAATTTACTTTAAGGAGAGCAGCACGAATGCCCTCCTCAGCCATCTGAATTGCGGTCTTAACAGGATCATTAGGCACTTTCCCATGCATCCACCTGGCCTGTTCATCATCTCCAATCCGTGGGGAATCAATTATCATCTCACTATCAAGCCGTGGTGGGTTATTAATACATTCATACCCGTACAAACCCATTTCCGGCCCGCACATCAATTCTATTAATCGTATTTCGCGATCCGACAGTACACTACTCCAGCGATTAATAGTTGCTGTATCAAAATCGGCTTTACCCTGGCCGAAGGCTGTGTTCTGGAACCAGGGTTCACCCCTGCCATCACGATAACATCCAGGATCCGCAATATCCGGATGCCAGGGAACTCCAACAAAATCACATATTTTTTTTGTGATCTCCTCAGGGTGTGTAATGAAATCTTCGTAACGAATGCTTAATACACGATCACGAAGTGATGGGTCATTGCGGAAAGCGTAGTCTAATGCTGCCAGTTTGCGCCATTGCCGGGACAGAAATACCCACGGATAGCGCTCATCACGTGCGTTTTTAGAAGCACATACAGCTCGTGGATCACGCTCCACCACCAAAAAACGTGCATCTTTCCATGCTCGCGCAAGTATAGGAATAAATTCTGTCATCCACACTTCTTTGAAACCAACCACCTCTGTCCGTGGTCCACCATATGCTTCAAGCACAAGAGCGAGCATGGAATCCAGTATGGTTCTATAAGTATCGCCCTCCATGTTGTCAAGCAATGGCACAAGAGTTCCAGAATAAGTTTCACAACGGGTTTTCAAGCGCTGCATTAAGCTACGCCGATCCCATACCTTAAATGGACTATCAAGAGCAGTTTTATTCCGTAATCGATTCAAAAGCGCCTGCCCATCCGGGTCAAAATAATAATCATCCAATGGGGCCATAACTGGAATACGTTGGCCTAACGCTTGCGCCTCTTCTGAACGTAACGCCTTGAATAATTCTGCGAAAGGATCAGCGGCAACAGCCATGGCGGGGTGGGCATTAAGAGCCCGGGCAATGGTGGTAGTTCCACTGCGGAACATGCCGGTAATAAAAAATTGAATCACGTGAGATTTATATTTTTACTAAAGGGATTCACCCAACGCTTTTCAAGCAAGCCTGCCTCTACCCACATGTCTGTGTAAGCATCGACCAAAAAGAAAGGGAGATTACAGCGCTCCGCCACATCAAGTGTTGTATTTGTACCATCCGCCAGTACCGGCAACAATTTCATTAAATAATTGAAGGAATCCGCATATTGTCTCGCTTCCTCCCTTGTTGATTCGTCAAGCAAACGTTCCATCAATCTGGCACTGTTAGGATCTTCTCCTGCGCCAATCCCTGATATCCTGGCTGGCGAAATGTATAGATTGATATCAGGATTTGCAAGGCACGGCAGGCCAGTAAAACGTGGTAATAAGACGGAGTTATGTTCCGCTATATCAATCATACGCATGATGAGTCGCACAAAGGTTTCAAATAACTCATCATCTACTGCATCCGGCGTATCAGCATCTGTATGATATTCAGGAAAAGGCCAGCGCATGAAGGATCCACATGGAATATTAACCCCTGCAACATCAAAAGCTCCTTCATCATTGCCCAAGGTACTACGAAAAGGCACATTTTTGCTTTCAGGATAAGCGTGCTTCAAAATGTGTATCATTGCCCGATCAACAAAGGCCTGCTCGTGGGCAGAACGTGCATAAACCAGCGGACCTCTTGCACCGGCAGTTGCAGTGACCATCGCCTCACGCACTCCATCGTTAACAGCCCGTTCCGTGGCATAGAAAACTGAACCAACAACTTCAACCGAAGATAACATGCGATAAGTCAGACGTGTGTTTCGGCCAGATAAACGGGTTATTACTTCGTGTCCGGCAATACAACCAAGCAATCCATCACACGTCTGGGCAGGATGATCAAAATGGCTGACAAATAATAATGAATCTGATAGCTGCCCCTCATGAGTTTGAAGGACTCCTTCCATGGGAGCGGAATCATCATACTCCGTATTAATATCTACGTAATATTCTCCATCAGGCAAGTTCTCTCGTACCATATGTGGAATACAAAAACCCCAGTCGGCTTCCCATAAGCGGTACTGGTTACGGAAATGGAAAGGTATGCGTTCTGGTTTATGAGGATTTGAAAATAGATGTTTATCGAGTTCTTCTAGCGTAATCGCACCCTTGAAAGGAGGACTGTAACAAAAAACGTGAAGAGGATTCCAATTGCTGTCAGCAATCACTTTTCCATTCGGATCAGTCAATATGCCGCAATGTAGAATCCATGCTGGCGGCACTTTCCAGTAGGATACTTCATGACCAACCGGCCAGGACAAAATCTCGCAGTGTGGATAGGCTTCTATTAACATACGCCATGCTTTTGCCATTTCCGGACCTGAATGCACGCGCTGCATTGGTGCAAGATCCGCCAAGAGAGTTCGCCAATTAGATGACTTCATTAGTGGAAACACTTAGTTTTTTTAATTTCTCTAATTGAATTCAAGCGTCAGAATAATTTGATATTACGAGATAATAGTTTTACAACATTACTTCTGCGTAAAGAACATAAAATATGGCCTTGAACCAGCTAATATTATCGAAAATATCATTTTCTCCCAAAAGGTGAGGCCCTTTTTATATTTATATAAAGATGCATTTGAGACAGCACCATCTCCACCGGTTCTATCGGTGGGATTTTTGACAGCAATTCCCAACTTGGTAGGTTTAAGAACAATCTCGTTAAATGGAATATCGAGTTGTCTACAAAGATTTTTCATTGTTTTTTCACAGTCATTAACCAAATCTTCATAATTTATGGAGATAATATAAGGCAATTTTGCAATCTTCTGTGCTTCATTTTGTTCACGTGCATTGTGAATACATAAGCGTACAAAACCCAGAAATGACTCTCGTAGTCTTGGAGCACATTGAGACCTTCCCTTTTGACGGAAATGGAGGATTTGACTATATAACCTTGCATGGGGATGTCTGTAAATAAAAACGATGGCACCCTTGAAGTGAGTTCTAAACCAGTCCAGCTTGGTTACAGATACGCCTGATAAAGGGCCTTTGAATGTCCGTATACGTCTTCCTCTGGCGGCGGCTGGATACGCATTTTCAAGAGCCTCAAAAGCAAATGTAACTGCCATTTTTGGCGTTATTTCACGGTTTTCGATCAATGCCTTAATAAGACAGCCATGATATTTTTTAAAAAAGCCGGCATGATCAAATTCGTTTTCAGGAATTCCTCGTAACTTTTTTCGTTCGATCCAGTTCTGATCAAGGACCGTCCCTATCCTTGCAAATTCATTTTCAGTAGCTGCGGGGAATTTCTTCCCCTTTATATTCTTTGTTCCTGCTTCTGACGCTAGGTGTATCGGATTAGGTGTCCCGAAAAGAAAATCTGCAGCAATATGTCTGGGAGACTTATAATTCGGTGCGCGCTTGAAGAGTCTTCCGAATGCAGGCTCATCAGGGTAGACAAGAAGATCAGGGTGGTAATCAAGCAGAGACATTAATAGTGTTGTCCCACCCTGTGAAAAACCGGTGAGATAGATTAGTTCGTAACCGTTATTATTCATTTTGGATTTCCTTATATTCCATATACTTTTGCATAAGACAGAACCCTTTATTTTATTTTTATCATCTGCAGGAAAATCCATAATGCAGGTAGTCAGGTAGCAATACAGAGCAAAGTATGGAGTACACCAGTGGAAACATCAGTAATACAATGAAGCAAATCAATCAATAATTTGGCGCAAAACCTGGAATGCCTCTGCAGAAGCCAATCCCGCACATGACCCTCTCCAGCGGGCAAGAGCCATGACGGCCTCTGCAGAACGCGGGTGTGGGAATGGCCGCATTTCAAAGCTGTATGCTTCAAGTGCTGCCAATTTCGTGTCGAGATATGGTTCAATATCTACAAAATGACATGGTATAAAAGCCTTACCATGAGCCGGTTCAGCCCATTCTGTGCTTGATACAACCTCAAAAGCATAGATGTTTTTTACAAGCCCTTCCGGTTGCGGCCGACAGGCAGTAAGCACAGCTCGATTGATCAGGGAGTGATCAATGTTCAGGTCGCCTGAATGATGTGTATATATCGTGTGTGGTCGAAGTTCAGCAAGTACCTTTTCTATAGCCTGCACAACACTGAGAAGCGATATCGTGTCGAGTTGATTATCCTGAAAATCCAGAAACCGCGGTACTTGTGTCCCAAGAATTTCAGCAGCCTTGCGTCCCGCCTCCCGGCGTATTTCACCTTCTGAACCGTCTGCTCTTTGTCCCCGAGCACTGACACCATCGCAGACGAAAAGTATGTCAACCCTCTCTCCTGCTTCTGTATGACGCCGGATAGTACCCCCACAGCCTAAGACCTCATCGTCCGGATGCGCTGCTACAATGAGAATGCTCATATAACATCCTCTGGATTGATCAGGATATTGGCGTCAAGATCTCGGGCAGCGGGCCTGCCCCATATTGTCTCAAGCTGTTTTGTCGGAATTCCGTTTCCAGGCCTTTTACCGTGTAGGTTGGTGGGAGTAAAAGCCTCACCGGCTTTAACCGGCCGTGTGGTACAGATCGATCTATAGTATTTTTGTGAATCTTCGATATCTCGATGAGAAGGTTTAATCCCATAAGTCCCAATGGCACGACAGACATGACGGATCCTGTTTACCCAATTCCTGAGTTCATCCGGTTCAAGTGATTCATGAGAATGAAAAGCCTTGGTATTGCGGGAAAGAATCAGCCGCTTCTCCAGAACCCGTGCTCCGAAACCGATAGCAAGAAAATCAAGGTCATGGTCATGTGCAGGAGAAGAGTATCCTACCGGCCACGGTTGTGTTGCTTCCAGATAGCGAATGGCCGCCAGATTCATCTCGTCGTCCTCGCTTGTATGAAAATCATGAAGAAATATGATGGCGGTACCACCGGCATCCAGGTACCAGTTCTTTAAATCATCAATTTCTTGCTGTGTTGTTGGTCCGAGGTCAACAAGCATGGGTTTTTTTGTTTGACCAATACGCGTCACCAGCGGCTTGAATGTCGTATCCCAGGCACCAATTTTATGTGCCGGTACACCGATTTCTTCAAGCAGATCGACACCATCCACATAATCAACTGTTGCAAAGAAATCAACTCCCCTTTCCTTGCACCTGTGCGCAATACGACCCCATTGTTGACTGGTGAACTGGAGTTGGCTGAACATCTCATACATGTTGACCTGGGTTTCCTTGCCTTCCCATTTAACAGTATAATTGACAGATGTGTCCGACACCTGTTCCGGATCAATCAACTGAAATTTGATTGCATCCATGCCAGCGTCTGCACCTGCATCAACAAGTTCCAGCGCCATATCTTCATCTCCGAGGCAGGTAGTGCCTACTTCAGCAATAAGATATATCGGGCTATCTAGACTTATTACGTGTTTTCCAATTACAACAGATTTATTCATTTATAATCTAATTGGTTATTTTATGTTCTATTCCGTAAATCAGGGTAATTTTATATGCGTGTAAATAATACATTGGTACTGATTATAAACAATTCCTGGCTGCAATCTGATCAAATATTATATCTATTTTTGCATTATGACCATAAGCCCACCAAGCTCCTCCTATCATATTTGTTTTTGCTGAAAACTCTTCAAATGTCTCAAATCTTCTGTAATCATCAATCGTATAAAAAATATATCTCTTTTGCCGTATCGAACCAGCCATGAGAAGCTTAAATTTAAAACCAGACTCTGCAAGTATTATATTAGCGTCTGCTATAACTGACTGCATAATCAGTTCGTTTTTATCAAAGCATTCAACTGTCGCTTTCTTTACTCCATCAATTTCATATAAATAAATTCTTGTAATATTGGAATTATTTGAAAATACCTGGATATAGTGAGGTGAAAGGGATGATGACTGGTTATCAATATAACACACATACAAAATCATCTTGCATACAGGATTGTCAAGTTTTCCAAAACCCGCTGCGTGAATAACAGGCACTGGGTTTCCAGCCCAGATAATCAAGTCAGCATTGATTTTGTGTTCTCTACAGAAAATACTGATATCACCACCTGGTTGGCGCCTTGGTATAACAGGTGAATCAGGGAAGATCTGGATGCCATTCAGTTTAAGAAAATCATGAAGCTTTCTGAAAAAACCATCAAATCCATTTACCGGAATACATGCTTTTATACGGGAAGAATTCGGATCAATTATTGATCCGGGAACACCAAGAAGGTCATCTGCCAAGGGAGATTCCTGCTTGTGTTTTATTAAATCATGATCATCATAATCAAAATAAACTCTTGAAAGTTGTATCCCCTCAGCACATTTATAATGTATCCGGTCCAAATCAGCTGCGAATAACTGCGCCCAATTCAGAAGCCCTGAACTTACAGGTTGTGGATAGATGGACAGGCGTGATAACAGGCTTTCAGAATTCGTTTCCGCGCTATTTAATCCTTGCATAGGCCGCTTTATGACAGGCCCGGGAAAATCATGTTGGACAATAACTTCATCCAGAATCGAAGTGTATGAACTGCAGGTATGCTCGAACTCCAGAAAATCACAGGTTAATTCATGCCGTAAATCTTCAAACCATGTTACATGGCTGTTCAGATATTGGCGGTTATTAAAATATCTGCTTTGATTACAGATTATATCATGCATGTTTCCACCCTTTGCAGGAGACGAATCATAGATAGAAACCTGATAACCCCTTCTGCATAAATAGAGTGCCGAAATACATCCCGTTATACCATATCCAATTACTACCGCCTTCAACTGGCAACTCCTGTATCAACCAGATTTTTGCCTGGAAGAATATCGGGAGATTTCTTACCGTGATTAAAAGTCAGGTCCATTACGTTCATATAGGGCATAAACTTGCCATGGTACTGCAAGTAAACGGGATGATTATAGTTATGGTATTTGAAATCGGTTCCTGCTGCACCTGCATTGACAGGTCCAAGCGTCATATCTTCATCTCCGTGGTAAGTGGTGCCCACCTCTATCAAGATTGATTTTTTGGTGACCTTATTTTGCCTAGCGTCAACGGTCATTGAATCTGCGTCCTGACCGTATGATGTCATGCGCAGTTGTTGCGTCATAATTAGCCAGTAAGTCCAGTACCGACATGGCAGGTTCGAAACCGGGCCACGCCTGAGAATACTGTTGTGGCTCATAGTCGTGAAACAGCACCTTAATGCCGGCTGACTCGAAACGACCAAGATCCAGATAGCCGCGGCCCAGGGGGCCGGATATATATGTACTGGCTCCGGTGATTTTACACAATTCAAAGACCAGCTCTGATTTAGTTGCTGCTACTGGCATTTGTGAACTCCGTATGATACGTGTTCCGACGCTCAACACATCGAGAAAGTAGCGATTTAGTTCGAGTATCGGTGGCAGGAAAAGATCACTATCCGGCTGCTCCTCATAATGTTGCAGAATATATCTGGAATGCTCCTCGAAGTTAGGCGCACGGGCATAGTTAGAGTGAATCGCTTTCCAGTGCTTACGCCGCCAGCGGCCACCATCCGCACATTGGAGATCAGTAATCGGAAGATTACTAAACTGCCCGCTTGTAGCGATCGGAATGGTAAGCCAGGTCCATCCTTCAGGAGTACGGATCCTGTTTCTGTTGACAAGACTGTTTTTTTCAAACTGTACATGGTCAAGGATAACATGCAGATCACTGGCATCAATACGGTCGAAATAACCCGGCCAAGGGAGATAAGCTGGCTGATTGATCGTCAGAATCATACAGGTTTCTTATAAAGGAATACCGTAAAATCATGTTGAAGATAGTCATGGCGTAATATAATTTGCCGACTCAAGTGCTGCATCAGGTCTAAGCATTGTTCCGGATCAAACTGACATTCTCCAGGCTCAGGTTTTTGACCCCAAGTACTCAAACAGTTAAAAGCAATACCAAGTTTTGCAATGTTAAACATCCGTTCAGCGACAGCGTATAGAAAGCGATAGGGCTCATACTGACAATACGTAAAGATTCCACTAGCAATAACATAGTCAAATTGTATATCGATTGATTCTAAATTGAACGATAGAACATCTGCTTTATGAAACTCAACACCGGGATAGCGCGCGCGTGCAGTAGTAACCATCGCCTCAGTAAAATCACAACCCACATAATGTCCAGCAAACCCTCTATCGCTAAGAAAACCATAAAAGTCACCAAGCCCAGCGCCAACATCTAGCACGGTACTTTTTTTAAGCTCGCCAATCGAGGCAAGCACCTCGAAACGCTTAAGTTGTGATGTGGAACTTCCCCAACGAACAGCACGATGTTGTTCACTTTCATTTTGCAGGCTTTGACTATAGAGTTCTGAGGCACGTCTAGCCTCTTCCTGCCACCGCTTTTTCTCTACTTCTCCGTATTCCGTCACTAAGGGTATGCGTGATAGTCCCAAGGATGAACCTCTAAATTGTATACATGAAAGTCAGTAAACTAATGCAGCTTCACAGCAATTACGCGCCATTCTGCATGCACATCCATCTTTGGTTTGAGCATTTCCACCAATTCCAGCCGTTTCATAGATTCAATATGCCAATCAGGTTCAAGTAGCTTTATCACATCGCGAGCCGAAAGAAATGCAATGCGGTCGAGTCCCGCCAAGTTTCCCTCGGTGATATCTTCGCGTGCACATCCGCCGACATCACGGCCGCTTCGTGCACTCGAATGACTGTCCGCATAGGTATTGAAAAAGAAACGGGCACCGGGTTTGGCAACACGCGTGATTTCGTTGATAGCCTTCTCAATCTCCGGCAACGGGCAGCACGATAACGAAGCGCGATCGATAATCAAATCGAAACTATTGTCAGGAAACGGTAATTCAGTAAACGAGCCCTGCCGCAAGTCACCTGTCAACCCCTGTTCAGCAAACCTGCTTCGCGCCACCTCTACCGCTGCGGAGACGGCCTCTACTCCAGAGACACGGAACCCTTCGCGTGCTGCAAACCAGAGATTGGCGCCAGTGCCGAATCCAACTTCCAATATACTTACATCACTGCGGTCACAATCACCAGGAACCGAACGGAAAATAAAACTCACGACTGAATCCCACGGGTATCGTTGCTGATGGCCCGCCAGGTAACGCTTTTCCCAAAAATCCGACATGGATACCAGCTACTATATAAGTTCCGCCAAATCTGATTCCACAGCATTAATGATTGCTGTTTTTCCGAAGGTGTCACTATTACCAAAGAGTACAGATCCCTTATAAGTAGCCAATGCTGAATCATGTACACTCTTGGCCGATCCCCAACCTCTTCCGGCCAGGACAAAGGCAACAGGCAACTTTTCCACCCGGAATGCAGTGAAACAGCCATTCCTGTGAACCATATCCATATCTTTCATTTCTTCCCATATACGTTCCGTCTCTTTTTCGGGCGTATGCCAGAGTTCAGTACCGGCCCTTACAGGTATTTCTGCACACACATAGGTGTTTCCATCGCGGTCTGTCTGTCGACCGTAGACTCCAGGTGCCGAAGCACGGAAGCAGAGTCGTTCTGGTGTAAAATCATGAATATAAGTGTAATCACTGACAAACTCTGGACGTAACCGGAAATAATAAAGAAGCATGCTGACAGGTCTGGAGTAGGATGCGAGTGGATCATCCACACCGATGGTACGCAAAAATAGACTTGTCGGCAGGCTCCAGTAGCACAAATCTGCCTCAATCTTGTCACCCGTTTCTACAATCGCCTTCACCTTGGAAGAACACACTAGTAATTCATTCAAACGGGAAGTTAATCTGAGTTCCACTCCAACTGTCCTGAGGTAATCTGCAACCACTTCGCAGAAACCGTGCATTCCCTTCCGAGAAGGATAATAGTTTCTATGAGTGAAAGGTGTTTCATGCCGGTAAAACCGCAACGGGTCAGTCTGGCTGGCAACAGCTAGTCTTTCATTCAGTACCGGATCGGATTTCAGGTCCTCCATTTCGTTATCCGGTCCCAGTCGCACACGGTGAACCAGGCGAAGTGTTTCGAAAGCTTCCGGGGCAAGCTCTCCGGGATCATGCATACTAATCCTGCGCACACAATTACTGACATAGTTACCGGCCGTTTCCCCGAAATGTCGTACAAGTTTCTCGCCGAGGGTATTACATTGTGTTTCCGTCTCCCTTGCCTGAGCTCGTATTTCATGTACAGCCCTTGTGCGTTCTTTTACTGGGAAAAGGCTCATGTCAGGTACAGCGATTCCATCGGATTTCAATCCCCTGTTGATAGATGCATAACGGCGTTCGACCGGGTGTATAGCATCGCCAAGTATTTCCTGGAAAAGCCGGCCGGATTTGGCATCCGCGAAATCAAGAAGATGGCAACCTTTATCCAGATATAATCCATCCCATTCTTTTGAGCACAGGATTCCGCCCGGAAGGTCCCCTCCATCCAGCAATATCACATCATGACCCGCCTTGCGAAGCATTACTGCAGCCACGATACCACGCATACCGGCTCCAACCACAAGACAATTTGTCATTTGAACATGGCCTCATTAAAGATCTGGCCGCGTTTGACGTCACATACAAGCTGCCTGCCGACGAGTTGATTCCTGTGTTTCGGGGGTAGGCCGTCTCCCGGTCGAAAGAAAGCAATGTCCTCCTCACGCAGTACCGTACCGCCAGGTAAATCACTTGCAGCCGCGCAGGACAGTCGAAAGGAGAGTCCGCTTTGATTTTCTCGCTCACTGTGCATATCAAGATTAGCAACACCCAGTGCAGACTCTGAATCACGTACCCTACGGATTAATTCCGCAAACTCATTCGGATCACTGGAAAAGGCATGGTCCGGCCCCGGTAACGACTTATCCAGTGTGAAATGTTTTTCTATCCAGCAAGCTCCCAATGATACCGCCAGGCATGCTGCAAGCATTCCATTCGTGTGATCACTAAATCCGACTGGGCAATTGAATTTTTTACTCAGTGCCGGAATTCTCCGCAGGTTAAGTTCTTCCAGAGGAGCCGGATATTGCGACACACAATGCAATAGAATCACATCTCGCCCCCCTGCCATACTAAATGCACTTATAGCCTCTTCGATATCCTTCTCTGTTGCCATACCTGTCGACAATACGGTGGGAAGTCCGGTACGTGCCATTGATTCAATAAGTGGCAGATTGGAGAGATAATCCGAGCCATTTTTTAGAACACCAACACCGAGTTTCTGCAGTAAAGCTACACCATCACTATTTGTTGGAGTGCTGTGAAAATCAATTCCAACTTTGCGACAATATTCTGAAAGATCGATAACCTGTTCGTCACTAAGTTCATAACGCTTGAACATCTCATACTGAGATTCGGTAACTGTATGACCTTGTGATATATAAGTATGAGTCACCGATGCTGTCGGAACAAAATCTTCAGTGCGATAGTTCTGAAACTTTACTGAGTCTGCGCCCGCTTCCCTTGCTGCATCAATAATCATTTTAGCAAGATTCATATCGCCATTATGATTGATTCCAATCTCTGCAACTATATATACTGGATTATCTGTTCCAATGCTCCTGTTACCAATTGTTATTGCATTATTCATGAATGATAAATGTTTATGAATCCATTATTTCCTGCATTTTTCTATATACACGTTCGACTCCTTTACCATCTATCAGGTTTATCCCGATCATGGACATCCGCTTGCTTGACTCAGGATTTTGTAAAAGCCAGGCAATGTAATTTGTTGCTTCATATATTGAGTTGCATCTCTTTGCTGCTCCAATATTATCAAGACATGACACACCATATTCCTGATTATCCGCCAAAACGAGAATACCGGAAACAATACCAAGAGAGGCAAGTTCCAGGGTTGTTACACCACCGGCACAAATTGCAAATCTAATTTTCGGATAAATATCAACTAATGAAGTACGATTATGAATAATAAGTCTACCATTTAGAGATTTTGCGTATTCTTCTGAACGCAAAAGCTCATATTGATTTGAAGAAAAGGCAAGATGGACATGTTCATTTTCAGGGATAACGAAAAATAGCTTTTGTACTACCTCAAGACCGAGGTTATCAGGATCTGAACCACCAAATGTAACGAGAATATCTCCCTTGCTTATGCCAGCAGGATTCCGTTGTTTTATCAATCGATATAACTTTCTGTTGGCTAAAAAATAGTCCGCACCTGTGAGGTAGTTTTTTTTTGCTACAGAATTAATCTGGCAGTTCTGATTTAATACCAGATCTGCGCCAATATATTCTTTCAGATAATCATCAAGATACAATAAATAAAAATTATTGTTAGCAAGTTTCGTCTGAAAATTAAAATCGAAGCTATAATTATCAAGTACTATCCAGTCAGCAGAAAATATCCCGGCTTCCAATAAGGTTAAACTGGCATCTTCGTCAGATCCAACCTTGATATTCTTGTTATCATATCGTGTAGTGGTCAGATTATCCGTCTTCGTTGCTTCCTCATGCCAATGTTTTAATAAAGAATCATCTGAATTTGTAGTAACAAGATGACAGCTATGGCCCTGATCCATCAGATGCTGCGCAAGACCAAGGCAGCGCATTGAATGACCAAGTCCAACATCTGCATTTGCCTCAACCCGGAATAGCACTCTCAATGAGCAGGTCTCTTGAAAAGGTCATGCGGATAAAAATCCATATACCAAACTAAAATAAGATATTTTAAGCTATTCACTATATTAAAAATTATTTTCATTGTTTCAAAAAACACTCTGCAGCTCTCAGGTCCCCTTCAGTATCAATATCAAAAGAACACTCATTCGGCATAACATATCCTATAACAGGTAACTCGCTGTATGTCCCTTTTTCCTTAAACCATGTTACATCAAGTATATGCAGCGCACCGTTGGGTCTGTAAGATTCAGGCAAATCCTGCCTTCTCAGTCTGAAATGTTCCGGAAAATGTGGCACCAGACAGCCGTTCATATCAACTCCCTGCGCCCAGAATGGTTGATGTTCGAATGGCGTGACGCTCATTAAATTCGGTTCCGGGCGTGAATCAAATAATTCATGTGCCTCCCGCACATGTTTAGATGAACGGAAAGGGCATGTTGGTAGTGCAATACATATGGTGTCGAATTTTTCTCCCTGATTTTCCAGTATCTCAATTACGGAAAGTGCAACTTGATCGCAACTTACTGTATCCGTTGCTAATAGGCCCGGTCGCATGAAGGGGACAAAAGGACCGGCTTCACGAGCAATCTCTGCGATCTCTTCATCTTCAGTTGATACAATAATACGATTGAAAATCTCTGCTCTCTGTACTGCTTCGAGAGTCCACAGCAGAAGCGGTTTTCCGGCAAGAGGCTGGATATTCTTGCGTGGAAATCTTTTAGAGCCTCCGCGAGCTGGTATGACACATAGTCGCTTCACCATGTGATGTCAACCCAATCAGAATGCCTGTGGTAAACTGACAAAAGACAATCAGAAGTTGCAATGGATTTGTATATACTGAAAAAACTGAACATTCTGTCCTTAATTTACTTATAGATTTTGAACCACTTGATCGGGTAAATACAATTTTCCCACAAAGAACTTAATTTTTTAATGCTGTACCAAGAAGTTCGCATATCTTGTCTTGAGTCTCGTAAGTCATCTTTACAAAAAGTGGCAAACTCAAAACTGATCGATAATACTCATCAGCACCACCAAGAACACTATGACCGTATCTTTGCCGATAATAAGGTTGTCGATGGACAGGTAAATAATGAACCTGAGTACTGATACCCTCTTTGTTCAGAAACTCCATCACATTGCGCCGTGTAATGCCGATCTCACTAAAGTTGATAAATACTGGATACAGATGCCATGCAGGTTCACCGTAAGTAACCTTCTTCACAGGACGGACTAGCGGTGCATACGAGGCAATCAACTCATCATAACGATTAACTAACTTTTTCCTGATATCTACGAATCTCTTCAGCTTACCAAGCTGTGACCGCCCCAATGCACAATGGATGTCCGAGGCACGATAGTTTAACCCCGGTTCATGTAATTCATAATACCAGGGATGTACTATATCCTCTCCATCAAAAGCCTGGTCACGATAAACAAACTGCATTGGGTCCCGGATCATGCCATGATTGCGTAATTTTCTGAGACGCTCAGCTAATGCATAATCATCTGTTGTTATGGCACCACCTTCACCCATTGCGATTATCTTGACGGGATGAAAGGAAAACGTGGTCATTTGTGCCAATCTTCCGGATCCAACTGGTCTCAGCACACCATTCTCATATTGTTCTGCACCGATTGCATGGCTTGCATCTGTTATGATGGACAGACCTTCATGTTTGGCTATTGCAGATATATTCTCTATATCCACACATTGACCATTAAGATGAACAGGTAAAATTGCGCGAATTTCATATCCCGCCTTCCGGCCCCTCTTCAAAGCATCTTCAATATCTTCCACCCGCATCAAACCTGTTTCCGTATCAACATCTGAGAACACTACCTCAGCCCCAGTCATGCGGACTGCATTTGCCGTTGCAAGGAAAGTGATTGCAGGAACCACAGCCGCCTGCCCAGGTCCCAAATTCAAAGCCATAGCAGCCAAATGAAGCGCTGCTGTTCCACTCGAACAAGCTATTGCGTACCGTGCATCAGTATACTCTGCAAGAGCTATTTCAAAACGTTCTGTTTCAGGCCCTGAGGTAAGGTAATCACTGCGGAGTACTTCAATTACGGCAGTTATATCATCATCATCAATACAGTGTCTGCCATAGGGGATCAAAGGCCGAGCCTCCCATTGAGTTGCCGAATGTCTTCAACAGTTAGAAAATGCTCGTTAGTACCAGAGTTATATTCAAAACCTTCTTCAACCTCCTGACCCTGCTCACACAGCACATTCATGGAAAAATCGTTATTTCTGTGGGCAAACTGGATAGTGGGGCGGATTATGAAATGATCTTCAAACTCCAATGTCAGGTGAGAATCATCTCTGGGACACATTATTTCGTGAAGTTTCTCCCCGGGACGTATGCCAATAATATGGTGAGATAAATCAGGCGCCATGGCAGTAGCAAGATCAGTAATACGGATCGATGGTATCTTCGGCACGAATAATTCCCCACCATGCATGCGTTGCAGGCTTTGTAGTACGAAATCCACACCTTCTTGCAAAGTGATCCAAAAGCGGGTCATTCTCGTATCTGTAATAGGTAATTCCCTCGCCCCTTCTCTAATCAGGCGCTTAAAGAATGGGACAACAGAACCCCGTGAACCCACGACATTACCATAACGAACAACTGCGAAACGAGTAGAATAACCCCCAGCGATATTGTTGGCGGCAATAAAAAGTTTATCCGAAGCGAGTTTTGTGGCTCCATATAGATTA